>OLPE01001285.1_pt1 | contig 14906 bp, 10 predicted proteins | sample 1671901 | NCBI WGS metagenome assembly OLPE01 (sample SAMEA3136624, study PRJEB25190) | human gut metagenome | biome: human gut; feature: human-associated habitat; material: faeces | place: Austria | collected 2013 | reverse complement strand
GACCACCGGCGGAGTAGGGAACGATCACGGTGATGTTTTCCTTGGGATAATCCGCGGTCTTGTCACCGTCGGAGCTGCTGCAGCCCACCAGGGCCAGCACCATGAGAGACACCAGGAGCATGGCCACAAATCTTTTCATGTGATTTTTCATTTTCGTCCTCCTAAATTATATTTATGGGACACCCCGGCGGCACCGCCGGAATATCGCACATTCAGCAAATACGAAACGAACATTTTTGATGCGTTTCCCTTGCTTCCTTGTTACATATTGTACAGGAAAAACGCACAATAATCAAGAAAAATGTGCACTATGTTCGCATAAATGGCGTAATAAACAAATTACAGAGATTAAAATGTGCAAAATACACTTAATTTTGTTAAGATGTGTTAAGGGAGCGAAATCATCCGTTAAGGATCCGTTGCTGTTTGTCACGAAATTAACACTTTTCCTTTCCATGGATGCGGCAATCGTGAGGTTCAGGAGAATAAAATATCATTTTATGGTCTTTTTTCTGACGCCGTGTCGAACGGCTGATCTGAAAAACTCCGCAGCAAAAAAACGTCAAGTCCGGCCCACAGGACCGGACTTGACGTTTGAGTGAGATGCGGTTACGCCTCCTCCAGGGCGGCGCGGATGCCTTCGATTTGGCGGGCCTCCTCCTGGGGGGAGAGAAAGCAGGTGGGCTCCGGCATCATCCGGAACATGGTGCCCCAGTCCGCACCGCCCTGGTACTTGGGCACCAGGTGAACGTGAAGATGGGGACACAGATCGCCCAGGATCAGATAATTGATCTTATCCGGGTGATACAGGCGGGTCAGGGTGTCGGCGGCCTTGCGGACATCCCGGAACAGGGCTGCGTACTCCTCCGGCTCCAGCTCCGTCAGCCGGTGGACGTGGCGGTGATACACCAGCACGCAGCGGCCGGGATAGGTCTGTTCCCGATAAAAATGCAGGGTTGACGCCTCCAGCGGAGCAATCGGCGTCATCAGTTCCAGACGGCGCACATCCTGGGGGTCGCAATACATGCAGTCTGCCATAGCGATCAACTCCTTTGCTGTATGGATGAATGGATGCGCCATCGCCCACCTGAAGGAGGTGGGCGATGGCATTCTGAGTGTGGAGAGAAACGGTAATGAGGAAGCTGAGATCTGTGTGTCAGGACGCGGACTCGCTGTCGTTGACAGCGGCGGCGGCAGCTGCCTGCTTCTTGGCCTTCTTGCTGGCGATCACCGTCTTGATGACCGGAGAGAACAGGGAAACGGCGGCCAGGATGATGAACACGCAGCTGATGGGCCGGGTAAAGAAGGTGCCCACGTCGCCATTGGACAGGATCAGGGCCCGGCGGAAGTTCTTTTCGATCATTCCGCCCAGAATCACGCCTAGAATGATGGGCGGCAGAGAAAAGTCCATCTTCTGCAGCACATAGCCCGCGATACCGGCAATGATCATCATGTACACGTCGTTGAGGCTGCGGTTGCAGGCGTAAGTACCCACGAAGCAGAAGGTGAAGATCAGAGGCAGCAGGATCTTCTGGGGGATATCCAGCACCCGGGACCACAGCCGGATACCGGCAAAACCCAGGAGACCCATCAGAAGGTTCGCCACAAACAGACCCACGAACAGCATATACACGCTGTCCTTATGCTCGGTGAACAGCAGCGGGCCGGGGGCCAGGCCCAGCATGGTCAGGGAGCCCAGCATGACCGCCGTACCGGCGTCGCCGGGAATACCCAGAGACAGCAGCGGGACAAAGGCGCCGCCGGAGATGGCGTTGTTGCCGCTCTCACAGGCCGCCAGGCCCTCAGGAGAGCCGTGGCCGAACTCCTCCTTGTGCTTGGACCAGGACTTGGCCTGGCTGTAGCTGACCCAGGAGGCGATATCGCCGCCGGTGCCGGGCACCGCGCCGATGAAGGTGCCGATGATGGAGGAGCGGATCAGCGTGAGGAAGATCCGCTTCAGATCGGACTTGGAGGGGAAAACGTGCTCGATCTTCATCCTGTTTTTCTCCGCCTTGTAGCCCTTGGCCATCTCCTCAATGGTGTTCAGGCCCTGGGAGAAGGCGAACAGGCCGATCAGCAGAGGGATGAAGCTGATGCCGCCCATCAGGTACACAGATCCGAAGGTAAAGCGGTTCACGCCGCCCATGCCGTCGACGCCGATGGTGGCCAGCAGCAGGCCGATGACGCCGCCGATGACGCCCTTGATGACGGATTTGCCCGTCAGGCCTGCCACAATGCTGATGCCGAATACCGCCAGCGCAAAGTACTCCTGTGCGCTGAACTTCAGGGCTACCTTAGCCAGCATAGGGGCGAAGATGCACAGGCAGATGGCGCTGAACAGACCGCCGAACAGAGAGGCCAAGGTGGAGATGCCCAGGGCACGGCCGGGCTGACCCAGCTTGTTGGCCATGGGATAGCCGTCCAGAGCCGTGGCAGCGGAGGCGGAGGTGCCCGGGGTATTCAGCAGGCTGGCGGAAATGGAGCCGCCGTAAATGCCGCCGCAGAACACGCCCAGCAGCATGTACATGCCGCCCATGCCGGAGAAGCTCAGGGTAAAGGGAAGAAGGATCGAGAGGCCCATGACTGTGGACAGGCCAGGCAGAGCGCCAATGACGATGCCTGCGAAGGTTCCGATGAACACCGCGAACAGGTTTATCGGCAGAAAGACATTCTGGATTGCACCCAATACGTATTCCAAAGCAAGCACCTCCCTTACAGCTTAAACAGAACGCCCTGGGGAAGTCTGACCCGCAGGCCGAACTTGAACAGTGCGTACACAGCGGCCGTAGCGATGATGCCCACCAGAATGGCGCGCAGCCACTTTCTCTCACCCAGCACCCACATAACGGAGGGGATGAAGATCACGGACGCCAGGATGAAGCCGCCGAAGCGCAGGACCACGCAGTACACTGCAAAGATCAGCAGCATCCAGTATACGCCCTTCATTTCGGAACTCTTGACGTTGATGGGGGCCTCATTGCTGTTGCGGTAGGCCTTGCCGACAAAGCCCTCAATGACCATGCCGACGGACAGCACCGCCAGCAGCACCGCCAGGCAGCGGGGCCAGATAGCGGAGCCCGGGTCCTGGCCAATGGTATTTGCACCGATGGGGTGCGCGTACTCAGCCGTGGAAACAAAGACGAAAGCGCTGATTGCAAAGAATACCGCCGCAGCTCCGATGTTCCATTTTTTCATAGTGATTATCCTCGCAGTGGAAAGCAGAAATCAAGTCAGTTCAGGGTGATACCGGTGCACAGCTCGGCATACTTGGCGTCGTCGGCCTTCAGCATGTCGTTCAGAGCGGTGCCGGTGAGCTCAACGGGCTCCATGCCCAGGTTGCGGATGGCAGCTTTGTACTCGTCGCTGGCAACAGCCTTGGCAAAGATATCGCTCAGATAGTCGATCTTGGCCTGATCGGTGCCGGCAGGAGCGCAGACAACAACCCAGCCGCGGAAGTTGGTGTCGCTGTTCATGGTCTCGGAAACGGTGGGGATGTCGGGATAGCTTTCCATACGCTGGTCAGCCAGGAAGCCCAGCATCTTCAGGGTACCGGCCTCCACCTGGCTCTTGGCAGGCTGCATCTGGGTGAAGGAGGCGTCCAGATGACCGCCGGCCATAGCGGCCACCACGTCGGCGGAGCCGTCGTAGGAAACATGGTTCAGGGTGATGCCGAAGTCACGCTCGAAAGCGATGGCAGCCAGATGGGTGGCAGTGCCCACGCCGGAGTTGCCCACGGTGACCTCACCGGGATGCTCCTTGCAGTAAGCCACGAACTCCTCCACGGAGTCATACTTGCCGTTGTTGGCGGCAACCAGCAGGCCGTAGGGGTCAGCCATGGTGGCAGCCAGGGGGACGAAGGAATCCAGACCCAGCTGGGTCTTGCCCTCGTACTTCATCATCAGCAGGTCCACAGCGATGGGGCCAAGGGTGTAGCCGTCGTTGTCGGATGCTGCGGTGGCGGACATACCGATCAGGCCGCCGGCGCCGGTCTGGTTCTCAGGCATAAAGCTCACGCCGCTGGGCAGATACTTGCTGGCAGCGTCCAGCAGGGCGCGCACGGACATGTCGGTGGGACCACCGGCGGAGTAGGGAACGATCACGGTGATGTTTTCCTTGGGATAATCCGCCTTGTCACCGTCGCCGTTACCGGAGTTGCTGCAGCCGGCCAGGGCCAGGATGGCCAGGGACGCCAGAAGCATTGCGACAAATCTCTTCATTTGGTTTTTCATTTTCGTCCTCCTAAAATGTAATATGAACATTTTGACAGCGTTCGTTTCTGAAAAACTATCAAAATATCACACAATATTTTTGCGGAACTCCCCTGCCCCGCTTGACTTCGCGTCCATTTCCTAACATCTTCTATATTTAGATTTTATAAAGGATGTCTGGAAATGTCAAGGGAAATGTGATGCAATTACCAAAGACCAGCGCAATGAACAAAAAAACTTGTCTAATTTGTTCAATGTGCACTTGCGCATGTTAAAAAATGCGCATTCTGGGCCACAAACATAGTGATAAGGCGAAAATAATAACACATCCTGAGAAAAAATGGTATTTCAGAACATTTTTCTCTCAGGATGTGTTACATATGATCAAACGAAATGAACAATTTTCCCCGCGTCCCGTGCCGCCAATGATACGCCGGGCGGTCACGGGCAGGGGGCATGGAGGGTTCATCAGCCGTTTACGGCGTCGGATGCAATGAGGGCCTCGGCCTCTTCTTCCGTAAGGCCCAGCTTCTCCATAAACACCTCTTTGCTGTGCTGGCCCAGCAGCGGGGCCGGTGTGAAGGTGTCGATCTTGTGGTTGGTGAGCTTGATCTGGTTGCCGGTGAGCTTCATACGGCCGGCCTTGGGGTGGTCCACCTCCACGAACATTTCGCGGGCGCCGGCGATATGGGGATCCTTCACCACCCGGTCGATGGTGTTGATGGGCGCGGCAGGAATCCCCTTGTCCAGCATGGCCTGCACCGCGTCGTCGATGGTCCAATCCTTCAGCCAGTCCTCGATAATGGGCTTGAGGTCAGCATGGTGCAGCACGCGGTCGTTGTTGGAGGTGAAGCGGGGATCCGTCTTCAGCTCGGGCTTGCCCATCAGGTCGCACAGCAGACCATACAGCTTGTCGTTGCCTGCGCCGATGACCAGCATGCCGTCCTTGGCCTGGAAGGAGTCATAGGGATACAGGGCCTCATAGCGGTTGCCGATGCGCTGAGGGATCTTGCCGGTGGCCAGATAGATGATGTTGATGATCTCCAGAGAGGAAACCATGGAGTCCACCAGGGCCACGTCCACCTTCTCGCCCTCGCCGGTCTTCAGGCGGTTGATATAGGCCGCCAGGATGCCCACGCAGCAGCTGATGCCGCCCATGACGTCGGCAATGGCGGTGCCGGTGCGGGTGGGGGCGCTGTCGGGCCAGCCGGTGGTGCTCATCAGGCCGCTGATGGCCTGACCCACAATGTCATAGCCTGCCCGCTCATGGTAGGGGCCGTAGTGGCCGAAGCCGGAGACGGAGGCATAGATGATGGCAGGGTTGATCTTGCGCAGCTCCTCATAGCCCAGGCCCAGGCGGTCCATAACGCCGGGACGGTAATTCTCCAGAACCACGTCGCTCTGGGCCACCAGCTTGCGGAACACCTCTTTACCGGCCTGGCTCTTGAGGTTCAGGACGATGCCGCGCTTGTTGCGGTTGAGGTTCATATAATAGGCGCTTTCGCCGTTGACAATGGGGAAGTTGCTGCGGGCGTCATCGCCCTTGCCTGGACGCTCGATCTTGATGACCTCGGCGCCCAGATCCGCCAGCATCATGCCGCAGTACGGGGCGGCAAGCACGCGGGACAGATCCAGCACCTTCATGCCGGACAGCAGACCTTTATGCTCCATAGTGTGTACTCCTTTTTTTGCGCAGGTGCGCCAGTCAGATTTGCTTGATTCAGATGCGGGCCACGCCGGACTTGCGGGCAGCCTCGGCCACGGCCTTGGCCACGGCGGGACCCACCCGGGGGTCAAAGGCAGCGGGGATGATATAGTCCTCGGACAGCTCGTCGCCCACCAGGCCCGCCAGGGCCTCGGCGGCGGCCATCTTCATCTCCTCGTTGATGTCGCTGGCGCGGACGTCGAACGCACCCCGGAAGATGCCGGGGAAGGCCAGAACGTTGTTGATCTGGTTGGGATAGTCGCTGCGGCCGGTGGAAACCACCCTGGCCCCGCCCGCCTTGGCGTCGTCGGGGAAGATCTCCGGCGTGGGGTTGGCGCAGGCAAAGATGATGGCGTCCTTGTTCATGGTCCTGACCATTTCGGTGGTGACGGTGCCGGGAGCGGACACGCCGATGAACACGTCTGCGCCCACCAGCATATCGGCCAGGGAACCGTCCTTGCGGCCCAGGTTCGTGACCTGCGCCATCTCCTCCTTGATCCAGTTCAGGCCCTGGCGGCCGGCATAGATAGCGCCCCTGCGGTCGCACATGGTGATATCCTTGAAGCCCGCGGACAGCAGCAGCTTGGTAATGGCAATGGCGGCAGCGCCGGCGCCGGAGGTGACGATCTTCACGTCCTCCTTCTTCTTGCCCACCACCTTCAGGGCGTTGGTCAGGCCCGCCAGGGTGATGACGGCGGTGCCGTGCTGGTCATCGTGGAAAATGGGAATGTCGCACTTTTCCTTCAGCTTGCGCTCGATCTCGAAGCAGCGGGGAGCAGCAATATCCTCCAGATTGATGCCGCCGAAGGAGCCGGAGATGTTGTACACAGTCTCCACAAACTCGTCCACGTTCTTGGTCTTGACGCAGAGAGGGAAGGCATCCACGCCGCCAAAGGACTTGAACAGCACGCACTTACCCTCCATCACGGGCATACCGGCCTCGGGGCCGATGTCGCCCAGGCCCAGAACGGCGCTGCCGTCGGTGATGACGGCGCACAGATTGTGGCGGCGGGTCAGCTCATAGCTCTTTTCGATGTCCTTCTGGATCTCCAGGCAAGGCTGGGCCACGCCGGGGGTATAGGCCAGGGACAGGTCGTCCTTGGTCTTGACGGGCACAGTGGCCACCACCTCGATCTTGCCCTTCCACTCGCCGTGGAGTCTCAGGGATTCCTTTGCGTAATCCATAGTGCAATTCCTTTCTTATTGTTCGTTCATGGCATGGGGCAGAGTGGACCCGCCATAGGGCATTACCAGCACGGAGGCGTCGGGGCCCAGCTTTTGGAAGGCGTAGTCCAGAGCGCTCTGCACATCGGAATAGGGGGTGAGGAAAATGGACCGGACGAAATCGGGCTCCATTTCGCTGACCAGGCAGATCTCCGCATTCTGCAGGACCATGGCAATGGCGGCGGCCTTGTGGCCGCCCAGCTGAAAGTCCCGGCCGATGCGCTCCACCATGCTCTCGGGAGAGGGCATGGTGGTCATCCACTCCTGGAAGGTCGTGCCGCCCAGGCCCTCCCGGCAGGAGCCCACCAGGATCACCACGCCGCCCTTGGCGACGGCATGCTTGGCGTTGTCCAAAGCCTTCTGGGTCTGGTAAAGGTTCAGGTCCTTGGGCGCGCCGCCCTGGGACACGATGACGATATCCGCACGGTGGTCGATGTCCTTGCGGTAGAGCCTGTCCAGATAGCGGCAGCCCTCCCGGTGGGCCAGGGTCACATCACCGGCCACGGCGCAGACGATCTGCTTGTGCTCATCCAGCACCACGTTGAGGATATAATCCACCCCGCACATGGCGGCGGCCTCCTCAATGTCCCGGCGCAGGGGGTTGTCCTCCAGATTTCCGGCGCAGGCGCTCTCCCGGACCATCATGGAGTGATTGGACTGGATCGCGCTGGGGGTGAAGACGCCGGGCATAATGGCCTTGGCGCCGCCGGAATATCCGGCAAAGTAGTGATATTCGATGTTGCCCAGGCAAATGCGCCGGTCCGCCTCGGCCACCACCCGGGTGATGTCCACCGGCGTACCGGCAGAGGTGACGCCCAGATGCACCACATCCGCGGGGTCGCTGTCCACGCAGCGGATCTGTGCCCAGGCCTGTTCACCGGCCAGATGGCGCATTTCCTCCGGGGTCTGGGCGCGGTGGCTGCCCAGTGCGAAAACCAGAGTGATATCCTCCGGCCTGGCCCCGCCGGCATACAGCTCGTCCAGCAGGGCAGGCATGACGGTATAGGTGGGCATGGGCCGGGTGATATCGCTGGTGATAATGGCGATCTTCTCGCCGGGGTGGATGACCTCCCGCAGCAGAGGAGCGCCAATGGGGGAGGAGAGGGCCCTGCGGACCTCTCGCTCCCCGGTAAGCGCATGGGGGACTGGGTTGGGAGTCAGAACGCCCTGAAGATTCCGTTCAGGGACGGTAAAGCGCTGTACGCCGTTACCGAAACCAACTTCAAGTTCCATCCAGAGCCTCTCCTGTTGTTCAGCCCCAGATCTCTTCGTCCGTGGGCATGGTGGAGCCGGGACGAACCTTGGCCACACGGCTGACGTTGAACAGGTGGCGCCAGCTCAGGTTCTCGCTGATGGAGTTGTTGCCCCAGCTGCCGCAGCCCAGAGTGGTGGTGGCGGACAGGCTGTTGAAGAAGCTGCCGCCGTTGTTGGTGGAGCAGATCTGGTTGATCAGGAACCGGGATACCGGCAGGGTCTCGGCAGCGTAATCAATGTGGGCGTCGTTATAGGAGTGGATGCAGACGCTGTGGCCCTTGCCCTCCACGTTCAGGTTGGCGTTGGCGATGGCCACGGCCTCCTCCCAAGTGTTGTAGCGGTAGGCAGCGATGCAGGGGCACATCTTCTCCTTGGAGAAGGGCTCACCGGCGCCGGCCTTCTCCACCTTCACCAGCAGGACCACGGTGTCGGCGGGAACGGTCAGACCGGCCATCTTGGCGATGTGCTGCGCGCTCTGGCCCACGGCGTCCTTGTTCATCTTGCCGCCGGGGAAGATCACGTTGCGGACGGCGTCGATCTCCTCGGGCTTCTCCACATAGTAAGCGCCGTTCTTCTGGAAGGTCTTGACCATGTCGTCATACATGGCGGCGGGGGTGATGGCGGTCTGCTCGCCGGAGCAGATGATGCCGTTATCGAACTTGCGTCCGGCAACGATCATGGGAACGACCTTCTCCAGGTCCACGTCGTCGTCGATGATGCACTGGACGTTGCCGCCGCCCACGCCGTAGGCGGGCTTGCCGGAGGCATACGCGGCCTTGACCATGCCGGCGCCGCCGGTGGAGATGCACACGTCGCACTGCTTCATGATCTCGCCGGAGATCTCGATGGTGGGCTCGGCCACGCACTGCAGCAGATCAGCGGGAGCACCCAGCTTCACGATGGCCTCCTGCATCAGCTCGCAGGCCCGGGTGGAGCACTTCTTGGACCGGGGGTGAGGCCCAACGATGATGGCATTGCGGCCCTTCAGGGCGAACATGGCGTTGCACATGGGGGTGACGATGGGGTTGGTGGTGGGGGTGATGGCACCCACAACGCCCATGGGCTTGGCCACCTCGGTCAGGCCCAGCTCAGGCAGCTGGCGGATGATACCAACGCTCTTGCCGCCCTTCATGTCGCTCCAGATCACGCGGGCCTTGCCCTTGTTCTTGTTGACCTTGTCCTCATAAACGCCCATGCCGGTCTCGTCCACGGCCATGCGGGCCAGAGGCTCGGCGTTGTCAAAGATGGCCTTGGCCATGGCCTTGCACAGGGCATCCACCTGCTCCTGGGTGTAGTTCTCGATAACGGCCTGGGCAACGCGTGCCTTCTCAACCAGTTCGCTTACATACTTGGCAGCTTCCATTGTAATGTACCTCCATAAAATTTTTATATAAGTGCAATGATAAACGGGTATCGCCTATTTTGCCGGGAAAAACCGGGTCCTTTACAGGCCCAGGCGCTCGATGCGCAGCTCCTCCTCGCGGGTGAAGTTGCTCTTGGGCGTGTAGCCGGGCAGAGGCATCAGCTTCTCATGGATGGCGTCGATGAACCAGTGCTCATTGGGGAAGAACTGCTCCTCCATTTCGGGGCAGGGAGTGATCCAGTTGCGGGCGCCCAGCACCACGGCGGGAGCATCCAGATCGTCGAAGGCCAGCTCGTTGATATGGGTGGCCATGTCGTTGATGATGCTGCCGCGGACGCAGGCGTCGGAGGCCAGGATGATCCTGCCGGTCTTTTTCACGGAGGCCAGGACCTTCTCATAGTTGAAGGGCACCACGCTGCGGGCGTCGATGACCTCAGCCTCCAGGCCGAACTGCTCCTTCAGAATGTCGGCAGCCTTCAGGGCCTTGTACAGGGTAGGGCCGATGGTCAGGATGGTGATATCCTTGCCCTGGCGCTTGATGTCGGGCTCGCCGAAGGGGATCTCATAGGACTCGGTGGGCACGCCCTCCAGGTGGAACTCCTCGCCCTTGTCGTACATGGGCTGGCTCTCCATGAAGATCACGGGGTCGGTGCCGTTCAGGGCGGTGGTCATCATGCCCTTGGCGTCATAGGGGGTGATGGGGTACACAACCTTCAGGCCGGGCACATGGGCGGGCAGAGCGGTCCAGTCCTGAGAATGCTGAGCGCCGTACTTGCGGCCCACGGAAACCCGCAGGACCATAGGCAGCTTCAGCTGGCCGGCGGACATAGCCTGCCACTTGGCCATCTGGTTGAAGATCTCGTCGCCGGCGCGGCCCATGAAGTCGCAGTACATCAGCTCGGTGACGCTGCGGCCGCCGCACATGCCGTAACCAACGGCGCTGGCCACGATGCAGGACTCGGAGATGGGGGAGTTGAACAGACGGTTGAAGGGGATGGAATCACTGAGGCCCTGATACACGCCGAAGGCGCCGCCCCATTCGCGGACATCCTCACCGTAGGAGACCAGGGTGGGATCCTCGTAATACTTGTCGATAATGGCCTCGAAGATGGCGTCGCGGATGGTGTACTGCTTCAGCTTGGACACGGGCTTGCCGTCCACAACGGCGGCGCGCTCCTTCTTGGCGATCTTCTGGACCCGGGGGTTCTCGGACTTGGGCGTCAGCACGAAGGGAGTGCCCTGGGCCATGCTGACCTGGTGACCGTTGTTGAAGGTGAAGCGGGAGATGGCATCGGGATCCTTGATAAAGTCCAGACGGGGGGAGATCTCCAGATCCTTGGACAGCTTCATGACCTCGGTGATGCGGGTCTTGATGTCCTCGTTGATCTTGTCGATGTCGGCATCGGTGGCCACACCGGCCTCAATGAGCTGCTTGCGGAACAGCAGGATGCAGTCGTTCTGCTCCCAGGACTCGATCTCCTCCTTGGAGCGATAGGCGTTCTGGTCGGAGGTGGAGTGGCCGCCCAGACGATAGGTCAGCACGTCCAGCAGCACGGGGCCCTTGTTCTCCTTGATAAGCTGCAGCTTGCGGCGATAGGCGTCGATAACGGCCAGGGGGTTCACGCCGTCCACGCGCTCGGCATTCATCTGGTTCTCGGTGATGCCGGCGCCCACCCGGGCCAGCTGGCCATAGGCCATGGTCTCGCCGTTGGTGCGGCCGCCCATGCCGTAGCCGTTGTCCATGAAGTTGAAGATCACAGGCAGGCCGCCCTTGTACTCGTCGGGCCACAGGGTCTTCAGCTGATCCATGGCGGAGAAGTTCAGCGCCTCCCACACGGGGCCGCAGCCCAGGGAGCCGTCGCCGCCGTTGGCGATGACCACGCCGGGCGCCTTCATATTCTTCTTATACAGGGCAGCGCCGGCGGCGATGCAGGGAGAGCCGCCCACGATGGCGTTGTTGGGATAAATGCCGAAGGGCAGGAAGAACAGGTGCATGGAGTTGCCCAGGCCCCGGGCAAAGCCGTTCTCCCGGCCGAACAGCTCGCAGGTCAGGCCGTACAGGAAGAAGACGATGGCCTGCTCCTTGACGCTCTTTTCGGGCAGGTGCTTCTTCACCACCTCATAGGGCTTGCCGTCGAAGGTGGTCTCCATGATGTGGAGCAGCTCCTCGTCGGACATCTTGGTGATGGCGGACAGGCCCTTGGCCAGCACCTCGCCGTGGCTGCGGTGGGTGCCGAAGATAAAGTCATTGCTGTCCAGCAGATAGCTCTGGCCCACGGCCGCGGACTCCTCGCCGGTGTACAGGTGGGCGGGGCCGGTGTAGGTATACTCCACGCCGTTGTAGGCCTTGGTCAGGCGGACGGACTTCAGCATGGACTCAAACTCGCGGATATACTCCATATCGCGATAGATACGCAGCATATCTTCCTTGGTGAAGCTGTCACCCTTCAGCTCGTCGGCCACGGTCTTCTGATACTTGCAGACGTCGATATCCTGGAAGTGGATCTCGCCGGGGGCACGCAGCTGTTTGGGATCATAGAATTGTGCTTTGGACATGGTGCAACACTCCTATATTTCTAAATAAAAGTATATCGGTTGGAACGGGTGAAATCAGAGCTTCACGGCGAAGGCCGCCTCGCGGATGATCTCGCTGACGGAGGGGTGGGGATACACGATCTCCCGGATGGCGTCCACGGTCATCTCCTTCTCGATCATCACGGCACAGGCCAGGATGAACTCGGAGGAATAATTGCTCATGACGTGCGCGCCCACCAGGGTGCGGTATTTCTTGTCGAACACGAACTTGGCGATGCCCACAGGACCCTCGTTCTCGGCCACATAGCGGCCGGCATAGGCCATGGGCAGCTTCACGGTAACGGCGTCGATGCCGGCGGCCTTGGCCTGCTCCTCGGTCATGCCCACGCAGGCCACCTCGGGGTTGGTGTACAGCACGCTGGGGATGGCCTTGTAGCGCATCCGGTCCTTCTTGCCCAGGATGGTGTTCACAGCCACCTCACCCATGCGGTAGGCGGAATGGGCCAGCATGGAGGTGCCGTTGCAGTCACCCACGGCGTAGACGTTGACGGCGTTGGTGCGGCAGCACTCGTCCACCTTGATGGCGCCGCGCTCCACCACCAGGTTCAGGTTCTCCACGCCGCAGGTGTCCGCCACGGGCTTGCGGCCGATGGCCAGCAGCACCTTGTCGCACAGGACCTTCTCCTCCCTGCCGTCCTTCTCGTACACGACGCCGTCGGCGTCAATGCGGACCACCTTGGACTTCAGGCAGAACTTCATGCCGTCCTTCTCATAGCCCTTCTGCAGCAGGGCGGAGATCTCGTCGTCGATGGGCCCGGCGATCTTGGGCATCATCTCGATGACGGTGGTCTCGCAGCCCACCACGCCGTAGTAGGCGGCCAGCTCCAGGCCGATAACGCCGCCGCCGATGACGGCCAGGCGCCGGGGCAGCTCCTTCAGTGCCAGAGCCTCGCGGTTGGTCATCACGAAGCCGGAGGCCAGGCCCTCCTTCACCCCGGGGATGGGGGGGACAAAGGCCCGGGAGCCGGTGGCAATGATAAGGTTCTTGCCGGCGTAGACCTTACCGTCGGCCTCCACCTGGATGCCCTCGTCGCCGCGGCCGCGGATCATGCCGGAGGCATTGACCACCTCCACGTGGCTGGCCTTCATGGCCGCGCCCACGCCGGAGACCAGGGTGTGGATGACCTTTTCCTTGCGGGCCACCACGGCGGGCTGGTCCACATGGGACCCCTGGCACACCACGCCGAACTTGCGGCCGTACTCGGTGGTATAGTGATAGATCTTTGCGGAATTCAGCAGGACCTTGCTGGGAATGCAGCCCTCGTTGAGGCAGGTGCCGCCCAGGGCGCGCTGCTCGATCAGCAGGGTCTTCAGACCGGCCTGACCGGCGCGCTCTGCGGCCACATAGCCGCCGGGGCCGCCGCCCAGGACAATAACGTCATAGCTCATGGTGATATTTCCTCCAAATCAAATCTGGCAGCGTGTGCCGCGTCCTTATTTCGCCAGCAGCAGGTCGAAGTTGGCAATGTTGTTGGCCAGGGCCTGCAGGAAGCGGGAAGCGGGAGCGCCGTCCAAAGCGCGGTGGTCATAGGTCAGGGACAGGTTCATGGTGGGATAGAACTCAGGCTGACCATTCTTCATCCGGATACGGGTCTCGATGTTGCACACGCCCAGGATACCCGTCTGAGGAGGATTGATGATGGGGGTGAAGGTGGTCACGCCGAAGGCGCCCAGGTTGGACACGGTGAAGGAAGCGCCGGTGAGCTTATCGGGAGAGATGGAGCCGCTGCGGCACTCGGCGGCCAGCTCCTTCATCTTCAGGCTGATCTCGGCCAGGCTCATCTCGTCAGCGTGCATGATGGTGGGCACCAGCAGGCCCCGGTCGGTATCCACGGCCACGCCGATATTGGCGTGCTTGAACAGCTTCATCTCATTGTCGCTGTAGTGGGCGTTCAGGGCGGGGAAATCCAGGATGGTCCGGGACACGGCGAAGATCACCATGTCGTTGAGGCTGATGCCGGGCAGACCGGCCTTTTCGCCTTCGGCCTTGATGCGGGCCCGCAGCTTCTGCATGGCGGTGACGTCCGCGAAGCTGTTGTGGGTCAGCTGGGCCATGTTGGACAGGGAGTCGTGCATGTTCCGGGCGATGAGCTTGCGCAGATGGGTGTTCTTGACGGTCTCAAACTCCGCCTCGGCGGCAGGAGCGGCGGCAGCGGCAGGAGCCGCAGCAGTCTCCGCTGCGGGAGCGGCGGCCTTGGTGCCCAGATCGGCGGTGGTAACGGCGCCGCTGAGACCGGTACCGGCCTCGCTGCCGGTGGCATAGGGACGGGCGGCGTCGGTGATGAAGGGCCCGGTCAGCGCCATAGCGGCGATGTCCCGCTCGATGATGCGGCCATTGGGGCCGGTGCCCTTGGCGTAACGGATGTCGATGCCCTTTTCCTCGGCCATTCTGCGGGCCCGGGGAGAAATGCGGATGGCTTCGCCATGGTTGACCATGGTGGGAGCCGCGGCAGCCGCGGCAGAGGCGGCCACAGGAGCGGCAGCAGCCGCAGGGGCAGCCTCAGCAGCGGGAGCGGCCTTGCCGCCCAGGGAGGAGGGCTCGCCGGGGTTGGCCACC
>OLPE01001279.1_pt1 | contig 14931 bp, 9 predicted proteins | sample 1671901 | NCBI WGS metagenome assembly OLPE01 (sample SAMEA3136624, study PRJEB25190) | human gut metagenome | biome: human gut; feature: human-associated habitat; material: faeces | place: Austria | collected 2013 | reverse complement strand
CACTTTTCTCGGATTTTTCAAGTTTTTTCTATGCTCTTGCAAAGCTCCCCAACACAATTTGTTATGTGTTTTTCATTCAACAAAGGAGTTCTTTCTTCACACAGCCAAATAATATCTTCTAGTTTTTCTTTATTTTTTCAACTCTGGAAACATCTTCTCAAGGAAGATCATTTATAGTTGTAATCCTAATACTGTACAATATTTGCAATCATGTTCAAATGGTTCATTTATATAAATTGCATTTTCATCCCATTTTCCTATTTTATATTCAGAGTATAAAAGGCCATTACATGGATGAACAGAATGATCTGGTAAAAGTGTTACCCACTCACTTCCAGCCGGACACTTGAAATTATTCTTCCTTCTCTCATCGTTTCCAAACCCACCATTTCGAGAAATATAAAATTTTTCTTTTTCATATTTCTTTCTAACATTATTCAAATAGAAAAAGAACTCATCTATTTCTTGCTTTGATAAAATATTTGAAACATAGTTTTTTCCTTTTCCTTCTTTGATTAAATTAATAAATTTTATTCCTCTGGCTCCTAAGCTATAAACATATTCCGCAATTTCTGGAACCATTTTATAATTATCTTTAGATATATTGCAAAGCACTCTAACTTCAAACCCATCCCCAACTGTCTCTCTAATCTTTTGTGATATTTCTGCTATATCTATATTTGATATTTTATCCTGAATTCCATAATGTAACGAAATAGATAATCTTCTTATCCCATGCTTTTTCAACATAATTCTTGTCTCAGGTGTTAACAATCTTCCATTAGTATATATAAAATCCTGTCCATATTTTTGGCAAAGTTCAATATACTTCTCATTCATTAAAAGTTCTGTGCCATTAATAATGACTTTGTCATAAATTTTTACGTAATTATTCAGCATTCTATCCAATTCATCTATAGGAATATGCCCTGTATATTCCACAAAACAATGTTTACACTTATTGGGGCATTCGGACATTGCCATAATTTGTACCGTCTTTCCTGCATATTTCATCCGTATCACTCACCTTTATCCATCAAATTTGTCAAAACTTCTTTAATAGAATCATATATCTCTTGTGTCGTCTCGCCCTTCATAAAAGAGAATTTAGCACCTTTAAAATCATTATATAATTCCATGTGCTTTTTTAGGCTTCTGGGCTCATCGAAATCATCATACTGTTTAGTCCACTCAAGCAATCTATTAAAGTTATGCAATATTTCTAAATTATTATATAGTTCATTTCCAAATCGTTTTCTTTCACGGCAAACCAATCTTTCCTTTCTTATCGACCATTTTTCATAAAGAAAAACAAACAATGATGCATCGTTTATAATCTCTATTCCCCAGTCATTTATTGATCCAACAATAATATTCAGTTTATCTCTACTTAATCTTTTTTTTAATAATTTAATCCGAACATCCATCGGTCGAGGATACTTAAATGGTGGATCTGTATCATACATTGTCAAATCATCGCTCTCAATTAAATTAACATCATGCTTCTTTGCTATCATTTTTCCTAAGGATGTTGTGCCACTTCCAGAGGCCCCCGTTATATATACGATACTGCTATAGCTTTCTTTTTTTTCTTTCTTAAAAAAATAAAATTCTTCAAACTTATCTGCTATCCCATTTTTCTCAGCTTTTTCAAATGCACATAGTAAATTTTTTTCAATATATTGCTTTTGAAATTTGTCATTTTGATTATATCCAAGATAACTTTTATAACCTCCTCCTTTAGACTCTGATAAAAATATCTTTTTTAATGCTTCTTTTATACTAATTCCCTCATTAGATGTTCTCATTAATATTTTGACAAATATTAGATATATTTCTTCTACAAGATTATAATATCTTTTTTTATCCCCATAAATTAGTGTACTGTTTTTTGTAAATATGTTTAAAAGCAACCTCATTTTCATATCATGACTATCTAAAAATGACCTTTCAAAATTTACTTTTGAAAGACAAATTACCCCATTAATACTAGGAAAAGGGCAATTGTTTCGAAGCAGTTCTACATCCTCATACTGAAAAGATGTTTTATTTATGTACTTCATATCCGTATCAAATTTCAGGTTATACTGATAATGCACTTGTTCAAAAACATGCGCAATTTTTAACTGTTGATCGTAGGTCAATTTTTCCGCATATACACAACAGTCAAAATCTGTTGTTTCATCATAGATTTCATGATTACTCCCATAATTAATTAACAGCCACTCATCTGAATACATAACTTTGTTAATTTTCTGTATAACTATTCTTTCCAATTCTTCTCTAGTTATCATAATTATTTAAAATAACTCCATTCCTTATACTTCTATATATTTTCCCTTCCCTGTTACATTTCAACCAATAGCTTAACAATTCATAGTGTTTTTCCGTTTCACTTTCTGGTGGTACTGGATACTCATATGCTTTTGTTCCTTTCCTCGGACAAAATTTGGTGATTGTAACATGATCAAACGCAGCCTTATATAAGCACAGCAATGTTTGTAAAACATCTTCATCTGTTTCACCCGGAAACCCAACGATTATCTGTGAATGCTTCATAACCGGATACTTCTTCTTTTCAATATCTTCCATGCACTCAATAAAAGGTCCAATATCTGGATTTCTATTCATCAAGCGAAGTATTTTGGGACTTCCTGATTGAAATGCGGCGCAGAAATAATAAATAACTCCCTCTGCAAAATAGCGTTCCAGCTTTTTATAATATTTTGTGATAATGTCGGGACTTATATATCTAATTCCAATTTTCATATCAGGCGCAAGTTCATGTATATCTTTTATTAAGTCTACTATATTTTTATCTTCTTCCTGCCAGTACCCTATTTCATCTCCCATAAGCATAATACGCATATATTTTTCTTTTATTGCCAATTTAACCTGCTCTAATATTCTATTTTCATTGATGCTCCTAAACTTTCCAATGGCTAATTTTGTCGCACAATAGCTACAATTTCCCTCACATCCATAAGCTACTCTTATTTCAAACAAATCACTTTCACGCCATAAATGCCTGCCTCTAGTAGAATATACAAATTGATTGTATGGTGCTACAGTGTGAAAAATATTTCCTAATCTTTTAACACAAAGCTCATCATCTATCTCATCCTGATTAAATACTATTTCTGGATCGCCAAAAGAATGGTGTCTATTAGGTGCACAATTAAAATCTACATCATCAATGCTAATATTAAATGAAAAAATTTTATCTAATTTACTCAATTCATTATATTTTAATATAAAAGTATTTTCATCAGAAATAGAAAGTTTATCTTTAGATATAACAGGGATACACCCTGATATAAACATCTTTGCCTCCTTTTTTTTAACTTTTAGCATTCTTCTAATCGACTCTATCGCATAGTTTTCTGTAGTATCAACCACTCCACATCCAGTATAAAACAAAACATCTGCCTCAGATGCATTTGCTATCTGTGTGTATCCATTCAGTTCAAAATATTTGGCAATTTTATATGTTTCGTGTCTCAATACGGCACAACCATTTGTTTCAATATAAATTGTTTTCATATATATTCTTTCCTTTCTCACATATATCTACTAACATTGCATCTATCTTTTTTTTAGTTAAAAAACTATTTCCCGAAAAAAAACGTAATGGATAAATTATTTTTTTTGTTCCCTGATGTTCAATTGTTAATGGAAACTGATGAATATAATATTTCTTCTCATTAGTAATTCTTTCATAGATTTTCTTGTTGATTATATTTATTTTATCATCATCAAGAAAAGTATTGTCTGGATAAAATAAAAAAACAACGGCAAAGGCATCTACATCATTAAGTAATAAAGTATTTTCTGTTTGATTAATCCTTTCTTTTAAATATTGTGCCAATTCATATCTTTCATCCATTACTCTTTGCAATCCCTTTTTCCCATATGATCGCATTACACACCAAATCTTAAGTGAAATCCAAGCTTTTGATCCAATAAAAGGTGTTATTTGACCAAATGACAAATTATCATTCATAATTAAATCTGATTTTGTCCGTAATTTACTCATCATATCTGGATTTTTAACAAGTAAAATACTTGCAGTATATGGAAGCATCATCATCTTATGTGGATCCAGTGAAACACTGTCACATAACTCAATTCCATTAAGTTTATACCTCAACTTATCACTAAATGCCAAGCAAAATCCATTACAGGCATCTACATGTACCCAAATATTTTCATCACATTTTTTTATAACATGATATACTGTCGAAATATCTTCTATTGTCATAGTCCTGCTATCCCCTGCATTCCCATTATCTTACTTTTATTTTCCATTATGATATTCTTAAGCATATCAATATCATAACGAAACTTTTTTGTTGGAACTTCAATTGTTTTATTTCCACATCCAGTCCAACATAAAGAGGCACAAATACTATAATGTCCCAAGTCTTCAGGAACAATTACCCATAAATCATCGGAAGAATCAATTCCTTTTACATAAGTTTCTGGTTTCTTGTTAATCCTCGCTAACAGCATTGCTACAGCATTACTCATTGTTCCTCCATATGTCACTATTCCTCCGATTTCTTCAACCGTTTTCACACTTTCAGATACAGAATATCCTATCAATTTTCTAAACCAATTAATGACAAAAATTTCAATATATGTTGCTATTGGAGCACAAAAAGTAGCATTTATTATATTCTGTTGTAACAATTCACTTGCAACTCCTCCGATTACTCCAGCGGATGAATTACCTGAATCTGGAAATCCCATAAAAGAAGGGTTATGAAAATTTGTACAGTATGGAACTAAATCATTAACAATTTCTTCGCATAATTTATTTATGCCAATTCCTTCGATAGGAAATTCGCTTATTTTCTCTACTATATTTGAATCAACATCTTTTCCAAGACACTTCTCATTGTTATTACGAATTATTTTTCTGCACATATTATACAAGTTTTCTTCCAAATTTTCTTCAAAAAACATTTACTTCAAACGCTCCTTTATTCACAAACATTTTTCTAATGTTATTAGTATATCACAGCTCCCCTTCATCCCATCAAACTCCCTCAACTCCCCATACGCAAACCCTTTCCGATCCCCATACATACTCATAATCCCCCAGGAATCTGCAGGCTTAAAGCCTCCTTCTACGTCTGCGTATTTGTGAATCTGCAGGTCATCATCTAGCCAGAAAAGGTGCAGGTACTGGGTGTTAACTCCGTTATCTGCTGCGGTGTAGGTATAGACCATGCTGTCCCAGAAACCGAAGAATGGTCCGACTTCGTCTGCCCTTAGTTTTTTGCCTGGGGAGCAGTTGATCCGTGTGTCCATATACATAACAGATTCCATCTTCTCTTCTTCCAGATTATAGAGCCAGACGGATTCTTCATCTGCTCCTAACAGGCATGTGCTGTCACGGAAAAAGCTCATATCCAGATACCTTTTCCCGCCTACGTTCAGGGTATGGAGAACTTCCAGAGTCTCTGCATCCAGAACCCAGACGCTGCCAGAGCGGTCGTAAATCAGCAGGTTTGTACAATTTCTATTTTGGACAATTTCCACAGAACCATAATTCTGATCCTTTTCCAGAGACAATGTTTTCTCTGCCAGAACCTTCTTCTCCAGCGTTGAATATGTGATCACTCTGATCTGATTCTGATACTGGCTGACCAGTTCCAGCCTTATGTCACCTTCCGCATCCGGCTTCTTGACTAAAATGTCGCGTACGTGTTCTACGTCATTTAGCCCGAGAGAAATCTCCGAAAGCTCCTGTGTCTGAAAATCAATATAAAACAGCAGGTTCATGTTATGGTCCGCAAGGTTTCCGCATAAATAAACCCCTGTCAGATCAGAATTATACTGAATTTGATTTAAGAGCCCTGTAACCGTTGCCAATGCCTTGCTTTCTCCACCCTTCACTGGGCAAAGCGTTATTCTGGAAATGGTCTCATAATTTTCGTTATACCGCGTCTCCAAAACCAGCGCAACTTCCTGTCCATCCTGCATTTTCATCTGCACGTCCTGGATTTTCCAGTCCCCGTCACTTTTATAGGTAAACAAAGGTTCCTCTTCCAGCATCCGATACACAGCCACAGCATCATTATAGAAAAACAGGGAACCGTACACCTTTTTCTGCCGTTCTGTGTCACCAAACCACATGTACGTATACGCACCTTCCTGTTCTACCCCTGCGATTTCATAGCTCTCTCCAAAAAGACCTGTGATATCCACATCTGTCATTCTGGAATCCTTTGGTTTTCCACAATGAACCACACCCTGCTCTGTATAAAGCTCCAGCGTCTGCGCCTGGGAGTCACAGTGGAAATCATACAGCGTGCCATTGCCTTCATAAACCAGCTTTTTGATCATAGAACCATCGGATACGGTAACGGAAATCACACTTCCGCTGCTCAGACCTACCAGAAATTCGTTCTCGGAATACGGCTCCACAGCAGCGATTTCTGAGTGAAACGTTAAATCTGCAAGCCGATCAGACTTTCCATCAGCCAAATCCACAAGCCACAATTTCTGCCCGATCCAGCAGGCCCACACATCCGAAGCACTCTTTCCCATGAGATCCAGATTCAGCACACAGTTCCCTTTGCCATTTTCAAACCACTCATTCTCAGTTTCCAAACGGCATACCTCTTTCCCAGTTGTAAGATCATACAGCACCGGGGTAAAAAGCCCTTTTTCATCACTCCAGATGTCCATCTGGTCATAAGGATCCTGCTGTCCTTTCTGATATTCAATCACAGCCAATAAATTGTCCGCAACCAGAACTGGTCTGGCTGCACAGTCTGTTGTCAGTACAGTCTGGGTATTATTCTGTAAATCATATACGGTCAGCCCCTGGTCGTTCCGCTGTATCCGCCAGTTTTCAACGGTAAAATCATAATCGCGGATATCCTGGAACTGGTCAAATTTATTATTCCCTGGGGACTCCGTATCTTCGGACTCCGCCATCTCATCTTCATCTATTTTTTCTATTCCCAGAGGCGCAAACATGGTTTCCTTCCCCGAAGAATAGGAACCCATTATAGTATTCAGGGCGTACACCTGCTCCGGCACCACACTCCAGTTGGTTTTTTCCTCTTCATAAGGTAAAATGGCAGTCTCAAGTGCCCCCTTCTTGTCCCCATTTTCATATAGCGCCATAGCCTGATTGCACAAATTCAGTGCCCGGTTCTGGCTTGCCAGCGTATGCTGGATCTGGATCTGGTATGCCTGATACGCTGCATGTGCGCCAAAGCCGGTAAGCGTTACTGCCACAACAGCCGCAATGCTGCCGAATTTTCTCCTGCGGTACCGTTTGTAGCGCTGTACCAGTCCGTCATAAGGGACAGACAGAAGCGGGGCTACAATACGGATTGCAGCTTCCTTTTTTATTTTCTTCCTGATTTCCTTCTGGGAACCGCCACGGGCATCTGCTGCCAGAACGGCTGCTCTGCCAAGACCTGCCACGCGGATCACCGGCATTTCCAAAGCCTCTTTTTCCAGTCCGGTTACCATAACCAGCACGTGGGATACAGGATGAAACCTGAGGAAAAATTTCACCTCTTTTGCCTGCCAGATTGCAGACTCCGGGTCTGCCCCGCCTACAATGATCAGATAATCGCTTGCCTTCAGCGCTTCCACCGTCTGCTTATCCCGGTTGGCATCTACGGAAACCTCTGTGCTGTCCAGAAATACTCTGTGAATCCGCTTCAGCCCGGACGCCCGGAAATGCTCCAGCCTTTTCTGCAAAGTCTGTGCCGCCATCTGGCAGACAGGTTCTTTGGCGTCATACAAAATATATCCATCATAAGTCAGACCGGAAATCCGGGAATGAGAAGGCTGCAAGGCTTCCAGCACTTTATCAGCATCCTTCAGCATGGCATCCGTAGTCCCATAACGCTTCTCGGGATCCGGTTCCAGTGCTTTTGCCAGAATGTGCTGGATCAGTTCTTCCACATATGCTGGAACATTCAATTCCTGTATGTTTTTGCGTGTAAGGTAATTCTTGTCATATTTATTTTGAAAACGGGCCAGAAGCCCAGCACTGTAGCGGGTTCCTGTGAGAAAATACAGAAGCAGGTAGCCCACGCTGTACAGATCCGCCTCTTTTCCCAGACGGAACTCTCTGTTCTCTCCACTAAGAATCCGGGCAATCTCCGGCGCGCGGTAGCCCAGTGAGGAAAATATGGGTCCACTTCCCACAGGAGCACATCTGCCATCCTCCAGCAGTCTGCGCGCTGAGCCGAAGTCGATGAGAAAGCAGGTCAGGCTCTGGTCCCGCCAGTCTCCCGTTACGAAAATATTGCCTGCCTGGATGTCGAGGTGGACATATTTTCCCCCATGCACCTCCCGAAGCGCCAGCAGCACCTGCCGAATCACGGAAAAAATCGCCGCAGCTGTATGGTTCTCCTCTTTCCCATACCACGCTGTCACCGATTCCCCTTTATTCTCCAAAGATGCCATCACCGTATATGTATTGCTGACATAATGGAAGCTTTCCCCCTGATCCTTGGAAATTTCCGCGCCGCCAGCCAGATGAAGGATTGGAACCATACGGATTGCCTCTGTTTCATAAATCTCCGACGTGATTTTTCCCTCATTCAGCTGCATGGCAGCTACATAATGCAGATAATGTTCCGCTTCCTGGCTCTCTGTCACAGGCCGTATTTCCCCTGTGGAATTACGGGCAAAGTCATACTGCTCCGAATAGGGGAAGCATTCCTTCAGCGCATAGCGGATCCGGCTCTGCTCCTCATATTTTCCATCCTGCAAAACCATTTTGCATGCAGAATACAGAAGGCTTCCGCCGCCTCGCCCGATCCTTCCGTTGATCTTATAACATTCTCCCCCTGGGAAACGGATATAGGTATTGTCTGATAAATATTCTCTCTCCATTTTTTCTCCACCTTACAGACCTTTATCATCAGTCATAATAATATGTTCACAGCCTGACGGGCACGAAAATACAGGCTAACCTATTCGCCTCACTGACTCATTTGACTGTTTACATACGCACTCAATGCCAGATATATCTGTGCAGGATTTTTCGCATGAACGGTAGAAATACTTATACACTCTCCCACCGGCATATTGCCAATGCACAAACTGAGTATAAATGTACGCTCCAGCACGTGTGGAATATACAGTTCCGGCAAATGCCCCTCTTCCAGTGCTTTGGAGCCCCCATCCAGGAAATCCCAAACCCTTGCACTCATTTTTTCCTTCTCATCTTCCCAATCCAGATTGCATGCCAGCCAGACCATAAATAGCATATCCGCCTTTGTCACCGGGATTTCTCCAGCCAGAAGTCTGATGATCCTGTCTGTAATAAGATTCGATTCCAGGCTGCCGTTTTGTGCAACCTGGGTATAACGCATGATCCGTGTTATATGTTTGGCCTCAAATATGCTTCCGCTCATTTTATTAAAAAGACGCACCAGACGATTGAGCACCAGTTTCTCGTAATCCGCCTTGCCCATATCCTCTTTTAGCTGATAAGGACTATTCATACTGCAGATTTCGCGGAATCCTGATTTCCCCGCATTCCAGTTTACGGCTTCATCCGGATTCTCAAGGCAGTCTTCCAGGTCCGTAAAGCCAATATTATCCTCTAAGCCGTCTGCCTTCCCAGTCCCATCTCTTGGGAAGCTTTTCAGGAAATCCCCGTCACCGCCAACATTGCTTCCTTCCTTTTTCCTGATGTCATGCTCAAGCGTATAATGATAAGCATATGCCACCAGATTCCGGTAAACAGCAAGGGCGCTTTTTCCCGGTATGTCCAGGTACTTTGCCTGGGAAACCAGCCATGCCAGAAATTTATCGTCTACAGAGTCTATCTTTTTGGGATCGTCTGCCTTGACTTTCTGTCCAGTCTTCTGGTCTTCCGCCTCCTGTCCTGCTGCCTCATTTTCTCCATTTGATTCTGCCAGGACCTGGGAAATAACTTCGTCCTCCCATTGACAAATCCGTTCATATAACATTCCCGGATCGTCTTTCTTTCCGGACACCTCACTTCCAGGCATCATCCCTGCAGTAAAACCTTCCGGCTTTTCCTCCAGATTTATTTTTTCAATCCTGGCTGCCTTTGTCTGATATTTTGCTTCCAGCTGCTGAAAAACACCATAACTTTTTCCACGAAGCAGACAGTACGCATGTATGATGTCTGTGCTTTTTGTAAAATCCAGTCCGTCATTTTCCACTGCGCGTACAAGAAAATAGCAGGTTTCTTCATAGCTCAGCCGGATCATATGGGCAATCTGCAGTCCTTCTTCCTTCGTAAGCAGCTGGGTATTCACATACAGGAGAAATGCCCGGCGAAAAACAGGGCTGAATTTATATGGACGCAGATCTTTTTCTTTCTCCTCTGGCCGCTCATTCTCCCATACAATGTTTGTAAAAATTGTAATATACTTCTTTAATTCTTCCTCATCCAGAGACAGGGCATGCGCTCTTGTAACCTTTTCAAATTTTTTTGCCTTTCTTGCACCCTTTGGTTTATACTGAAAAGCCGGGAATTCTCCCAGTTTCATTTCTGAACCCAGAAGATTTTTATTCAGACATTTTGCTGCCAGCCAGCACATAAGAAAATACCTGGGCGTGCAGATAAATTCCTCTGCAATTTCTTCCATTTTTTTCTTCCATTGGTCTACACTTGCATCTTTGGGCATGTTTTCCAACTCAGCTTTGCTCGCTTGTCCATATTCATCTGCATAATTCAATATGCTATTTGCAACGCCTAGTGTATATGCAGACGCCCCAGCCTCGTAGGTTTTTTTCTCCATCTTGCCTTTTCCTCTCTACGTAAATGTATTTTAACATTCTCATTAACAGGCATATCCTACTGTCAGAGTATGTAAAAAATGCTCTATAACCACCTTTGTTTTCATTCATTATAACGTAAATCAAAAAAGTTGTATAGAAATTTCACAGTGTACAAAAAAGCAAGTTACTGTTCACTCCGTGACCAGTAACCGCTCCGCGATGCACAGCCTTAGAGCCTGTTTGAAAAATCATTCCTGCAATCTGCACGCCCGCTTTTCGGTATATTTTGACCGAATTCGAATGTCTAGTTAGCTCTCAGAAATCCTTACAATACATTGATTTTGCTCTACCCATTGCTCTTCCTTTTTCTGCTCTTGCTGATACAGACTATATTCATAACCCTTACATCTGCCCACAACTCCTCCGTCGTGAAAAAGCAAAAAGCGCATATCACGCCCCCTGGCAAAAAGATAGAGCTTTTTAAATTTATCCAGCTGCTCCATCTTGATCCGGACCATTTCTATGCAGCCATCCTCGCAAATGCTCAAAGCTCTTTCATTCATGTTTATGTTCCAGCTGATATTTTTGCAGCAATTATTACTGGCCGCCCCACAGATCCCCCCGTCTCCAAAGCGCACATGGAACAGGATATTCTTACCGGGTATCAATAGAACTCCTACAAATCTTGTCTCCTGCACTGGATAGCCCTGTACTGCTTTTCGGATTTTCCGCGCAAGCTCAAATTTGATCTCATCACGAAACGGTGTTTTGATAATCTTTTCTGCGTATTCCAGAAAATACTCTGCCAGAGCTTCCAATAGAAGCCTGGCAAAAGTACAATTCCGAAATTCTCCGTGGCCTTCATCCGCCACACCAACAAATGTCATGTTATTTTTCTTCTTTATTCTTATCATTTTCTGCCTGATTTCCCCCATATTCTCTCTTCTCATGATATTTTTCTAACGTCCATTCCGCAAACACCTGCCACGCCTCCCAAATAAACAGCACAATGGAAGTAAATAACGCCCATTCTGTCCATTCCATAATGAATCCCTCCTTTTTTCCCAATCTGCCACGGCTTTGCCGTCAGTGATCGCTTTTTTATTTTATAAAAATTATAAGCGCTTCAAAGCCCCAGGCATATCCCACAAGAGCGAAAAAATAGGCATTAAAAAACGGAGTATTTGATGAAAGTGTTTCCATGTAGTATAATAGCTTTAATAAACATCTTTCCCCTCCACAGAAAGGAAAATTGTCATGCCCAAAGAGAAATCCCCTGCCCGACAGGGGCCAAGATACATTTTTTATTTTCTGATGCTCGCCATTCTTGGATGGTTCATTTTCATGCAGTTTTTCGGTGCAGATGAAAGAACCGTCAGCAAAAATTCCCCGTCCCTCCTCTACCCCGGAACTTTTACCTGGGAAAAGCCTGACGGCACCACCGAAGAAATTACGGTGCCAGGTTCCTATGATGTTCCCACAGGCGAGACCATGGTCATTACCTCCACCCTTCCGGCAGATTTTGACGCCTCATCAGTGGCGATCCGTTCCTCTCTACAGGACGTGAATATCTACATAGACGGCACCCTGAGAGAACATTACAGCACTAGCGAAACCCGTCTGGTTGGGAAAAATTCTGCCAGCCGTTTCATTTTCTGCCCCACCTCCCATGAGGATGCAGGGAAAGAACTCCGCATTGAACTAACCACCTACACCTCCAACTATTCCGGTGTTGTGAACCAGGTTTTCTGTGGAGACAAAGCCGACATCTGGCAGCTGATTTTCAGCCGTTACGGGCTTGCCACCTACATGGCTTTTTTCTTCCTGTTCGCAGGCCTGACTACCATTTTTTTCAGCCTTATGCTTGGACTTGTGTACCACACAAGCTTTGACATGGAGTATCTTGGCTGGTGCATGATTATGGGTGCGGTCTGGATGCTGGGCGAGTCCAAAATCCGCCAGCTGCTCATTCCCAATTCCTCTGCCCTGGGCTCCCTGTGCTTCATTATGATCCTCCTTGGACCAATCCCACTTCTGCTTTATGCAGACAGTGTGCAGCATGGAGTTCACCGCAGGCTTTACCACATTGTAGGCGGGATCGCCCTGCTGAATTTTGCAGTCTGCTCTATTCTGACTGCTGCCAATATTGCCGACTACATTGAGACACTCCCTGTGGGACAGATCATACTGGTTGGTACGTTCCTGATGGTATTTATCCACCTGTATCTCTACCTCCGCACCAGCCAAAAACGTACAGACCAGCTTCTGCTCCTGGGACTTTTGCTCACCTTGCTGTGCGTTGCCGCAGAATCTGCTTCCGTATATTTTGTCACCTCCATGTCCGGTCTTTTTATCGGCATTGGAATGCTTATCCTGTTGTTTGTCAATATCGTCCGAACCCTTCGGAACATCCAGCGGCTGGAAGCCGAACACCAGCAGCAGGAGCTGATACAGAAGCAAAAACAGACCGAGTCAATGTCCCTGCAGATGATGCAGACTTTGTCCACCACCCTCGAGGCAAAGGACGAATACACCCGCGGACATTCCTACCGGGTTGCAAAATATGCCGCACTTATTGCCGCCGAACTGGGCTGGTCCCCAGAGGAAATCCATCAGCTGGAACACGCCGCCTATCTTCACGACATTGGCAAGATCGGTATCCCCGACCTGATTTTGAACAATCGCTCCAGGCTTACAGAAGATGAGTATAATCTGATAAAAAAACATACCGTTATCGGCGCAGAAATATTGAAGGATATTACTTTTATCCCTCATATTGTTGAAGTAGCACGAAATCATCACGAACGTTATGATGGAAATGGATATCCAGACGGTCTTACCGGAGACGAAATCCCCATTCATGCACGCATCACTGCCATGGCAGACAGTTATGACGCCATGAATTCCCGCCGGATTTACCGAAATGCACTTTCCCAGGAAATGATCCGGGAAGAGATCAGTAAGAACCGCGGCAAACAGTTTGACCCGGAAATCTCAGATGTATTTCTAAAGCTGATGGACGAAAACCGCCTGGTTCTGGATGACCAGTTTTCCCTGGAAACCGAACCTGCCCGACAGCCTGAAATTGACAATACCATCAGCAAATTTATTTCCGATGTAGTTACCACCATAAAGAGCCAGGAAGAAACCAAGCATTACGATCTGCTCACAGGGCTCCCTACGCGAAGCCTTGGCGAGCGGCTGATCGCTGAATTTATGAAGGATCACAACGGTTGTCTTATTTTCCTGGATATGGATAATCTGAAAAAGATCAACGACATCCACGGGCACAAGGCCGGAGACCGGGCTCTGAAAAATCTCGGCAACCTGCTTTCCCGTTATACAAAAGAAGGGCTTTCCTGTCGTCTGGGCGGAGATGAATTTCTTCTGTTTCTGCCAGATGTCACAGCTGAATCCGTTTCTGAGACAATGACGCAGCTTTTTGGGCAGTTCCAGGCTATCGCTCAGGCAGATGCAGAAATCCGCTATGCTTCCCTTTCTGCCGGACTTTGCCTGTGCACCAGCGGGGACACCTTCGCAGACTGCTGCTCCAAGGCAGATAAAGCGCTCTACTACGTGAAGCAGAATGGGAAAAACCAGTTTTCCTTCTACCAGCAGATCAGCTACCAGTCCCCTGACTCTGCAAGCATTGCAAGGGATCTTCACCAGATTGCAGATTCCCTGCGAAAGAGCGGAAGCTACGCAGGTGCCCTGGATCTTAACTACCGGGATTTTTCCCGTCAGTACGAATACATGCGCCAGCTCATCGTCCGAAGCAGCTGCCGCTGCTACCTGGTAATGGTCACCATGGAAACCGCTACCGACCCCCTTCCTCATATTGAGGAAATCGAGCAGGCTCTTTCCCAGATGGAACAATCCATCCGCCAGACCATCCGCCGCGTTGACATCTGCACCCGTTACAGCTCCATGCAGTACCTGATCATCCTGTTCGAGCCAATTGAAACCCAGATTCCAAACATCATGGACCGTATTTTCCTGCAATACTACAAACACTCCAAAAGCCACGACTTCCAGCCGAAATATGAGTATTTGACTATGACAGGGATGGGGGAGGATGGAAGCAAATAATTCAAGAACTTTAATTATCCAAAAAACTGAGGGGCTGTCTATTTTGAACCGCTCCCCGTCAAGTAGACAATTGAAAAAATATAAATTTTTCCTGCCAGT
>OLPE01001255.1_pt1 | contig 15101 bp, 9 predicted proteins | sample 1671901 | NCBI WGS metagenome assembly OLPE01 (sample SAMEA3136624, study PRJEB25190) | human gut metagenome | biome: human gut; feature: human-associated habitat; material: faeces | place: Austria | collected 2013 | reverse complement strand
TCTGGGCGTTTGTTCAGCCAGTGGTAACAATTCTGGTATATTGGTTTGTATTTTCAGTGGGGTTCCGGTCCAATACAGATGAGCTGGGAGTCCCTTTTGTGCTTTATCTGGTAGCTGGGATCGTGCCCTGGTTTTTCTTTTCAGATGCCCTTTCAGGAGGCTCTAATTCCCTTCTGGAATACGATTATCTGGTAAAAAAAGTGGTATTCAATATCAGCGTTCTTCCAGTGGTAAAGATCATTTCCGCTGCATTTGTTCATGGATTTTTTATCCTTCTGGCAATTGTGCTCTATATGTGTAACGGAAGATTTCCAGATTGGTATTATCTTCAGATCATCTATTACAGTATCTGTGTATTTGCCCTGGTCCTGGGCCTGTGCTATGCGACAAGTGCGGTTGTCGTACTTTTCCGTGATCTTAAGCAGGTGATTAATATCGGTCTGCAGGTAGGCGTATGGTTGACTCCGATTATGTGGGTAGCAGAGAGTATGATCGGGACAAACAGCATTATCTATAAAATCCTTCAGCTGAATCCCATGTTTTATGTAGTTTCCGGATACAGAGATGCTTTCATTATGAAACGCTGGTTTTTCGAAAGACCATTGTGGACCTTATATTTCTGGATATTTGCAATCTGCTGCTTCCTGCTTGGAAACTGGGTGTTTAAACGCCTTCGTGTCCATTTTGCAGATGTTCTGTAACAGGGATTTCTTGGTTCATTATGGAGAACGAGAATAAAGAACTTAGTAATGCATGATGCAACAGACTGTCGGCTGTGAAGAGAACGACAGTCACAATAGAAAGGAAACAACGTGGAAACAAAAAATGCCATTGAAATAAGAAATCTGTCTAAGATGTATAAGCTCTACAATAAGCCCCTGGACCGTCTGGTGGATTCCCTGGGACTTACCAGAAAGAAGCTTTATAAAGAGCATTATGCGTTAAGAGACATTAATTTTGATATCGGTGTTGGGGAATGCGTTGGTATTATCGGCACCAATGGATCTGGGAAATCTACGATCCTGAAGATCATTACAGGCGTACTTTCTCCTACCGGGGGAAGCATTACCGTAAACGGAAGGATTTCCGCGCTTCTGGAGCTGGGAGCCGGTTTCAACCCCGAGTATTCCGGTTTGGAGAATATTTATCTGAACGGTACCATGATGGGCTTCACGGAAGCAGAGATTGATGCAAGACTGGACGATATCCTCAGCTTTGCTGATATTGGTGAGTTCGTCCACCAGCCGGTGAAGACCTATTCAAGCGGTATGTTTGTGCGCCTTGCCTTTGCTGTGGCTATCAATATCGATCCGGAGATCCTGGTGGTAGATGAGGCACTTTCAGTAGGAGATGTATTTTTCCAGTCCAAATGCTATCACAAATTCGAAGAGTTTAAGAGACAGGGGAAAACCATTCTGTTTGTAAGCCATGATCTGGGAAGCATTTCCAAATACTGTGACCGCGTCATTCTTCTGAATCAGGGAGAGATGCTGGATCAGGGAACTCCTAAGGCGATGGTGGATATGTACAAGCAGCTGCTGGTCCGCCAGAATCCGGTGAAACAGGCACAGATGAACAGTGCCATAAGAGAAAGCCAGAAAAAGGGCTTCCAGATGAACCCCAATACACTGGAATACGGGGAAAAACAGGCGGAGATCGTAGATTTTGTGGTGATCGACTCCAAGGGCTTACAGAGTAATACCATTGAAAAAGGCACCACCTTTAAGATTAAAATGCGCATCCATTTTAATGAAAGCATTTTGCAGCCGATCATGGCCTTTACCTTCAAGAATATCCAGGGAACCGAGATCACAGGAACCAATACCATGTATGAAGGGGTGAATGTGGAGAACACAGAGCCTGGAAGCGAGTGCGTGGTTACCTTTGAGCAGAAAATGGACCTTCAAGGCGGCGAATACCTCCTTTCCTTTGGCTGTACCGGTTATCAGAACGGAGAGTTTACCGTGTTTCACCGCTTATACGATGCATGTAATATAACTGTAGTTTCCATAAAGAACACCGTTGGATTCTACGATATGAATTCCAAAGTGCAGATAGAGGAAAAATAAGATATGCAGGAAAAAATCGGAAACGTAACATTAGATTATGAATTTTACCCAGGCAGGGATCTGTACAGCGATGGACCAGTGGAGGAAGAGCTTCTGGAGATTGCGAAGAATTACAGGGAGGAAGATCTGAACCAGGTGATCGCCAGGAGAAACAGCTGGCCGGTTCTCTACCATTTTTCCCATATCCGCCAGAATATTGTGGAGTGGCTGCCCATTACAAAGAAAGATAAAGTCCTGGAAATCGGTTCCGGTTGTGGCCCGATCACAGGAGTCCTTGCGAAAAAAGCGGGAAGTGTAACCTGCAATGACCTTTCCAAAATGCGCAGCACCATCAATGCTTACAGAAACCGGGACTGCGGCAATGTGAAGATCATGGTGGGAAATTTTCAGGATGTGGAGAGTAGTCTGACGGAGGTATATGATTACATTACCCTGATCGGTGTTTTTGAATATTCACAGGGATATATTGGAACGGAGCAGCCCTATGTAGAGATGATCCGCCGTATTGCCCGTCACCTGGCGCCGGGAGGCAGGCTGGTAATCGCCATTGAGAACCGCCTGGGATTGAAATACTGGGCTGGCTGCACAGAAGATCATGTGGGGAAATATTTTGAAGGCCTGGAAAATTACCCGGAAACAAAAGGGGTAAGAACTTTTTCCAGAAAAGAGCTGTCTGATATTATTGCCCAGGCAGGGGATTTTAAGACCACCTTCTATTATCCATATCCCGATTACAAATTTCCGTTGACTATCTATTCGGATAAACGACTGCCGAAAAAAGGGGAACTGAAGGACGATTTCTGCAACTTTGACAGAGCCAGACTCCATCTGTTTGACGAGGGGAAGGTTTATGATTCCCTGACAGATGCGGATCTTTTCCAGGAATTTTCCAACTCATTTCTGGTGCTTGTGGAAAGGAAGGACAGCTGATGAGAGAGATTATTTTCAGCAAATACTCCAATGAAAGAGACCGCCGCTTCGCCATCCGCACCGATATTCTGGAGGAAGATGGAAGAAGATGGCTTGAGAAAACCCCTTTATATCCGGAAGGGAAAGGACATATAGAGAACATGCTCCAGTGGAATCAGAAACTGGATGCACTGTATCAGGCAGTTCCTTTTGTAAGCAACAAATGCGAAGCAGGAGAGGGTTGTGTGAAACTGGAATATCTGGAGGAAGAGAACCTGGCAGAGTATCTGGATGACCTTCTGGAGAAAGGCAGGGAGAAAGAGGCGGAGCAGAAGCTGACGGAATATCTGGAAAATGTTCAGAAAATCCACAGCCAGAAGCCTTTTTCCATGACCGAAGAATTTCAGAGGGTATTTGGAAAAGTAACCCTGCCGGAGAATCTGACCTGTGCAGAGATAACGAATATTGACATGATCTGTGACAATGTGCTGCTTACCAGTCCCTATACCATTCTGGATTACGAGTGGACCTTTGATTTTCCAGTTCCCTGTGAGTTTGTTCTTTACCGGATTATCCATTATTACATCCAGACGCACAGCGTGAGAAGAGCGCTGGATGAGGAAGCATTGTATGGGAAATTTGGCATCACAGAGGAAGCAAGAGAGAGCTTTTTCCAGATGGAAAAGAGCTTTCAGGCCTATATTACAGGCCGCCATGTCCCTATGAGAGAAATGTATGCAGATATGACGCCAGGAGTTCAGTACGTGTCCAAAACAAATGCCGGGGCCCTGCAGGTGTTTTTCGGAGAAAAGAGAGGCTGCTATCAGGAGAAAAATTCCATAAAGCGTTATATGATCGCAGGAAATGCCAGATGTACCCTGGAGCTGCCCAGAAAATGTCGGTTTATCCGGTTGGATCCGGGAGATGTTCCCTGTTCGGTACGCCTTGATGAGATTTCTTTTGACGGGAAATCTGCTTCTTTAAAAGGTGTGGAGACACCAGATGGGGCAATTTTTGGATATTGGGCATTTCTGGCAAGACTGGATCCCTGCATTGCAGACATTCCAGTACCAGCTGGTGCGAAAACCCTAACGTTGAGACTGGAAATCTGCGAGGAGAACGTTGATATGCTGAATCACGTCCGCGTTCTTGAGCACAAGAACCACAGCTTACTGCAAAAAGTGGGAAATCGTGCGAAAAAAGCAGCACGCCGCATCAAAAAGCTTTCAGGTGGCGGGAAAAAGAAAGGAAATTAGAATGAGTCAGAAGGTAATGCTGGTAGAAAAAGAGCGGTTTCTTTTAAATGATGACAGCAAATACATGATTACCGGAAAGGTTTTTAAGGAAGCTGAAATAGAATGCTATTTAGATGGCATCCGTCTGGATACCGAAATCAATACAGACCCAGTGATGTCTGTGGTTATGAGGGCTGTGGAAGTGCAGAATCCAGGTGGAAAATGGGTGGAAGTGCTGGTTTCTCTTCCGGAAAATCTGGAAAGCTATAAGAAACTGGAAGCATATGCCCTATCTGGCGGAAAGAAAACTCTGTGGTATAAGATAGGGACGGCAGAGCTTCTGAAAAAAAGAGGAAAACCCCAGTATTTTGTAGACAGGGAAACCATTCTGGAGGATCAGAACATGATCGTCGTTACCGGATGGGCTGCTGGCAAAACACATCTGCAGCTGAAAATGTATGATGAGAATAAGGCTCCTCTGAAAACGACAGTGAAGTGGACCACAAGAATGGATGTGGCAGAAATGTTCCGCGAATGTGAGGTTGGAAAGGACTGTGGATTCCAACTCCGTGCCGAGAATATTTCCGGAAAGAAGCTGTATCTTGTGATACAGGATGAGGAAAAGAATAAAGCGGTCTATCCTATTGGATTATCGAAAGCGGAGCGTTTTAAGGCGAAAGCGAATATTTACAGCAAAAAAGCAGTATCTGTTTTCCGCGCCAACGGTATTTCCTCTGTACTGCAGAAATCCGTAAACAAGATCAAAAAAATGCGTCAGGGTGACGGGCTTTACCATACCTGGCTGAAGGAGAATCCCCTTACGAAGCAGGAACTGAAAAGGCAGAGAGAAACGGTTTTTAAAGAAAATATCAAGTTCAGCCTTGTAGTGCCTCTTTATAAAACGGAGAAGCATCTTCTGAAGGCCCTTATAGATTCTGTCCAGGCGCAGACCTACAGCAACTGGGAGCTTTGTCTTTCTGACGGAAGCGGAGCAGATTCCCCGATCCGGAAGACGCTGGAGGAGTACCAGAGAAAAGATCCCAGGATCAAAGTGGTTTTCAATGACAGACAGCTGCAGATTTCCGAGAATACCAATGCAGCCATTGGAATCGCTACCGGAAATTACATTGCCTTTGCAGATCATGATGATACCCTGTCGGAAGAGGCATTTTATCAGATGGCAATGGAGATTTCTTCTCATCCGGAAGCAGATCTTCTTTATTCTGATGAGGACATTATTGATATAAAGGGACGCCGTCTGTATCCCCATTTTAAGTCCGATTATAATCCGGACCTGCTTTGCTGCGTGAATTACATTTGCCATCTGGTTGTTGTAAAGAGGGAGCTTCTTGACCGGGCTGGACTTTTACGTCCTGAATACAATGGTTCCCAGGACTATGATTTCCTTCTTCGCTGCACAGAGCACACAGAGAGCGAAAATATCCGCCATATTCCGAAAATCCTCTATCACTGGAGAAGTCACGAGGGCTCCACAGCTGGAAATCCGGATGACAAGCCTTATGCAGTGATTGCAGGAGAGAAGGCACTGGCTGGACATTATGAACGTCTTGGAATCAAGGCTTCGGTAGAATATACTGGCTGCCCGGTTGTTTTCCGAACCCATTTTGAGATTCAGGGCAATCCGAAAGTCTCCATTCTGATCCCAAATAAAGATCATACAGAGGATCTGGACAAATGTATCACTTCCATTATGGATAAGAGTACCTGGAAAAACATCCAGATCGTTGTGATCGAAAATAACAGTGAGAAAGCAGAAACCTTCCAGTATTACGAAGACCTGGAAAAGCGTTACTCTCAGGTAAAAGTGGTAAAATGGGATGGCCCGTTTAACTATTCCGCAATCAATAATTACGGTGCCAAGTATGCAGATGGAGATTATTTTCTTCTGCTAAACAATGACACAGAGGTGATCACCCCAGAGTGGCTTGATAGCATGGTTGGTTATTGCCAGAGAGAAGATGTAGGTATCGTAGGTGCAAAGCTCCTTTACCCGGACAATACGGTTCAGCACGCTGGTGTGGTAGTTGGAATCGCCGGATTTGCAGGACACATCCTCACCGGTTATGACCGCAATGCAGTTGGCTATCTGTGGCGATTGATCACCACCCAGGACGAAAGCGCCGTTACCGGTGCCTGCCTGATGGTGAAGCGGAGCGTATTCGAAGCACTTCACGGCCTGGATGAAAGCTTCGCCGTAGCCTTAAACGACATTGACTTCTGTCTACGTGCCCGTGCCCTTGGAAAGAAGGTCATCTTCACCCCGGATGCCTGCCTCTACCACTACGAATCCAAGTCCCGCGGCTTCGAGAACACCCTGGAGAAAAAAGCCCGCTTCGACAAAGAAGTAGCCCACTTCCGGGATCGCCACAGAAAATTCCTAAAGGCAGGAGATCCTTATTATAATCCGAATCTGAGCATTGTAAGAGGGGATTGTGCGTTTAGAATGGCTTCAGAGAAGAAAGACGAAGTGATATAATTGCTATTTTGTGGGTTGGTCGTTACCCCGTATGCGATTTCACAATGTATATTCACCGCCGTGCGGAGCAACGTTCCGGCAAGTGAGTAATCCCCATTGCCCGAATGCGTCCCTCCCCGCCGAACTTTCAACCCACAAAATAGCAATACAAAACCCCAGCCTGGGTTCGTGCAAGGAAACGAACTCCCGGCTGGGGTTATTTTTATGCCTTGATCACTTTTACTATTCTCCAGATCAGAAGAATCAGCAGAAGCAGGAACACCCCTGCAATAACGAAGTAAGGAACTTCTGTGTGATTCTCAGAATAATCCTTAGCTGCCTGCATATTCTGTTCACCTGTCTGTACGGAAGCGGTATCTTCAGACTGTGCCACCTCAAGAACTGCGGAACCAACAGCCGTACCATTAAAGAGATAAGTGCGGTCGATCTCGTCCCCATTCTGGGTATCCTCCGTGGCAAGGCTGTCAGCAGTGGTGCCAGCTGGAACCACTACATCACCGCCCGAAATAATGCTAAAATCGCTGTCCCCAAGGGAAAGTGTAGTAAACTGATCAAACCCATAATTTAAAATAGAAGCTGCATCAGGAGCAGTCTGTCCGGATGCTCCCTTCAGAACAACACTGATCAGCGTCATTCCGCCTCGCTGCGCCGCACACACCAAGGTGCTTCCGGAAGCCTCTGTATATCCTTCTTTACCACCGATACATCCCTCATAGAAACCAGTGCTTCCCGTATCTGTCATGGTAAACTTGCTGGTTAGGTTACGCGCCGCCGCCATATTGGTAGCCGGAATGGTATAGCTGGTAGCTGTAGCAATGGTCCGGAAGGATTCGTTCTGGATCGCTGCCTGCATGATCAGTGCCATGTCGTGTGCAGTAGTGTGCTGATTGTCATCTGGAAGACCGGTTGGATTGGTGAAAACTGTGTTGGTACAGCCAAGCTCCTGCGCCCGGGCATTCATCTGCTGGACAAATCCATCTACAGAACCGCCTACATGCTCTGCAATCTGCAAGGCAATGTCATTGGCCGAAGCAACCATGATGGCGTACAGACACTGCTCCACAGTGAAAACCTCGTCCACCTGGGAGGAAATGCTGGCACCGCCGTCTGTAACACCGGAAACTCCTGTGGCAGTCATGGTAACCTGGTCTGTAAGCTGTGTATTTTCAAGAGCCAGAAGACAGGTCATGATCTTGACTGTACTTCCGGGGAAAAGCACCTCGTCAGCATTCTTGGAATAAAGAATGGTGTTGGTGGAATTCTCCATGACTACGGCCGCTTCTGAAGAAATGTCGGAAGCCTGGGGCCATCCGGAAATGGAATTGGTGGATATGGTGCTAACCGTTCCGGCTGCTGCCTGGTCTGCTTCTTCCGCAGATACGGGAACCTGAAAGAGAAGGGAGGCAGAAAGCCCGAGCGCCAGAAACGCTGAAGTTATCTTTCGCTTTTTCATATTATAGTGAACTCCTGTATTAAAAATAAAGGTATCCGCAACAAATGGTTATAGGGATACAGATTTATTAAAATTATATCATATATTATATTTTTCCTGTAAAAACAAAAAATATGAGCTGCAGCACATTTTATGTCCGGCAACCAATATGATACAACTATAATCATATCCTAAAAACACGCGTAATTCAACCTTTCTTTTACAGCTTCCTTGCAAAATTGTTTCTTCAATGTTAAAATAGGGTCATTATAAAAGCAAAGGATTTTAATATGAGCGATAAAAAAGGATCAGAAGGACGGATCCAGTGGTCCCGTTTCTTCAAAAAATTATCTCCTTACATGATCCAGAAGGGGCTTTTGTATATGAAACATTATGGTCCCAGGGAATTCTGGATCCGGCTTCATGAGCGCTTTGAGCCGGAGGAGATTCCTTATGGTCCCTGGTATGCGGCCTATGTGCCGGACCAGACGGTCCTTGACAAACAAAGAAAGAAAAGATTTGCCTATGCGCCTTTGATCAGCGTGGTAGTTCCGGCGTACCGTACCCCGGAGTTATTTTTGCGCCAGATGATCGATTCCCTGGAAGCACAGACCTATGAGAACTGGGAGCTTTGCATTGCCAACGGAAGTCCGGAAGATCAGTCTATGAAAAAGGTGCTGGAAGAGTACAGCCAGCAGGATAAGCGGGTACGCTGGCAGGATCTTACAGAGAATAAAGGCATTGCAGAGAATACCAATGCTGCATTTGCCATGGCCGCAGGAGAGTTTGTGGGACTTCTTGACCACGACGATCTTCTTGCCCCCAATGCCCTTTATGAGATCGTGAATGCTTTGAATGCGCATGCGCATGCAGATGTGGTCTACACCGATGAGGATAAAGTGACGGCGGAACTGGATGAGCATTTTCAGCCTCATTTAAAGCCTGATTTTAACATTGATCTTCTTCGTTCCAATAATTATATCTGCCATTTTTTTGTTGCCAGACGGCAGCTGGTAGGGGAAGTGGGCGGATTTCGCAGGGAATTTGACGGTGCCCAGGATTATGATTTTATTTTCCGCTGTGTGGAGAAGGCCCAGGAGGTTGTGCATGTGCCGGAAATCCTTTATCACTGGCGTACCCACAAGGCGTCTACAGCAGATAACCCGGCAAGCAAGATGTATGCTTTTGAGGCCGGTAAGCGTGCCATTGAGGCCCACCTTGAGAGAACCGGGGTGAAGGGCACGGTAAGCCATACGCCGGATCTTGGATTTTACAGAGTGAAATATCCGGTGCAGGGACATCCCCTTGTCTCCATTATCATACCGAATAAGGATGAGAAGGAGACTTTGGAGAAGTGTCTGGAATCCATTAAGAAGAATACGCTTTATGACAACTATGAGATCATCATTGTGGAGAACAACAGTACCACAGATGAGATCTTCGATTACTATAAGAAGATTTCCCGGGATCCCAGGATCCATCTGATCTGCTGGAAAAAGGAATTTAACTATTCTGCTATCAACAATTTCGGTGTAAAAAATGCCCGAGGCGAGTATCTCCTTTTCCTGAATAATGATGTGACCATTATTACAGAAGACTGGATGGGAGAGATGCTTGGCGTGTGCCAGAGAAAAGAAGTAGGTGCTGTTGGCGTCAAGCTGATCTATCCGGACAATACTATCCAGCATGCAGGATGCGTGATCGGAATCGGTGGAATTGCAGGCCACATGTTTGTGGATATGCCGGCGGAACGTACCGGATATCTTCACAAGGCTTCCATCCTGCAGGATATGAGTGCGGTGACGGCGGCCTGCATGATGATGAAGCGAAGTGCATTTGACAAAGCAGGCGGCTTTACAGAAGAGCTGGCAGTAGCATTTAATGATGTGGATCTTTGCCTGAAGACCATTAAGGCAGGATATCTGGTGGTGTATGATCCATATGCGAGATTGTACCACATGGAATCCAAGACACGTGGGGCAGAGAATAATGATGCAAAGATAAGACGCTTCCAGAAGGAAATCGAATATATGCGGAGTAACTGGATCGACGTCCTGAAAAAGGGAGATCCCAATTACAATAAGAATCTTTCCCTGACCAAATGGAACTATTCTTTGAAACCACTTCCGGGCATGACCGGCAAAAATGACGAGAAAGACTAAGGAGACATTATGCAGGAAGTATCAGTCATTATTCCTAATTATAATGGAATGGCATATTTAGAAGGTGTGCTTTCCAGCCTGGAACAGCAGGATTTTCAGAATTTCGAGACAATTCTTGTGGATAATGGGTCCGCAGACGGAAGTGTTGCCTTTGTAATGGGGAATTTTCCCTGGGTGCATATTGTGGAGCTGCCGGATAATTTCGGCTTTTCCAGGGCTGTAAACGAAGGAATTTATGCGTCAAGAGCACCTTATGTGCTTCTTTTAAATAACGATACAGAGGTGGATAAAAGCTTTGTAAGGGAAATGCTGGCCTCCATAAAAGGGCATAAGAAAGCTTTTTCCTGCAGTGCAAGGATGATCCGGTACCATGAAAGGAACAAGCTGGATGATGCCGGAAATTATTACTGCGCCCTTGGCTGGGCTTTTGCCCGGGGAAAAGGCAAAGACATCCACACCTATGAGAAAGAAGACCGGATCTTTACCTCCTGTGCAGGAGCGGCCATTTACCGTAAAAAGATTTTCGAAAAGATCGGTTATTTTGATGAAGAGCATTTTGCATATCTGGAAGATATTGATGTTGGGTACCGTGCCAGAATTTTTGGCTATGAGAACTGGTATGCGCCGAAGGCGCTGGTGTATCATGTGGGAAGCGGCACAAGCGGCTCCCGATACAATCAGTTCAAGACAAGATATTCTTCCAGAAACAATATTTACCTTATCTACAAAAATATGCCTGCTTTGCAGATCCTTTTGAACCTGCCATTTCTCATTGTGGGATTCGGCATGAAGATCCTGTTTTTTACCCAGAAGGGGATGGGAAGAGAGTATATTGCAGGCATCAAAAATGGATTTCAGATCAGCAGAAAGAATAAAAAGGTGAAATTTCATTTGAAAAATCTGGGCAGATATGGGAAAATTCAGTTGGAGCTGTGGTGGAATCTGATATACAGACTTTTCGCCTGAGAAAATTTTTCACATTTGATGTTTGAAGAATTTGTTGCAATTCTGTTTTATCTATTATAAGATAGAGAAAGTCACAGAGTAAAATAATTTCTGCAAGGAAAGACAGGAGTAGAAATTGTGAGCTGGTGTTCTGCAAGAGAACAGAGGCATCTGTGAAGAAGGCAGAGGTGGCAGAGATTGATTAGAGACAATCAGAAGAATTTCAGTCGACTCCATGTTGTTGTAGATGCCGGTGTAATTACACTCTCTTATTTTATCGCCTGGGCACTGAGGTTTATCGGACCCTTTGCGGCAAGTGCGGTACGTGCCAGAAGTTTTGAGCAATATATGTCTGCCCTTGTTTTTATTTTGCCGGCGTATATATTGCTGTATCATGCGTTTTCCCTGTACGAGCCTTTGCGTATGCAGGGAAGACGCCTTGTATTGTCCAATATTATCAAGGCGAATTCCCTTGGTATTCTGATCACTACATTTATTTTGTATACCATTGAAGAGGGAGATATTTCCCGTTCGGTGTTATACATGTTTTATGGGATCTGCATTGTGGCAAGCTGGGGAGCGAGGATGCTCATTTTTTACAGCCTGCGCAAAATGCGAAAGAGAGGTCTGAATCAGAAACAGGTTGTGCTGGTTGGATACAGCCGGGCAGCGGAAGAATATATTGACCGTATTCAGGAGAACCCTCAGTGGGGATATGTAGTGCGGGGGATTTTGGATGACAATGTTGCTGCTGGTACCTTATACAAAGGGATCAAGGTAATTGGAAGGATCGCCAATCTGAATGTGATCCTGCCGGAGAGCAGACTGGATGAGATTGCGATTACACTGGGATTAAGTGAATATTATCGGCTGGAAGAGATTGTAGCGCTTTGCGAGAAGTCAGGCGTGCATACAAAGTTTATTCCGGATTATAATAAAATTATTCCGACGAAACCATATACAGAAGACATTCTTGGACTTCCGGTAATCAATATCCGGTATGTTCCTTTAAGCAATACCTTTAATTCCATGGTAAAAAGAGTGATGGATATTATTGGTTCTATTATTGGAATTATTGTGGCGTCCCCGGTTATGCTGGTGATGTGTATCCTGATCAAGCTGACCTCTCCGGGACCGCTGATCTATCGACAGGAGCGGGTTGGCCTTCATAACCAGACTTTCTGGATGTATAAGTTCCGTTCTATGGAAATTCAGCCGGAAGCAGAAGAGAAGAAGGCATGGACGGTAAAAAATGATCCCAGGGTTACGGGAATCGGCAGATTTATGCGAAGAACCAGTATTGATGAGCTTCCTCAGCTTTTTAACATTTTGAAGGGAGACATGAGTCTGGTAGGACCAAGGCCGGAGCGCCCGTTCTTTGTAGAGAAGTTCCGCGAAGAAATCCCAAGATATATGGTGAAGCATCAGGTAAGACCCGGCCTGACCGGATGGGCACAGGTAAATGGCTACAGAGGCGACACTTCCATCCGTAAAAGGATTGAATACGATCTTTATTATATAGAGAACTGGAGTGTTGGCCTGGATATTAAGATCATGTTTATGACGATCTTTAAAGGATTCGTCAATAAGAATGCGTATTGAGAAAGGAAAAAAAGATGGCAAGACCTGGTAGAAAAAAGAGGATTGCTTTGTTTGTTCTGGAAATTATCTGTCTGATGCTGTTTATCGGCGGCCTGTATGTATACGGACAGATTGCTACCAGACTGAACAAGATTGAGACACCGCAGCTGGATGAGAGTAAGATCGTTACAAATGTAACAGCTCCGCAGATGACCGGCTACACCACATATGCACTGTTTGGAATCGATGCGCGTTCCAGGAACGCTACGCTTACGGCACAGAACAGTGATACCATTATTATTGCAAGTATCAATAATGATACCAAAGAGGTGAAGCTTGCATCTGTATACAGGGATACCCTTCTGGATATCGGAAATGATACCTATACCAAGGCAAATGCAGCTTATGCATATGGCGGCCCGGAGCAGGCGATTTCCATGCTGAATACTATGCTGGATCTGAACATCACTGATTATGTGACTGTTAATTTTAATGCCATGGTGTCTGCAATCGATGCTCTTGGCGGCCTTGATATCCCTCTTTCCTATGCGGAAATGGTATTTATGAATGATTATTGCGTGGAGACTTCTGCGGAGACTGGTAAGAGCTATACACCTGTAGAACTGCCAGATCCTAAGCCGGAGAATGAGGAAGAAATCCTTGGAACCTATCACCTGAATGGCGTACAATCTGTTTCCTACTGCCGTATCCGTTACACCGCAAGTATGGACATGGGACGTACAGAGCGTCAGCGCCGTGTAATCGGTATGATGGTTGATAAGGCGAAGGCTGCGGGGATTGCTACTATTTTCAATATTATGGATGAAGTATTCCCGATGATCTCCACATCTGTCAGCAAGACAGAAATCCTGAACCTGATTCCCAGTCTGATGGGATATAACATTGCAGATACTACCGGATTCCCATCCAAGTATAAATTTGCAGATGTTAAGAATGCCAGCATGGTTGTAGCTGATACCCTGGAGGAGAATGTAAAAGAGCTTCATAAATTCCTCTACGGTTCAGATGAGAATTATCAGCCTTCCCAGAATATTGTAGCTGCAAATGCCAAGATCATTGAGCTGGTTGGTGGTGCAGACACATTGGTTGACCAGGCTCCGCTGGCAAGCAATGAGGCTGGAACCTCAGACGAGATCGTATGGCAGGGAGATGGAAGCGGTAATTACGATTATAATGATTACAGCAGCGACAGCAGCTACGATAACAGTTCTGATTATGACAGCGGCAGCGGAAGTAGTTACGATAACAGCTCTGATTACGACAGTGGAGGCGATTACAGTGGCGGAAGCGATTACAGTGACGGAAGCGCTTCCAGTGGCGGAAACGATTACGACAGCGGCGATTATGATAACGGAGGCTACAGCGACGGAGACGATGGATCAGGAGATAGTAGCTTCGATGATGGAAGCGGATATTGATCAAACGGATATCCAGTTTAATTAAAGCTTTTTCAGGGGACCATCCGAAAGGAAATGGTCCCTTTTTCAAACAGGAGCAGCAGTTCTTTTTGCAGCTGGTCCGGTTTGGAAAATGCAGTGCTTTTCCGTGAAAACAGAAGTGTTCGTTTGTTAAGGAGAAATAGAATGGAGAAAGTTGATGTAATAATTCCAGCATTTCGTCCAGGGCAGGAATTTGAAAAATTGCTGGAAGTCCTTTGCCGGCAGAGCTATGAAGTGGATACTATTTTGGTAATGAATACAGAAAAACAGTTCTGGAATCCGTCCTGGGAAACAAAATTTCCAAAAGTAAAGGTGAAACATCTCAGTAAATTGGAATTTGACCATGGCGGCACAAGACGTCAGGCAGCTCAGATATCAGAGGCAGATATTATGATATTTATGACTCAGGATGCAGTTCCGGCGGACCGAAATCTGATCCGAAATCTGGTCCGTCCATTACAGGAAAATCCTCAGATAGGAGCTGCCTATGCAAGACAGCTGGCAAGAGAGGACTGCGCTTACCTGGAAAAATATACCAGATCCTTTAATTATCCGGCACAGTCATCGGTGAAGTGGGAGAAGGATACCGGACGCTATGGAATAAAAACCTATTTTTGCTCCAATGTTTGTGCTGCTTACAGAAAGAGCATTTATGAACAGGTTGGTGGATTTGTTCCGAAAGCCATCTTTAATGAGGATATGATCTATGCAGGAACCATAGTAAAGAGAGGCTATGGAATTGCTTATGCTGCAGATGCCTGTGTCATTCATTCCCACAACTATTCCTGCCAGCAGCAGTTCCGCAGAAATT
>OLPE01001229.1_pt1 | contig 15426 bp, 24 predicted proteins | sample 1671901 | NCBI WGS metagenome assembly OLPE01 (sample SAMEA3136624, study PRJEB25190) | human gut metagenome | biome: human gut; feature: human-associated habitat; material: faeces | place: Austria | collected 2013 | reverse complement strand
CTGTTGGCATTTTTTTCTTGTTTTTTCCAGCCGAGTAAATTAGTCGGTCGTCCAACTTACCATAATTTACCTTTAACCATTAAAGAAAAACCCCGCTTATTAGGCGGGGCAAAATTTCAGGTTATTGTTAACAAATATAATAGTTTACTTTAATTGTTTTCGTACCTAATGTAGTCAAAATAAAGGTTAATGTAACCCGGCTCTGTTGTGTTGCCAATTTCAATTTTTGAGCAATTCGCAGGAATTGTGTAGCTATGAGTGGTGTAACCTCCCCGCACTAATGAGGTTGTAGTGCTGATTATAAGGCCACCACTTGAATTGAGGAATCTTATGTATATATCCCTATATTTTGAACTGGCTTGGCTTGGTGCGCTTTTAACATTTATAGCTAATTTGTTTCCTAAAACTTGGTTTAGAGTTAGATGTTCATTTCCCGGCATATACATTCTAAACAATCCCTCATCTTTAGGGAAGCTCATTCTTGGGCCAACTGTGACATAATCAGCAAGTACATAGGATGTTTCACCGCTCAAAAAGCCGTAGCTATAAGGCGGAACAGCCCTATACACAAGCTGACTCCCCACATACGCTTCCTGCACCTCCTTACTCCCCACATAGGGCTTTTTACTTACGCTTCCGAAAGAAATACCCATAGTTATTCCTCCTTATTTCTTGCTCTCAACCAAGAGCGTATTTATCACCAACAGGATATGCCTTAACCTTGCCTTTGCTTCTCCAATATCCTCACACTTCATCAGTATTTCGATAATATCGTCATGCAGCCCTGACAAGATTTTTCGTGTTCGTCTGTCCATTAGCCAATCTCCTGTTCCATCAACTTCAATGCATCCCTGATAGCAAAATACATATGTGCTTCCGCAGGGCTAACCATCCCTCGGTCGCACTCATGCAGTATAGAAAGGCATCTCGCATCTTCCAACAGTTCTTTTGCTTTAATAATGTTGTCAATCATATGCTTATCCTCCATGTTCCCGCCCACCCACCACTTATTTTATTCAGTCACCAAATACAGCGTGGTCGCAACAGGGTTAGTGGGCAACTGGCTCACCACCTGAATTGCCGTTACATTCTGAATCATGGGAGCCAGCGCAGACTGTGCAGCATAGTAGCTTGCAGCCTGACCGTTCAGATTGCTTGCGTTATTCGCACTCGTAGCAGTAGTGGCACTATCAGCAACCTCCGCAGCATGAACCTTACCAGTAGCACCAGAACCCACATAGTTAGAGGTTTCCATATAGCCCTCAAGGTCAACGCTTGCACCATTGGTAACGATGGTCAGCACACCACCAGCCTGAATAGCGATGATGTTAGAGTTAATACGGAACGCATAATCAGGCAGGGAAGTACCGTCAGGCAGTCTTGCAGTAACATTCTGTCCATCAACCGTAAAGGTATCACCAGTACGGAAGTCACCAGTAGCGGTAAAGCGCAGAACAGGAACACCAGCGGTGGCACGAACAATAGCGTGGAGAGTGCCGGACTTATTGTGCGTAGCACTGGTAACACCTGCACCCTGATTGGCTTTCATAGCTTCATCAATCTCATCCCAGTTAGGGTTAATCTGAGTGAGCGGGTTAAAGAGGTCAGTACCCTCAACCTTTTTAAGCTGATAATTAGGTGTATTAGTCATAATACATTACCTCCTTATACAATGATATTCTTACCATTCATGGCAAGCTGGCTATATGTGAACTTGAGAGCAATAAGAGCATTAACAGTTTTCTGACGAGTGATAAGTTCAGTAACTGTAATACCATCAGTAGCATGAAGCTGTGCAAGATAGTCAAACATCTCCTGAACTGTTACCTTTTCACCAGTAAAATAGTTAAGCACCTTAATGCCGATTATTTCAGAAGCGATACTCTCGAAAATATATTCATTGTTTTCGCTGATTTTCAAATCCATAATATCCTTAAGGCTTTCGCCAAGGTTATGAATCTTAGTGTCCATCTCCTCAAGAGATGCAGCGGTGGTATCAGCAAGGTCAATGATACTTTGATTAAGCTCGTTGTAAAGCTCCTGATATTTGCCATCCAGCTTATTGTACTGCTCCTGCACCTGCGCTTCAAATTTTGCAATCTCGTTGCGCATATCGTCAAGGGCTTGCTGGATAGCTTCTTGGTCGATTTTATTAACCTCTGCGATTGTTTCCTCCAGCTTCTTATACAGCTTGCTCACCATTTCAAGGTAAGACAAGCTATCATCGAAAACCGTAGGCAACACAGGGTTAAAGTTCCAATAGGGCAATGGAGTAATCATTTAATACACCCCCAAGAAACATTGATTTAGGTCTTTATCGTTCATCAGCAAACGCACAACGCTGACCACATATCTACGATATTCGTCATACAGTTTGCCTACACTGACCCCATTATAACCGCTGACCAGCTTAACATAATCCGTTTCGGTTTTGCTATCCACAGTACCGTTAGCATTAACCGTATTGTTGTTAAGCGTAGCAGACGAAGCATATACATTGTTCTCTATCTCGTTCATCTGTACAAGGCCATCAGCAGGGGTGCTTTCAACCGATTTGCTGTTACCGTTAGTGTTAGAGTTGGAACTGGTAGTACCTACATCAGACTTATCCAGCGTTTCCTTATACTTATAATTCGTGAGAGGGTCTATTTCGCTCATGGCCATTTTGAACATACCGTTGTAATACGGCATAATCTCGTTAAGCGTGTTACCAAGATATAGGTCAAATTCGCCAACTGTTTCAAACCCTATCTCACGCATCCAAAAGTGATTAAGGAAATACTGATTCAGCACCTGGCGGTAATTCTCATCAAAGATTGGATAAGAGGTAAGGGCATTAAGTTTATAACCGCTTTCGATAATGTACCGCAGTTCGGTTGTGTATTTACTCATTACCCTCACCCTCTTTCTCAACCTTAAGTGGCTCAGTTGTAAAACTCTGTGTGGACTTCAAGGTTTCCATCTGATACTGCGTGAATGGGTCATCCATATCAACCAGCGTAGAAGTAGGCTGACGGAAGTTTACCTCAATGTTAAGGCCGAACATATTATTGATTTTTTCAGCAGCCTGTCTGCGCATGAGTAGAGGGCTATATCTGTAACTCATGCTTTCACTCTGCGCTGCTTTAACCTCACCTGCAAGAACACGCTCACTCTTTTGCGTGGCTTCCTGCGTTTCATAGCCAAGGTAAATCATAATCTCGCCCATAATGTGTCTACGCATTTGTGTAAGTTCTTCACCCAACCAAGGAGCATCAGTTTTGAGAACCGTAAAGCTATCCTTATCCACGCTTTCATCAACCATCATAAACGGCTCATTTCCTGCATACTTCAGCCAAATGTTTTTAAGGGTAAGTCTTTGCTTATCTGTACCCTTAAATAGTACCGGTGTTTTCTGTGCAAGGATATTAACTCGTCTTGCTTGGTCAATGTCGTAAAGCTGTTCAGCGTAGTAGTCCAGCCAAGGGAATGTTGGAGATTTAATCATGTTGTTATAAACTATGACAGAGTTCTCCATCGTTAGTTCCCTCTGATAGCCATTGATAGCCCACACTCTGTATTGAATTGGGTCATTATAGATATTGTAGTCACCGTTAATCATAGCTGGCAGGAAAACATAACGCTGTGCAACATCATCAAAGAAGAAAGCACCCATAGCATATTCGTTAAGGGTCATTTCCAAGAACCGCTCATCAATCTCTTGGGGAAGATTCTCCCACTTAAATCGTGCCATAGCCAGTTCATGTAGTCTACCACGATAGAGGGAATCTAAGATTGAGTTGGAGAATAGCGCAGAGTTGCTTTCGTTCTTTAGAGGGACAAAAGGTTTATTCTTTCCCATGCTTTACCTCCTTTCAAGAAGTAGTAATAATGGGATTATCAAGTGTACCGTAGTTAAAAGTACCGTTATGCCAAAGGGTTACACCGGCATCGAACATCTTTTTAACAGTTTCAATAACATTAGCAGGACACTCTCCAACAACATTGCATCCGATGGTTTGAACAAAATCCCAGTTTTGACGGTTGTGCAGTTCAACATCCTTTAAGATAGACACTTTATAACCATATTGACTAAAGAAGTTGTCAATGATTCTTGCATACTCTGATCTAATTGATACACAGTTTGCATAGAATCCGCTCTTACCGCTAATGGCATTTGCATCGCTGCTTTCTATTGTACCATTCAAATTATTGGGTATGTGTTCAGCCTGTGCAACCTTAGATAGAGAACCAAGAGTTGCAGTTATACCACCAGCAATAGCAAGTGGATTACCTGTTAGTCCTCCGATTGCTAAAGTTGAAAGTCCTGCACCGAACTCTGTTGCCATACTATATTTATGCTTTGCCAGCCAATCCTGATAGCCATTATTAACCCAAGGCAACACAGGAAAACCAGTTAAAGATACTTGGTCTTGAATGTCAATATTGTTTCCAGCGTAATTTTCCATTGTAGCAGAAAGTGTTGGTCGCATACCAAAAGGATGAGTAATCTTAAAGAATCCTGTTGCACCACCTGTTCCCATTCGCTCATATCTAAAAGTTTTTGCATCACCACTTGAAGATATGATATTCAAGGCACAATAGGGGTAACAGTACAATTTATTGTTTCTTGGTACAATAGATAAAGTTCTTGCAGGATATGCACCAAGGCTCTCAATCGTGCTGTAATTGTCACCCACTTTTGTTACAGTAAAAACTCCAACGATAGCATCAAGTTGTCCAGCTTTAGTGTAAGCATCTATAATAGCTTGAGCAGCAGCCATAGAAGAAGCATTGTTAGCCCTACCGCACTCAATCCAGTATACAGGAAATGCAATTCCTCTAACAATAGATGGGGCTTGTATTTGAGCCACAACTCCCTCACCTAATTCTTGTTTAATATAATCAGGTACACCAGTCATGGCAATAATGACTCGCATATCCTCCGGCTTGAATAAGGTGTAGGAATGAGCAGTTGTTACATAGTCACCTGTTTCCAGTCCCTCATCAAGAGTATGAGCTCCCACAGCATCATTACTTACCGTTTCACGCTCAACAAAACTCTTATTAAAAGTAAGGTCAAACTGCCAGCTTGCCCACACATCCTCATCCAGTATAAGGGCAGTGCTTTCAGGGGAAAGATACCGCATATCACTGACGAAAGCGTAGAACCACTTATTACCGTACCTATGATTTTGATACGCTACATAGTTAATATGATAGCAATTCTCCATCTGACGCTTAATCCGCAGTTCTCTTGTTCCATCGATAAACTGAAAGTCTGTGTAAGTAGCAACAGGCACTTTATTAGCAAAGAACTGATTCTGTTCTGTCACACTATCCCATTGGAGAACATTCTGATAGGTAGGGTCACAGGGAATACCGCTATACAGTTTTACTATCGTATTAGGTGTTACCATTTTATCCCTCCTTAAAGAATTAGGTGGGGCAGGTGGTTAGCCCACCCCACCATAAGATTAACCAACAGTGATAGTGCAGGTAGCAGTCTTGGTTTTATCCTGAACAGAAGTTGCAGTAACAGTAATCTGATTCTTAGAATTGCCAAGAGAACCAGTTTCTTTGCTACCAAGGATAACCTTACCCATGGTATTAACAGCAGTTTCAGGGTCAGTGTTACCAGCAAGAGCAAAGGTACACTTAGAGGTGGGGTCACCAGTACCAGTAACAGAAGTGGTAATCTGAACAGTGCCACCAGCCTTAACAGTAGCTGCGGTGGGAGTAACGGTAACAGCAGTTACGGTAGGAGTAGCAGTACCGAAAGCAACTGCATTAGCAAACGGAGAGAGGGAATAAACCATCCACACATGGTAGAAGTAATTCCAGTACAGACCCTCACCGTTATATGCGGTCTTAAAGGTACGCAGATAATCGTAAACCTGATACCAGTTCTTATCAACGAGAATGGCTTCGATGCCATCATCACCAAGGTCACCGATATTATCTACCACGATAACATGACCGGCGAACTCTGCCTTATCCATGTGGAACGCAGCAGCCAGTACATCAACATCCATTCGAGCGTTGAAGTCAGGAGTAGTAATAAGGTACTGTTCATCCTTGGGAGTGGAAGTCCACACACCTGCATAGTTCATCTGATTGTTAAAGATGGTCATGCCATCAGAAACAGCCTTAATTTTAATCATGGCTTCTCGAGCAGATGCAGCATCGGTAACGGCGGTGATAGGCTCAATGATAAAACGACCGTTATTGTTCCACTCACTGATAAGCTGCTTCATCTGAATGAACTCATCCAGCGTGGCAGACTTATACATAGAATCAACCAGCCCAGCAATGAAACGATCAAGACTATCATACGACATGAAAGCCTTACGAAGCTGTTCATTGGAGATAGTCAGAGGGTAATTAAGCTGGCTATCAACGCTGTGGAATACAGAGGATACATTGGGCAGGTGGCGCTTAAACAGCGTATCCTGTGCAGCTCGAGGGTCATAGGTCTGTGCCTTAATAACATCAATGTAAATTTCCTCAATGGTTTCACCAACCGCCAGTCTACCCTTTTTAAGAGCAGCAAGAGGGTTAGTTGCCATACGATTGTTCAGGATAACAAGACCGATACGGTTGACCAGCGCATTAACGAACTCGTTAGCCTGTGCTTCGTAGGTGAGAATAGCATCACCGACTTCATGTAGATTTTCTGCTGTAGCTTCAGGGATTCTATCCTGATATACAGCAGTAGCGTTCTGACGAATTACATTCAGAACATTAACACCATTTGCCATAATTATTCATCCTTTCCAGTGTAAGATTCAGCTACTTCTTCATAGGTGAGCTGTTTACCTTCTTCATCATCTTTAATGTCCTCGCTCTGTTTATCCTTAGCTTCCATAAGGTCAGCGTTGCCACCAAAGAATCGGTTAATGTACTGCTCACGCAAGGTATTGTACTTGCCGTTCAGTTCATCGTACTCTGCTTGCGACACGCCATCAATTACCTCCATGCTTTCATTATAATCGTCACGCAGCCGGGTAATCATTTCAGCACCGTCGTCAGGGTTTTCATAGAATCCCATAATGGTACGCATATAGGATTCATGTTCTTCAGGTGTAAGTCTTGCCATTATCATTCACCTCCTTTGTGTAGAATACTATCAATCTTGTCAGCAAGGGATTGCATCACCTTAGTGTTATCCCTGATGACATTAGCCTGTTCCTGATTGTTTTTCAACAATAGAATACAGACAACAGCCGGGAAGCCAATGCTGGAAATTAGATTAGTTAATTCACCCCAATCCACAGCTTTACCTCCTTAAACTTTTATTTCATTAAGCATTTTCATAACTCCCACCCATGCAGCCTTGGCCTTGCCAGTTTCGAACCTCATTTTTCCTTGTTGAAAAAGGACAGTGGCTAACCGCCATACAGGTTGGTTGCGAACTGACTTAACCATAAGCGTATTTGGTGTGTGGTCTGCCATGCTCAATGTGTACTTTAATGGATAAGATGGGTCATAATCCTCTGAACAGTACATAAGCCCCACCTTATCATCTCGCCATACTCCGTAAAATTCTCCATTAAAGAAGAATCCAAAGTAATAGTAAGCTGTACCTTGTTTTCGCTCCAAGAACTCATTAGAATCTCTAAGGGCTACATTTCCTATTGCATATTCACCGTAAGAAGTTCCTGCTATGATTTTACCGAATCTTGTTTGTGCCATGTGGTTAGCAAACTCTTCGCTACTTACCTTAAGAAGAATAACATCTCCACCTTTAGCTTTAGCTACTGTCTGTTCCCCAACAAGCTGTAAGCCAAAGTATAGGAAGTAGGGGTTATAAAGCGAAACATTGTTAGCAAGAAATACAACCCTTACATCTCTATCTCTTGCTACGGTGGAGTATGCTTCAAGGAAAGTTTCAACCTCATTCCTTAAATAGTGATAAGAGGAAGATGGGTCAATAAGAAATTCCTCAAAGATGATTAAGGTAACTCCGGGATAAGCTGTTGACTTCTCTACAATTTGAGTGGAGAGTGTCATGCAGAAACCTGCAAGCTGTTCGTCAATATAAAGCCCTTTTGATGTAGCCTTGAATTGATGGTCAGGGAACTCTTTAGCAACATCTGCAAAGAATGTTGGTACAGACTTCTTTAATTCTGTCTTATACCGCCGTAGGTATACGAACTGTTCACCTTTAGCCAAGAAATTCTTAATAGCTCTTTTCTTTGCAGAATAAGTTTTACCAATACCACGACCTCCCATTATCATTGTGAATAGGGCGTTGTATGATAAAGCACTATCTATATTATAATACATAACTGTTCCTTTCTTATGGTGGAAACAGGGAGTGCATAAGCAAGGTAGCAAACCCAACCGCACCGGCCGGTTTCACCCGGTTGCTGTCCGGCACTGGTACTTATACACCACCCCTGCTCCTAATTTTATTATACACCTTATCCATAAAAAATCAAGTTCGATAAATGATAAATTTTATTTCGGCTTAATAGTGAACTCTTTGTCTGTTAATACTACTCCACCCCTGACACGCTCATGCATAAGTTTACCAGCAAAAGATGAACCTATCTTAAAGTTATCCGGGGTTACATATTTATAGCAGCCTTTCGGCATACCTGCACAAGTAATTTTCCAACCGTTACTTTCAGCGTATTTCTCCGGGTCTTTCTTCTTAAATTCCTCTGCACTCTTTCCACAGGGATGCTCCATGTAAGTTTTCTGTCTAATGAATATTGCTTCATCTGCTTGCATTTCATAATCCCAAGCGCCAAGTTTAACAGGGTCAACATCAAGATTGTCAGGTATCTCATGGCCTATTAAGTGCAAGCTGTCGGTGTCAGCATAGATGAACCTATCGTATACCTTTTGTGCTGCTGTGATAGTGGTGTATCTTGCCCATGCTGTGATATAGCAAGCCATTGGAATGTAAACAGGCTCACGCTTCTCCGGCTCACCGTCACGATAAATAACCTTATCATCCTCATAGTACGGTATCTTGGAACGGCAGCTTATCTTTAATCCAAACTTCCCATAAAGAGCGTTAAGCATTAACTTAGCAAGTGTTCGCATACCAGCGTTACCCTCTATGGTTGCTTGCTGCTTTACCTTAATCCACTTGTCAATATATTCTGTGAACATACCTGTTTTTGATTTGAACATATAACCACCAAGATATTCATACACATATACATCGTAGTGAGTGAACAGCAATTCAAGGTCTACACTTGTCAGAGTAAGAATAACATCTTCGCCTTTCGTATCTGTGATATACTCGTTTGGAATAAAACCAAGAGTGTTCTTTAACTGAATGGTAGGCAGCATACCTTTCTTAACCTTAAACTCACACCTAAGTCTTTGAACATAAAGAGGGTAAACAGGGTTGTTCTCATACTTCCCCTCAAACCTAACAGGTGTGTCATATGGTAATGGTCTGCTATACATCTGCGATGGATAAAGACTGTTTACATCGAACACAGAAATTTTACCTAACTTCTTTCCTTGGAATCTTGGGTTACAATAGGTAAAACCTCCCCTGTATGCCTTGCGAATAATAACATCATCATCCTCACTGACAGCAGGGAACTTATATCTGAACTTTAATTCCCCACCCATGATTTTCTTATAGTCCGCAAGAGCATTAGAGCCTTGAGTAATCTTTGTCAATCCCTCACCAAACATCGTGTTAAGAGCCATGGCAACTATACGAACATCGTTCTTAATGTATTCAGTTTCCTGTTCTGTTAAAATGTGGCCAACCTCACGCTTAGCCTTATAATCAATTTCAAGTTTAGAGATTGGAAGTTTAAAACTCTTGGCTATTTCCTCTACACTAAACGGAATAATCTTTAAGCTATCTATTATCTTAGTACAGATTTTATTCCTCCCGCTTTTCTTATGACAGATAGTGATAGTATAAAACACATTCATGTTACTAATAAGAGTTGTAAAAGTTTTTTCTTCCAACTCTTTAGCATCTTTAACAAAGGTGTAACCATTACGGAACAGCCAATAGATTATAAATTCACCATCAAACTTGAGGTTGTGAAAGTACAGTGTGTTATTGGCTGAGGATATTCTATCAAACATATCGTCAATAGAGTTCCCAACCGTAGTGTTAAAGTCACCTCCTATTTCACAAAGAGCATATGCCCACACCCGGCAATCCTCTTTATCTGTTGTGGTTTCAAAGTCGGCTGTGTATTTCAGAACTGAATACCAAACACATCTTTAACTCCAATCGCAACCCCATATTCTGCGTCAGTTGTTTTGTCAGGATAAAGGAAAGAAATATCACCTAACAGGTCAGTGTAATAAGCGTACTGAAATTCCTCCGGGGAGAGTTGTTTAAGTGCTTTCAAAATATCTTTAGCTTCTTCTCGTCTTGCTGAACTTTTAATCTCCTTGTCAATTTCTTTAACTACATTTCGTTCAAAGGTTTCAAGATATGTTTTCTTGTATTCTTCCATCCTCTTCATTTCATCAAGATTAAGAGCCTTATCATACATCTTATCTTTCCATTTATCAAAATCGTACTGACTGCGGAATCGTTCAGGGTCTTTGTAAGTGTAAACCCTCTCGCTGAATTTATCCATCCATTGAACAGGGTCAACATTAGATACATTACCGCCCATGGTTACACCCTTATCACTTATCCACTCTTTAACTTCCTCAAGTTTTTCCCTACCCCTGCGTTCGCTTTCATTACCGAGAACCATAAGCTCTGCTTGTTCGTTCATAGAATAAGATGCTCTATTTCGATAGCTTAACTCTCTTGGTGCTTCCATAAAAGCATCAAGGGAACGCTCCAATGAATCCGCATCATCCTGTGTCATTAACTTCCTTACAGTTTCAGCAGGATTGATATTTCTTATCTTGGAAGTAGGATTTAGGTTTGTGTTAATCCATCGTGCCAACTTGTTTCGCTCTTTAATCTTAGTTTGAAGTCTTGCTCTTTCAGCTTCGGAGATAGCCATAGATTATTCCTCCCTTACTTTCTTATCATCGTGAGGAAAATCTTTTTCTTTAAGCCACTGACAAACCTCATCATATTCTTCATCAGTCAAGCCCCAAACGGTAACTTGCCACACATTCTCACCGGCTGTGTAACCATTAAGGTTATTATTTTTCATAATAGCAGGATAATCTTTGAAGCTATAGTTTACATCTACAAAACCTTTAATGCCATTGCAAGTTCCCTTAGCACCATACTGCCACATACCACATGGTATAGCTGGTTTTCTGTTCCAGTTAGCAATCCAAAAATCGTGTGCTTTAAGGTTAGCCTTTATCAACTTATTATTCATCCACGCTTCGGAGCAGTAAATACCAGCGTAGTACCCTGCTTCCTCAATCGTTTCACAAAATGCTTTAACGCAAGCTGTGCGTGTAATAGGGTCAAGGTTATCTGCTCTACCAAGATTCTGTCGGTGTCCGCTTTCTTCGGTGTCGATATAAATAGGATAATCAACCTCTAACCCTCTAAGTCTTTCAAGAGTGAACAGTGCTTCCTCTTTGGCTTCTTCCTCTGTGATTGCTTGCGTAAAGAAGTAAACACCAAATGGAATACCTCTCTCAATGCAACCGTTAAGGTTGTATTTCCACCAACCATCCTCTTTAAGAGTGCCGTCACCGTAACCACGATAGCCCACCCGGATAATACAGAAGTTGGTGGCTGCTTTAACCTGCTTAAAGTCTATCTTGGAGTAGGTGTTGTTGGCATAGCTAATATCAATACCGGTCTTAGTCATTTATTATCCTCCTTTGAATATTTATCATAAATGTCTGTCATTGCCTTAGCTACCACATTAAATATCTTTAATGTTTATAAGTCCGCGCTCTGTAAGGCAATGCTCTCCGACTGCCCCTTTACACCTAAACATAACTGTTATATCTTGACCGTTTCCAGTTTTAGACCATCTAGCAATTCTACTCATTTCAAGGTTTTTCATACATTCAGAGAATTGCAACCCAAGATATTTCTTTAGTAATTTATATTCAACATAATTGCCTTGCCATAAAGCACTAAGCACATCAGTAAAATCCATATAAACCTCCTAATGATAACATTTGCCCCTGCGGTGGGATTAACACAGGGGCTTTGTTTTACTTAATTATTTTACTACCTATTAGATAGCTTTCAGGGTCATGGTCTTGCGGCCACGCTTGGTGGAAAGGTTCTGAATTTCAACAGGAAGTGCAGGCTCCCAAGTAGGCTCACCAAACACAGCGACCAACTTCTTAATAGCGGAGTAGATACCACTAGAAACACAGGTATAACTCTCACCATTCTCATCGATAAGGACTACTCTTGCGTTGGCAACCATCTCACCGGTTTCATCAGAGGGGTTCTCCACACGCTCAATGGAAATGTCCTTAATGTTCAGCTTCTTACCAACGAAGTCAGACAGCTTGTGGTCAGGGGAGTTGATTGCATTATACATAGCAACCTTGGCTTCACGGGTGTCACCCTTAATGGAGCAATAGCTTTCGGCGTTGTTCAGGTCATACAGTACGGTGTTATTCATATTAAATTCTCCTTTTTAATGTTAAATTAGATGGTGTTTATTACTTTTCGATTACATGAGCGACAGAGAGGAAGTCCTCAACGGTGCAGCCATAGAGAGCAGCATCTTCAACCATAGCATCGATGATAACGCTATCCATCTTTTTAAGTTTAAGCTGCTTCTTAATGAGAGCAACAGGATTGCCTACCATGCCCTCAAAGGACAGGGTCTGCGGTGCGCTTACCTCTCCGTTAACAACGGTACGGAAAGTGATGGTGGTGTCCTTAACGATAGTGCGGGTAATCATAGCCATTTGAAATAATCTCCTTTGTTAATTAAAGTTTGTTGTAATATGCTGTTGGTTAATCCCACGACAGAGAGGTTTAATCCTCTCCGTTTCGCCGTTTACGGCTCGTCAGGTGGGTTATTACTTTAATAATTAAAGCCCAAATGAATAGTACGATGGTGGCGAAGCCTGTGCATACAAGTAGGGTTAAGAATACGGTGTTGTGAAAGAGGGTCATATCTTACCTCCCCATTGTTCTGCCATTGCTTTAGCAATACCCGGAAATGTTTTGCTGCGTGCCTTTGCTCTCTCCTTTGGCGGCAATTTCATAGTGTCCATGTGCCAAGGATTGTCTGTACCCTTACCGTTTTGGTATTGAATGATTATTGGCTCTACCATATTGGTTGGTATTAGTTTCGGTAACCCTTTTAACCATAAACAAGTTGCCTTTCTTGCAGGGTCACCGAACATATACGGATGAATGATTTGAGATGGCTTTTTATACGCTGTTGACATATACCCAATAGGATTTTCAATAGCTATTTTTTCACATTTTGCATTTACAAATTGCATAAAAAACGCAACAGCTTCTTCTCTGTCTTTATGTCTTTGAATAGCCTTATCACCATACCTTTCTACATCGAACCAGCGATTGCCTGTTACAGTTAGAAATGTGCAAGGCGGGTGTGCGATAATTAAATCCCAATCTTGATTTAATAGCGGTATTACATCTTGCTTTAAGTGCCATTCAGGATGGCCGCCGCTACAATCTTGAATATCACAAGAATACGCTTCGTGCCCTAACGCTCTAAAGGCTTTACACACTTCCTGACTTTCTTCACATGCAATTAAAACTTTCATTCATTGTCACCGCCAATCCATTTACCACCTACATTGTACAGTTTACGGCCGGTCGAAATGCTCTCAATAAACGAGTAGCGTTTCAGTTTTCTTTCAGAGATGAATTCACTAAAGCCTACACCATAAATGAAATACCCTGAATTGTCTGTACAAATTCTAACTTCGGCAGCGTTCAACTTACCAACAAAGCCGAATTTGTAGCCAAGGATGAAGCCTTGATTGGATTTAAGGGTCATGGGTTTACCTCCTTTCTTTAAGCATGGTTGCAATCCTTACGGATGCAGCTTAATGGGTTGCAGTCTTTAACTTGATGCCAACCAAAAGGGATTGTTCCAATGTGGCAGTATTTACAGAATTGCATACCGTCTATATCCACTTCGGGTTCGCAATCGTTAAAGCTATAATCACAAATAGTACACATCTTATGGTCTGTTGAGATTATCAATATTCGTTCACTTCCTTTAATAGGGCTTCACATTCTATCTTTAACCACTCAAATTCTGCAACGGTTAAATTGCCTTTGGTTCTTAAATGATGGGTCTTTGATAGGATTTGTTCAGGGGAGAGAGGGGAGTAAATTCCCCTCTTTATATTGTGTATACACCATTGGAGGTAGTTATAGTTAATCATTTCTTTTTACGCTCCTTTATAGTTGATATGATGGTTCCTATTATTAAGATAGCTGCCATATATGATACTATGAAGATTTCAAGTTCCATTTAATATCCTCCTCTCTTTAAGTGAATGGGATAAAGGGTTCGTATTCGATACGGCTGCCGTTCTTACCTCTAACTCTACGATAACAGTTAAACTGGAGGGCTTTCAGATAGTTACGGCGAAGTTCGTTTTTGAATTTACTAATGTGCTGGCAGGTGATGGGGCTGTAATAGTCAAATACAAACAATCTATCCGTAGAGGGTAGATACATAGCTACATAGGTGAGGTAGCTTTTAAGGAGAATGGGGTTGGTGTTAAACTCATCAGAGTAGGCACAATATACAATGTGCGCTTGACAATGGTTCAGCCTATCCATTCTAACAGGAGCGAGGGTTTCTACTTTACGGAAAAATTCATCACGAGGGATAGCGGGGTAGACGGTTCCGTCGGTTCGGTCTACATATAAACCGTCAGCGTGGGCTTTCTCAATGTAGCTCTTTTTGATTTTCATGTTCATTTTCCTTTCTTTTAAGTGTAATTGGTTTCCTTTGCTCTGTGTTTCTCATGCGGGCTTGCAACCGCCTACGGCCACATTAAAGGAAAGAGAGGTTAACCCTCTCTATCCTGTTGACTTGCAGGTCTCTGAACAGGGACGCTATATTTAAGGAAATCTTCAACCAGCATACCCCGAATTTCTTCGATGTAGTCGGCCTGACTTACGATAATGACGGTGTTCGGGTTTGCCTTGTTCAACTTTTCCTGTGCCTGTTCTACCGTCATTTTACCCTTAAATTTGGTTGCGATCTCTTCCGTAAACAATTCAGGTTTGCCGTTTACGGCTCTAACTGTAGTGCGTGTAAACTTTACAAGAGTGTTTGCGAAAGTGCGGGTGATGTAGTTGCTGTTTGCGGTGATGATGTTTTCGTTGCTGTTCATGATTTTTTCTCCTTCTCTGATTAACTGTGTTCTGTTTTGTTCGGCTACTCTGTGTTTCTCAAGCGGACTTGTAACCGCCTACGGCCACATTAACCGGGGCGACGCCCCTTATTCTATATCAATATCGAAACGACCGGGGCAAGCGATATGTTTATAGGTGTCTGCCGGGTTGTCAACCTGTTTCATAGTGTAATCTTTCCATATAATCAGCAGTTT
>OLPE01001225.1_pt1 | contig 15466 bp, 14 predicted proteins | sample 1671901 | NCBI WGS metagenome assembly OLPE01 (sample SAMEA3136624, study PRJEB25190) | human gut metagenome | biome: human gut; feature: human-associated habitat; material: faeces | place: Austria | collected 2013 | reverse complement strand
TTGAGCCGGCGCATTTCTTTGTTTCGTTTCTTTGTGCGAGCAAAGAAATGAAAAATAACTTTTACTATGCTTTTCATAAAAGCAAAACATTGCGTGCAAAGAAACAAACAATAACTTTTGCCTTGCTTTTTTCAAAAGCAAAAAACATATTTACAGACAAACTCTCATAAAATTTAAGGACAACTGTATCAAAGGAGATATAATTATGAGAGGACTGACATCAAAGCAAGCGGAAAAGCTGCTTGAGCAATACGGCGAAAATGTTATGGAAAGCAAAAAAGGGAACGGTCCGATTAAAATATTTGCAGGACAGTTCAAGGACGTAATGGTGATGATCCTTCTTGCGGCAACCGGAATTTCGGTTTTTCTGGGAGAAATTTACGACGCTATAACAATCATTCTCATAGTACTTTTAAACGCTATACTTGGATTTATTCAGGAATACCGCACCGAAAAAACGCTGGAGGCGCTCAAAAACATGACCGCGCCGTCTGCAAAGGCGTTGAGAGACGGTAAAAAAACTATTGTTCCCGCCGCAAAAATAGTGCCGGGGGATCTGGTGCTGCTGGAAACGGGAGACAGGGTTCCGGCGGACTGCGTTCTGCTGGAAACAAACAATTTCTATGCGGACGAATCAATGCTGACGGGAGAATCCGAACCGGTAAACAAAACCAACGGCTCCGAATCGGATACCGACAATTCCCTGAACCGCCGCTGCATAGCCTATTCCGGTACTGTTATAACAGGAGGAAACGCAAAGGGACTGGTTATAGCCACAGGTAAAAATTCACAGATGGGCAATATTTCCACAATGATAAGTCAGGCTGAAAACCAGCAGACTCCGCTGCAAAAGCGTCTGGGGGAGCTTGGAAAGGTGGTTGCGGCTATCTGTATAGCCGTTTGCTTTATTGTGTTCGGCGCCGGAGTTTTAAGAGGAGAACCGGTCTTTGAAATGCTTATGACCGGTATAACAATAGCAATTGCCGCTATTCCCGAAGGACTTCCCGCAACGGTAACTATAGCTCTTGCTTTAGCGGTCAGCAGAATGCTGAAACAAAAGGCTTTGGTAAACAGGCTTCATTCTGTTGAAACTCTCGGCTGTACCTCCGTTATATGCTCGGATAAAACAGGCACTATTACTGAAAATAAAATGACAGTCAAAAATATTTACACGGATATGAAGGAATTTGACGTAACGGGCAGCGGCTACAGGATAAACGGAGAAATCAGACTGGGAGAAACAAAGCCTAATCCGAAAGCCGTACCTCCCCTTTACGAGCTTTTAAAATGCGCCGTTTACTGCTCCAACGCTGAAATATCTTCCGACAGCAAGCTTAATATGCGAAACAGAGGCTCTATTTCAGGCGGCGGAAGCTGGCAGGTAAGCGGAAATCCTACCGAGGCGGCTCTGCTTATTGCGGCTGCTAAGGGAGGGATAACAAAAAGCGGACTTAACGATATGCGTAAAATATCGGAAATACCCTTTGACAGCAAGACGAAATTCATGTCCGTAAAAATGAAAGCAAGCTCCGGCTCGGTTACGGAATATCTTAAAGGCGCTCCGGATATACTCCTTAAAAAATGTGCCTTTATTATGACGTCTGACGGCGAAAAGCCAATGACTGAACAGCTCAGAAGAAAAATAGAGGATGAAATAAACTCGTTATCATCAAGGGCTTTAAGAGTTCTTGCGCTTGCGGAAAAATCTATTAACAGCGATACCGCCTCCGGCAGCGGACTTGTTTTTCTTGGACTCGCGGCAATGCAGGATCCTCCGAGGGAGGAGGCCAAGGAGGCTATCAGGAAGTGTGCCGGCGCAAAGATAAAAACAGTTATGATAACAGGCGATCATAAGGAAACAGCGGTAGCTATCGCAAAGCAGGCGGGACTGCTTAAGGGCGGAAAGGCCGTTACCGGCGCCGAGCTCGACGCTATGAGCGACGCCGAGCTTGACAGACGGCTTGATGAATTCACCGTATATGCCAGAGTTAATCCGTCCCATAAGCTGAGGCTCGTCAAGGCATATAAGAGAAAAGGGCATATAGTAACCATGACAGGCGACGGAGTAAACGACGCTCCCGCCGTCAAGGAAGCCGACGTGGGAGTAGCTATGGGTATAACCGGAACGGACGTTACCAAGCAGGCGGCCGACGTTATACTTCTTGACGATAACTTTGCAACGCTGGTGAAAGCCGCCGAGCAGGGCAGAGGAATATACGCGAATATAAGAAAATTTGTAAGATATCTTCTTTCCTGCAATATAGGAGAGGTAATAACAATGTTTCTCAGTATTCTGATGGGCTTTCCTATGGTTATGCTTCCGACTCAGCTTTTGCTTGTAAATCTTGTTACAGACGGACTTCCGGCTATTGCGCTGGGAATGGAGCCATGCGGAAAAGACGTCATGAAAAAAGCTCCGAGAAAGCCGGACGAAAGCTTTTTCTCTGACGGTCTTATGTTCAAGATAATTTTCAGGGGCATTATGATCGGTCTCTGCACGTTAGGCTGCTTTACTGTTCTGCTGCGGATGAACTGCGGAATAGCCGCCGCAAGAACAGGCGCGCTGGCTACGCTTATAATTTCACAGCTTGTCCACGTTTTTGAATGTAAATCGGAAACAAAGGGGATTTTCAGTATCAATTATTTCGATAATTTAAAGCTGATAGGCGCCGTTCTGATTTCTCTCGGCGTACTTGCCGCCGCCATGTACATACCGGTGGTACAGACGGTTTTTTCAACAGTTTCCCTTGGAAAAACTCCTCTTCTCATTTCACTGGGATTTTCATTTGCCGTCCCCGTAATATCAGGTATTGGAATGTTCTTTTCAAGAAAAAGACGGCGATAAGCTATACAAATATATTTTTATCATAATCGCTTTATTGTTTAAGTTTGATAATGACATATCGTTTATTATATGATATAATTAAGAATACAAAAAATGAAATGAGGAAAAAAGATGTTAAAAAAATTATCGGCAATACTAATCCTTATAGCTATGACCGCTGCTCTTGCCGGCTGCGGAAACGATAAGGATTCATCGTCAAAAAACGAGTCCTCCGCGACAACCGAAGCTATAACTGAAGAAATCACAGAGGAAGAGACGGAAACCCTGACAGAAGCTCCGGCAGAGTCCGAACCAACCGCGGCTGAAAGTGAAAATTCCGGAAGCGCGGACACTGCGAATACAGAAGAAAGTATTTTAGGAAAATGGAAATCAGAATATGTTCTCGATTCTCAAGGCAACGCGGCTACTGTGGCTCAATACAGCGAACAGTTAGGTCAGGAGGCGGACGCCCTCGATATGGAGATTGAGTTTAAGGACGATAAAACAGTACTCGTAAATTCCACCTCCGACGGTGAAGAAACCGGAACATATACGGTCGACGGAGCGGTTATTTCTATGACTGACGATTCTGACGGTTCGGTTATGACGCTGATTTATGATACGGAAAGCAAGATGATTCTTATTGACTTTACAGGCACAGGCTCCATATTTATCGGATTTACAATGCAATAAATGAAACCCCCGTTTGAAACGGGGGTTTTTTTATTGCTTTTACAAAAAGCATAGTAAAAGTTATTTTTCATTTATTTGCACGCAAAATTTAGCTTTTACAAAAAGCATAGTAAAAGTTGTTTTCATTTCTTTGCACGCAAGATTTAGCTTTTGAAAAAAGCATGGTAAAAGTATTTTTTCATTTCTTTGCTCGCACAAAGAAACGAAACAAAGAAATGCGCCGGCTCAAACGCCGCCGGACCGCTATGCCGCATAAAGCGGCAAATTTTATACATGAATGTGTGAGATAACTATATTGACTCCCATTAAAAGCTTACATATCTCGGATGGGAGATTCTCCTATGCTTTATAAGAATGTGGTTTGATTGAATTTGTGGTTTAAATAATTTAATATAGCATGTAAAATATTTTATTAAGCATATCACGTATAATTTTTTTAGTTTCTTCATCATCTTCACCATCATTTGAATCAAAAAAATCTGGATGTTTAATCTTATAATCTAAATTATTATATTCGTTAGACAAGAGCTTATTTAAAATTTTTAATTGCTTTGTGTTTACTTTTAATTCATAAATTTCAGTTCCGTCAGGCTGTTCTGTTGCATCTATATATGTATAAACCTTTTTGCCCTTAACAAGTTTTACCTTATTTGATGTTGCATAAAGGCTAAATCTTTCTCCGACTTCTAATTTTCTTGCCGCCCTTGTGGTTTCCAGCATATCATATCCGTCGTCTTTTCTATCATCAAGCAATATTTTTAAAAATCCCGCTCGTTTTGCTAATACTACTCCTGTTATCTTTTTTATGCCCATAAGTTTTAAATCCTTTCTTTAAATTCCTTAGTTCAACAAAAATAGATAATACAACTCCTTAAACTGGTTAAAATTGATACTAATATTCCTTATTTTTTCAAAAATATGTAGTATAATTATTTATGGTGATTATTTTGACTGAAGAATCTAAATTAGTAAAACGTTTAATTGAATTACGTTTAAAACAAGGAGTTTCTGCAAGAGATATGAGTTTATCTTTAGGGCAAAGTGAAAGTTATATAAATAAAATTGAAAATAATAAATCTCTTCCATCAATAACAGTCTTATTTGAAATAATGAGATATTTTAAAATTACTCCTTTAGAATTTTTTGATTATTCGAATGACCCAAAACAAACTCAAGAACTTATAAATGAAATTAGAAAACTTGATTATATAGAAACTCAACATGTGATAGAAATAGTTAAGGACATTAACAAGAAATATAAACTATAATTCCCTACATATCATTATTATACATCATATATTTCTATATTTCAAGAAAAATATAGATTTCTACTCCCTATTTTTAAAACTTTTTGTAGTATAATAAGAATGGTGATAAAAAATGGATTTTAAAAATAAATTTGTGGAACGATTAATTGAATTGAGAAATCAAAAAGGTATATCAGCAAGGGATATGAGTATTTCGTTGGGACAAAGTGAAAGCTATATAAATAAAATTGAAAATAATAAATCACTTCCGTCTTTAACAGGTTTTTTCTATATATGTGAATATTTTAATATTACGCCAAAAGAATTTTTTGATTTTGATGTAAATTCTCCTGAATTAACAAATGAATTTATAAATGAAGTGAAAAAATTAAGCTATTCGGAAACAAATCATCTTATAGAAGTTGTTAAAGATATAAATAAAAAGAAATGAACATCTTATATTTTAAGGTGTTCATTTTTTTATTACAAATTCAATTAAACTCAATCTTATAAAACATAGGAGATTTTCCCATCCGAGATATGTAAGCTTTTATTGGGTGCGAAAACAGTTATATTTATAAATTCATGTATAAAATTTGCCGCTTTATGCGGCATAGCGGTCCGGCGGCGTTTGAGCCGGCGCATTTCTTTGTTTCGTTTCTTTGTGCGAGCAAAGAAATGAAAAATAACTTTTACCAAGCTTTTTCTAAAAGCTAAATCTTGCGGGCAAAGAAACAAACAATACTTAAACTTTTGCTTTGCTTTTTATAAAAAGCAAAACCCGTCCAGTTTTCGGACGGGTTTTTTTAACGCTATTCAACAGAAATTATATAGTAATATACCGGCTGACCGCCGTTGACCATCATTATGTCAACCTTGTTACCGAGCTTTGCTTCAAGCGTTTCCTGAAGTCTTTCCGCCTGCTCTCCGGTTACGTCGGCGCCGTAAATAACGGTTACGAAGGAAGAATCGCTCTTTATCATTTTCTTAGTCAGCTTATAAGCCGCTTTTGAAACGTCCTTTTCCGTAAACGAAAGTCTGCTGTTGTCAAAGGCCAGAATTTCGCCTTTTCTTATATTATGTCCCTCGTATTCGGAATCTCTCGCCGCAAAGGTTATCTGTCCCGTTGACACATGCTCGAAGGCCTTTGTCATAGCAAGACGATTTTCGGAAAATCCGACTGTTTCGTCAAACGCCATCATTGCCGCTATGCCTTGTGGAATCGTCCTTGTGGGCAGAACACAGACGTTTCTGTCAGCCAGATTTTTAGTCTGCTCCGCCGCCATAATTATATTCTTATTATTCGGCAAAACAAACACCGTCTTTGCCGGCGCGGAATGTATGGCCTTCAATATATCGTCTGTGGAGGGATTCATTGTCTGACCGCCTCTTATAACGCAGTCGGCTCCAAGATCCTCAAACATGGATTCTATTCCGCGTCCAGCCGCGACAGCCACAAAACCGTAGTCCTTTTCAGGCTTTGTCGGCTCGAAATGCTGTCTTTCAGTTATTTTTTCGTCCTTTATTCTTGTTTCATGCTGGATCCGCATATTTTCTATCTTAGGCTTGGGATCGTTAATGAACCTTCCGAATTCAAGAGCCTTTTCAAGAGCAAGTCCGGGATTGTCCGTATGAACGTGAACCTTTATTATTTCCTCATCGTCAACAACCACAACGCAGTCGCCGATAGTTTCAAGATAAGCCCTCAGCATAAAGGGATCTGAATGCTTGTTTCTCTCAATTATATATTCGGTGCAGTAGGAATACCTGATTTCCTCCTCGGCGTCAGTCTGCGCTACCTCAAAGGTTTTAAGCTCACTTTTCTTTGTATCCCTCTTTACGACCTTTCCGCCTCTGAATATTTCCAGCATAGCGTCAAAGATTATAACAAGTCCCTGACCTCCCGCGTCAACGACTCCGGCCTTTTTCAGTACCGGAAGCTGTTCAGGCGTTTTTTCCAGCGCCTCCTTTGCGGCCTTGCAGATTTCATTCCAGAAAACCGCAATATCTCCGGCGCTTTCCGCCAGCTCCGCCGCTTTCTCTGCCGCAACCCTTGAAACTGTCAGAACAGTGCCCTCCGTCGGGTTCATAACCGCCTTATAAGCCGCCTCTACGCCCGATTCAAGGGCTTTCGCTATGTCGGCGCAGCCCGCCTTTTCAAGGCCGCTAAGCCCCTTTGAAAATCCTCTGAATATCAATGAGAGTATAACTCCTGAGTTTCCTCTCGCGCCTCTTAACAACGCTGTCGCAGCGGTCTCCGCAACCTTTGATACGCCCGCGCTGTCTTCGAGCATTTCAAGCTCCTTTACCGCCGCGTTCATAGTCAGCGACATATTAGTGCCGGTATCGCCGTCGGGAACCGGATAAACGTTGAGCCTATCGACAGCCTTTCTGTTATTTTCTATGCTGATTCCCGCGGATATCAGACTGTCTCTCAATAAATTACCATTGAGCAAGGTTTTGTCCCCTTTCATTTACGACTTTATCTCATCTACAAAAATATTAACTGACCTAACCGATATGCCTACGGTCTCGGACAGCACAAAATACCCCTTGTTTTTAACGCCCCTCACAACCGCCGATATATTCGTTCCGTAAGCCATTGAAATATGAAGGACAACCGCTGCCTCGTTATCCACAACCGAAACTGACACTCCCAATCCCGGAACCTTTCTGCGTAGTATTTTCGACAAGAAAAATTCTTTCAGACTGCTGCAATTCATAGCCGCTACTCCGAAACAGCTTGAAACTGTTTTGCTGACGACGGATTTTATATAATTCTCGGTAATATTTATTTTACCCAGATAATTTTCTGTAATTATCAAAAACCGACACTCCTTTTTTATATTTTGCATGTTATTTAAAATAGTATACCACGTTTCAATAATTTTTACAAGTAGTGCAGGATTTAAGACAAATCAAGGAAAATTTTATATTTTAAAAAAATAGGACCGGTTGATAAAACCGGTCCCTGACAGTATATTATAATTATAATCAGTTAATGATCGTAGCTTCAGTATCCTTATCAAAGAGATGAACTCTGTTAGGATCAATGGCCACCTTTATCTTATCCTGAGGTCTTGCCTTAGAACGAGGAGAAACCCTTGCAGTAAGCGGAATACCCTGACATGTAAGATAAAGGAACGTTTCAGCGCCCATCATTTCCGTTATGTCAACATCGCATTCGATGATTCCCGTAGAAGCGTTGGAAAGATACATTTCCTCGTCGTGCACGCTTTCAGGACGAATACCCATTATTATTTCCTTATCCACATAATTTGCAAGCTCCGGAACTATCTTCGCTTCAGGAAGCTCAACGGAATATATTACGCCTCTTGTGGATTTAGTATCAGCAGAACCGAATTCAACAACATACTTGGAGCCGTTCTTTCTCAGAACAGATTCAACGAAATTCATCTGAGGCGAACCTAAGAAGCCGGCAACGAATTTATTGCAGGGCTTCTCATAAAGAGCCTGCGGAGTATCAACCTGCTGAATAATTCCGTCCTTCATTACAACGATTCTGTCGCCCATTGTCATAGCCTCTGTCTGGTCATGCGTTACATAAATAAACGTTGTTCCCAACTTCTGGTGGAGCTTAGCGATCTCAGTTCTCATCTGTGCACGAAGCTTAGCGTCAAGGTTTGAAAGCGGCTCGTCAAGCAGGAACACCTGAGGAGAACGCACGATAGCACGACCGAGCGCCACACGCTGACGCTGACCGCCGGACATTGCCTTAGGCTTTCTGTCAAGAAGATGCTCAAGGTCGAGTATCTTTGCAGCTTCCTTAACCTTGCGGTCAATTTCGTCCTTAGGAACCTTTCTGAGCTTTAAACCGAACGCCATGTTATCGTAAACCGTCATATGAGGATAAAGAGCGTAGTTCTGGAAAACCATCGCGATATCTCTGTCCTTCGGAGCAATATCGTTTACAAGGCGATCGCCGATATAAAGCTCGCCCTCCGAAATTTCTTCAAGACCGGCAATCATTCTAAGGGTTGTAGATTTTCCGCAACCGGAAGGTCCTACCAATATAATAAATTCCTTATCTGTGATTTCCAAATTTACATCTTTAACGGCAACAAAGCCACCGGGATATTTTTTGTAAATTCCGCGTAATGATAAACTTGCCATTTTACCTATTCCTCCCACATAAATTTTTGCTAACCCGAATCTCCAGATTAACCATAATAATATAATACCAAATTTTTAACAATGTTTCAAGTCACTAATTACCCAAAGTTATTATAACTTGTTTATCCAATATGACGAAAATTTTTCTGAAAAACTGCTGAAAACCTCATCAAAGCGTGTCGGTTTCAACAACTTTTCAACATCGTTGTGCAAAATCTCCATACACTCGCCAATTCCAATGCCTGCGTGCATTTCCAGCCCTCCCATCTGGATCCTCACCAACTTTTCAACATGGTTTTCAACAGCGGCAAACATGCGTTTTACCTGATGATATTTACCCTCGAAAAGCTCAATAAACGCTATATTTTCCGAGTCCGGACAGCATCTGACAGCGGCTGGAAGACAACTTTCTCCGTTCCCCAGAGTAATACCCTCCCTGAAAAGCCGTTCATAATTTTCACCAAACCTTTCGGCTAATTTCACAACATAATATTTGGCAATGTGATTTTTCGGAGATAAAATTTTATGACCGAGCGTTCCGTCGTCGGTTATCAGAACCATACCCTCGCTGTCCTTATCAAGACGTCCTGCCGGAAAAAGATCCTTTCTCCTCAGCTCCTCGGGTATAAGCCCGATCACCGTCGGATCGTTTTTATCCTCTGTGGCGCAGACATATCCGGACGGCTTGTTAAGTACTATGTACATATTTTCACGGTATTTTATTTCACGTCCCGAAACCTCAATCCTGTCCGCGGCCGGATTAATCTTCAGTCCCCCTTCACGCGCCGTTTTTCCGTTTACGCTGACCTTTCTTTTCCACAGAAGCTTGCTTATATCAGTTCTTGTATACACTGTCTGCGACGACAGAAATTTATCAAGTCTCTGACTCTTCATTGATTTCCCCTTGCATTAAAAATTATTTCTTATCATAATATTTATTAAAAAGCGCGGCTCCGTTTTACAATAATGCAGCTTAACCGCCGTATCGGGAGCTTTAAAATCAAACTGAATGGAGAATAACTGTCATGAAGAAAAAAATCATAGCCGTTTTGCTTATTATAGCCGTACTCACCGCCATATTTATCTTCAGCCGCCGTTGCGGAAGCGGAGATAAAGCTCAGGAAAAGCTTATACTCACAGAGAATCAGCTTGAACCTTTCCTAAACATAAGAGGCTGGAAGGTAAGCGGAGAAACCTGCGACGCCGTAACGATACCCGAAAGCTTTGACGGCGTTTATGCCGAATTTGCCGGAAAAATGAAACAGGCGGGCTACAATCTTGATTCCCATAAGGGCGAGGAAGTAAAGCGGTTTACTTATTCCGTAGACAATTACGGCGACGGCGAAGTAATTGCCGAGCTGCTGCTGACGCCTGACAACGAGCTTATATGCGCGGCTCTTATAGAACTCAAGCCGGACGGCTTTACAGAACCGATTTAGCCTACGATCCGCTTTGCAATATCGCAGGTTTCCTTAGCGTCCTTTGCGTAAAAATCAGCTCCTATTTTTTCAGCGTATTCCGGAGTAAGCACAGCTCCGCCTACGACAACCTTACATTCCGATCCGCTTTCTCTCAACAGCCTGATGGTTTCCTCCATAGATTTCAGAGTTGTCGTCATAAGCGCGGACAATCCCACAAGCTTTACCCTATGCTCCAAAGCCGCCCTTACCACTTCTTCACATGGAACGTCCTTTCCAAGATCTATAACGGTATATCCGTAATTCTCCAGCAGTACCTTGACTATATTTTTACCTATATCATGTATATCTCCCTTTACCGTAGCCAGCACTATTTTACCCTTGCTGACCGGAGACGAATTTTCAGAAATCATTTTTTCTCGGATTACGCCGAACGCCGCCTGCGCCGCGCCTGCCGTAAGTATAAGCTGCGGCAGAAAAATCGTTCCCTTTTCAAATTGTTCTCCTGCCTTGTCAAGCGCGGGAATAAGAGCCCCGTTAATAATTTCCATAGGATCTGCGGTCTTAAGCAGTTCTGCCGTGGCCTTTGCGCTTTCATCTTTAAGCCCGTTTTCAACGGCATATTCAAGGCTTATATTATTTTCGTCCTTATTTTCCGTTTTCTGCACAGCGGCGGAATTATATGCCGCTATAAAATCAAACGAATTTTTATCAATATTCGCCAGCAGCTTATACGCCCTTACCGCCCCTGTCATAGCGTCTACGTTAGGATTGATTATAGGAAGATCAAGACCGTAAGTCAGAGCCATCGTAAGAAAATTCTGGTTGATAAGGGGACGGTTTGGAAGTCCAAAGGAAATATTTGAAACACCTAAAACAGTTTTAAGTCCAAGCTCTTTTTTAACTCGTCCCAACGCTCTCAGAGTTTCCATAACGGCCTCCTGCTCCGCCGACGCGGTAAGAGTAAGGCAGTCAATAAACACGTCCTCCTTTGGAATACCGTAATACATCGCCCTTTTCAGAATTTTTTCCGCAATGGCAAATCTCTGCTCCGCCTTGGGAGGTATACCGTTCTTATCAAGGGTAAGTCCGACCACCGCGGCGCCATATTTTTTAACCAGCGGAAGAACCGTTTCAAGAGAGCTTTCTTCGCCGTTTACGGAATTGACTATAGGCTTTCCGTTATATATCCTGAGAGCCGCCTCCAATACCTCCGGTATAGTCGAGTCAATTTGCAGGGGCGCGTCGGTAACGCTTTGTATTTCCTTTACAGCCTTTATCATCATAGCTTTTTCGTCAATCTCCGGCAGTCCGACGTTTACGTCAAGTATATCGGCTCCTGCTCTGATCTGCTCTATGGCCTGATTCAGAATATAGCCCGTATCGTTATTTCTGAGCGCCTCTTTAAAAAGCTTTTTTCCCGTAGGATTTATCCGCTCTCCGATAATACGCGGCCGGTCTATTACAACGGTTCTGGAAGGCGTGCAGACAGCGGACCGCGGCAAGGCTTTACGCCGTCTGACCTCCGTTCCATCCAGCGCCTTTTTCAGAGCCGATATATACTCCGGCGTCGTTCCGCAGCAGCCTCCGAATATTTTGACGCCGCAGGAGGCGGCGTATTTCATCTGCTCCGCAAATTCCTCCGGAGAAACGTCGTATTTTCCAGTAACCGGATCCGGCAAACCGGCGTTAGGCTTTAGTACTACCGGCATATCCGTCCATTCCAGCAGCTCCTTACATATAGGAATAAGCTGAGACGGTCCGAGCGAGCAGTTAATTCCTACGGCGTCTACGCCCAGACCGTTCAAAAGCAAAGCCATTGAGGAAACGCAGCAGCCGGTAAAGGTACGCCGGTTTTCCTCAAAGGTCATAGTGCATACAATCGGCTGACGGCTATTTTCCTTTGCCGCCAGTACGGCCGCCTTCAGCTCGTAAAGATCGGTCATGGTTTCAAATACTATAACGTCGGCGCTTTCTCCCGCAATAATCTGTTCCTTAAAAATATCGTACGCTTCCTCAAAAGTCATTGTACCGCTTGGCTCAAGAAGCTGTCCTATAGGTCCTATATCCAATGCGACAAGCGCTTTTTTACCGCAGGCTTTTTTGGCAATGGAAATTCCCGCGGAAATAATTTCCTTGACGCTGTTATTTTTCAGCTTATAACGGTTTGCTCCGAAGGTATTGGCATAAACTATCTGAGAGCCTGCTTCAACGTATTTTCTGTGTATGTCCTCTATAAGCTCGGGCTTGTCTATATTCAGCAGCTCCGGAGCGGCTCCCACTTCAAGTCCGGCATTCTGGAGCATGGTCCCCATAGCTCCGTCAAGCAATACCGTTCCCTGCTTTATAAGCTCTTTAAAATCCACAATGTTCACCTCTTTTTCTGAAAGCGCACGTTTTCGACATATTACAGCATGCGCATCCTCTTCTTTTACGCGAAATCGGCTTTTCTGAAATTCCCGCGACAGCGGTTACGGACTTTCTCGGAATAAGAATATTATTTTCCCCCGTGCAAAGTCCTATTCTTTTAGGGGCGTTCACAGCCTCCAGAAACTCTTTTTGTATTTCTAACGGAAAATCTCCGTAGCCCGGCGAAAACCGCCATGTTAAAAATTCTCCGTCAATCTGTCCCTTGATATCTTCGTCGGCGATTCTGCATACCTCTTCAATTGCGGCGCTTGCAAGAGCGTCCATGACGAAAGCCGAAGAAATATCAGTTATTTCAATAGTTCTTATGAGCCTGTCCGTTTCAACTCCAAGCGTCGCGCAGAGCAGAGCCGCTCTCCCGCACCCCTCTAAATGTCCTCTTATATCGTTTCCCCTTAACAGAAGAGAGCTGCCCTCGACTCTTACTCCTTCCGGCTCTGACGAAATATCAAATATCCTGTATACATAGCCGGGACGGGCAGTTACAAGCAATTTTGCTTCACAGTCCTCTATTATTTTTTCAAGGCCTTCCGAGGGTTTTCCCTGATGTCCCATATAGCGAAGCGCTTCGTCTCTGTTGACGCCTTTCAATTCTACCATAAAAGTGTTCCCTTTTCTATAAAAAGCTAAAAAAGATTTATAATCAGACCGTTTCAGGCAGCAGATCTATAATTCAGACTCTTATAATGCTTTCAACAGCCTCGCTTATCCTTCTTGCCACATATGCGTTATTCATGGTGTAAAGATGAATACCGTCAGCTCCGTTTGACACAAGGTCTACTATCTGGTCTATCGCGTAAGCTATTCCCGCGTCTCTAAGAGCCTCCGGATTATTTTCATACTTCTGCATTATTTTTGTGAATTTCGGCGGCAGGCTGGCTCCGCACATAGAAACCATGCGCTCTATTGATTTTTTATTCGTAACCGGCATTATTCCTGCTTCTACCGGAACGTTTATTCCGGCTATCCTTATTTTTTCCATAAATGAATAATAACAGCTATTGTCAAAAAATAATTGTGATATAAGATGAGAAGCTCCTGCGTCCGTCTTTTTTTTAAGATTCAGAATATCCTGAACCATATCAGGCGTATCTATATGTCCCTCGGGATAGCATGCTCCGGCAATATCGAAATCTCCGAAGCCTTTTATAAACTCCACAAGCTCGCTTGCATATCTGAAATCGCTTTTAGGAGGTACTTCGGGGTTTATATCTCCTCTCAAAGCAAGTATATTCTCAATTCCGCGGCTTTTGAATTCCGCAAGTATAGAGGTTATTTCGTCTTTGGCATAATTAATGCACGGGAGATGAGCCGCCGGCTCTATACCGTATTTTTCCTTAATAGTATGAGCGATCTCACATGTTGAAACGCTCTGAGAGCTTCCTCCCGCACCGTATGTAACGCTTATAAAATCAGGCTTTAAGTCTCCCAGCTCCTCAAGCGTATTATAAATTGTTTCAATAGGAGCAGTCTTTTTAGGAGGAAAAATCTCAAATGAGAATACCGTTCCTCTTTCAAACATATCCCTAATCTTCATCAATCGATACTCCAGTCTATCTCTTCTAATCCGTTATTTTTAAGAAATTCGTTTGCCTTTGAAAAATGTCTGCATCCGAAAAATCCGTTATAGGCTGAAAGAGGGCTTGGATGAGCGCATTCCAGCACAAGATGCGCGGGATTGGTTATCAACTTTTTCTTCGCTCTTGCATTAGCTCCCCAGAGAAGATATACCATCGGCTTTTCTCTGGTATTCAGAAGCCTTATAACATCGTCTGTAAATTCCTCCCAGCCCATACCCCTATGGCTGTTAGCGCAGCCCTCGCGGACTGTCAGAACATTATTAAGCAGCAAAACTCCGTTTTTTGCCCATTTTGTAAGCTCGCCGTGTTTTCCCGTATTATCAATTCCAAGATCGTTTTTTATTTCCTTGAAGATATTCACAAGCGACGGAGGAGGCATAACTCCTTTTTTAACGGAAAAGCAGAGACCGTGAGCTTGACCGATTCCATGATAAGGATCCTGACCGATTATAACCGCCTTAACATTGTCAAAGGAGGTATATTTGAAGGCGTTGAATATATCGTACATTCCGGGAAATATCCTGCGGGTTTTATACTCGTTTATTAAAAACTGACGAAGCCTTAGATAATAATCCTTTTTAAATTCGTCCTTTAAAAGCTCGTCCCAGTCGTTTCCGAACTCTACCATTTTCTGACGCTCCTTTACATATACTATTTTTATTTTAACATATATTAACCTACAGGTCAAACTAAATTTTACCGTTTTTTTTGTTGCTCAAGGCCTTTTTTCTTTCACGAAGCTGTCTGAAAAAATCCGACAGAACTGACGAGCATTCGTCCGCCATCAGTCCCTTTATAACGCGGGGGTTATGATTATAGGGCAGCTCGAACATTTTCTGAACAGATTCCGCAGAGCCTGATTTTTTATCCTCCGCGCCGTAAATCACTCTTTCCAGCCGCGAATTGATTATAGCTCCGCAGCACATAGGACAAGGCTCCAGAGTGACGTAAATATCACAGCCTATAAGTCTCCATCCGCCCAGCTCCGCCGCCGCCTCGGCAATCGCTTCTATTTCGGCATGAGCCAGCGGATTTTTCTTGGTTTCACGCTTATTATAGCCTCTGCCGACTATTCTTCCGTCGGATTTTCTCACAACAACGGCGCCAACCGGTACTTCTCCTATATCGAAGGCTTTCGCGGCT
>OLPE01001214.1_pt1 | contig 15601 bp, 14 predicted proteins | sample 1671901 | NCBI WGS metagenome assembly OLPE01 (sample SAMEA3136624, study PRJEB25190) | human gut metagenome | biome: human gut; feature: human-associated habitat; material: faeces | place: Austria | collected 2013 | reverse complement strand
CCGAAGCGGAGCGTAGACAGTAGCGATTTACGCAGTAAATCAGCGGATTTCGAATGTTTGTAGAATTGCGGGAGCTGCTTTGCAGCGGAGCAATTCGTAGGCATCATAATATAGCTCTATAGGGTGCGTGAATTTAACTCTGCAACAGGCAGAAAATGAGAGGAAAAAAGCGATGAATGAGCTGACTGCATTTTTGAAAACAAGAAAAAAAGCAAATCTTACAATCGTGGCGATCAATGTCCTTGTCTTTATTGTATTCAGCATCATTGGAAATACGGAGGACGCACAGTTTATGCTCACGCACGGGGCATGCTTCGCGCCGTTGGTAAAAGAAGGAGAGGTATACCGGCTGTTTACAGCGATGTTTCTGCACTTTGGAGTGGAGCATCTGATCGGAAATATGCTGCTTCTGATTTTTCTCGGAGATACACTGGAGCGGGTAGTCGGTTCCGTTCGTTATCTGATTATTTATCTGTTAGGCGGCCTGGGAGGAAATGTGCTCTCCTGCTGTATTGCGCTTTGCCGGAAGAATTATGCAGTGTCGGCAGGCGCTTCCGGAGCCCTGTTTGCGGTGATCGGGGCGTTGGTATATCTTGTGCTGAGAAAAAGGGGCGATGTAGAGGGAATTTCCGGAAAAAGACTGCTTTTGATGGCAGCTCTTTCAATCGCCCAGGGATTTACTGCGGCTGGAATTGATGGATATGCACATATCGGAGGGTTTCTGTGTGGCATGCTTTTGTCGGTTTTCGTCGTAAGATGTGGAAAAAAGGATGAAAAAAGATAGGGAAATAAAGCTATATTTTGTTGACAATTCATAAAAGGCTTCTTAAAATAGTGGTATCTTGTGTCGAATGCCAAAGATGGTAAGATCGACAGAAACTCACGCGGTTATGCGGAAAGGAAGGATTAGAAGTGGAGGATAATTGTATTTTTTGTAAGATAGCAAATGGAGAGATTCCGTCGGCAACGGTCTATGAGGATGAGACATTCCGGGCGATTCTGGATCTTAGCCCGGCAGCAAAGGGACACACGCTGATTTTGCCGAAGGCACATGCGGCAAATCTGTTTGAACTGCCGGATGAGACGGCGGCGAAGGCATTGATGCTTGCGAAGAGGCTGGGAGCTCTCCTCAAAGAGGGACTGCACGCAGACGGGCTGAATGTGGTACAGAACAATGGGGAAGCTGCAGGACAGACTGTTTTGCATTTTCATATGCATCTGATTCCGCGCTACAGCGGAGATACCGTCAACGTAGGCTGGAAGCCGGGTCATCTGAACGATGAGGATCGGGAAGAGGTACTGAAGCTGTTTCAGAAGTAAGCCGAATTTACAGAAAAGGAAAGAGAACAAAGATGACTAGAGATGAACGGTTTGAGGCGTGTTTCCTCAAGTATAAAAATCTGGTCATGCGCTTTGTGATAGACGCGACGGGAGATTATCAGGCAGCACAGGAGATCTGTCAGCAGGTATTCGTGCGGTATTACGAATACATAGATCGGGTTTCACCTGATTTTGAAAAGGCATGGCTGATTCGATGTACGCAAAATGCAGTGATCGATTATCTGAGGAAAAATAAGAGAAGAAAAGAGCTTTTTCTTGAGACCCCGATTGGCGAGGTGAGGGAAGTCAACGGGGCATTACAGGAAAAAAGTATTGCGATTTGTGAAGAAAAAATGAATCACAGGGAACTTCTGGGGAAGATTCTTGCAGAAGTAAGAAAAGTGAATGAGCAGTGGTATGAGATATTGATGCTCCTGTGCGTGGAACAGTGTACGTACGAGGAAACAGCACAGCGGCTTGGCATATCAGTGATGGTGTTAAGAGCCAGACTGTATCGGGCGAGGTCATACGTCCGAAAGCATTACGGAGCAGAATATCGGGAAAGCTAAACGGTCGGGTATTGACTGACTCGGACATAGATGATGTGGTTTGCTGCTCGTGTAAATGAAAAGGGGTTGTCGCAGAAAAACCAGATTACATGTGCTTCTGCAGCAGCCCCTTTTGATACTATTTGTCCGCAGATATGTCGATCAGCCAGCAATTTCCTGAATCATGTCCGTGATAGTAGTTACAGCATTGCTGGCTGCGCTGTGCTCCATCGCAGAAATGTACTTTTGTCGATTCTCATACAGAGAGAGGATTGAGGAGAGCAGTACTTCCGGGGTGAGTTCTTCTTCTTGCAGCACTTCGCTGAACCCCTGCTTCTGAAAAGATTTTGCATTCAAGATCTGATCCCCGCGGCTGGCAGCGGCGGAGAGCGGAATGAGCAGATTTGGTTTGCGAAGCTCAAGCAGTTCACAGATCGCGTTGGCACCGGCACGGGATACGACGATGTCCGCAAGTGCGAACAGATCGGCAAGCTCCTGTTTGATATATTCATACTGCACATAGCCTGGAGTATTGCTCAAGGCAGCATCCAGATTGCCTTTGCCGCAGAGATGCACGACCTGAAAGGTCTTTAACAGCTCCGGGAGAATCCCGCGGATCGCCTGATTGACGGCTACAGAACCGAGACTTCCGCCGATGATCAGAAGTACCGGCTTTTCGGCAGTAAAGCCGCAGAATTTAAGGGCTGCCAGCTTGTTGCCGGAATGCAGCTCCGCGCGGATCGGCGAACCGGTGACGACAGCTTTTCCGGCCGGAAGATATGGCACGGTCTCAGGGAAATTGCAGCATACCTTAGTGGCAGCCGGGAGCGCAAGCTTATTTGCAAGGCCGGGCGTCATATCTGATTCGTGAATGATGACCGGAATGTGAAGCTGTTTGGCAGCCTGTACGACCGGGACAGAGACAAAACCGCCTTTGGAAAAAATGATGTCCGGCTTCAGCTGCTTCAGAAGCTTTTTGGACTGGAAAAAACCTTTCATGACACGAAATGGGTCAGAAAAATTTTTCCAGTCAAAGTAACGGCGCAGCTTGCCGGAGGCGATGCCATGATAAGGAACGCCAAGCTCTTCAATCAGCTTTTTTTCGATACCGTCGTAGGAACCGATATATTGTACGTCATAGCCCAGCTCGTGCAGACGCGGGAGCAGGGCGATATTCGGAGTGACATGACCGGCAGTTCCGCCACCGGTAAGAACGATTCGTTTCATAGATAAATACCAGACCTGTCAGAGGCATCGGCATGCTCTGCAGGCCGCAAACAATCGGGTGATGGAAGGGTGTTTGCAATTCCTTTCCAATGAATTTTCCGTCACCTGGTCAGGCGGATAACAGGAATCCGCTTTATGATCTGCTGCTAACCGAAAAATGCTTTTCGGCTAAATACAAGAGATAACTACAGTTTACCTGTTAGGAGGAAAAAGTCAAGAAGGGACTGGAGCGAATGGGAAAAGAAACAAAAGAGAAAGGAAAGCACAGAGGGAAGAAAATCACACAGTTTCCGACGCAGTCAGACGTTCAGGAGGAACTTGAGGATGCGGCAATGGATCGTTTCCTGAGACAAAGTATCATAGAAGACGCCGACCGGATCGAGCGGGAACTGAACGAAGATCCAAAGCTGATCGGGATCGGAGCGTCAGACGACCTGTTCGGAAAGATCGTGGAGGAGCTGAAGACGGAGGGGGTCTGGGAAGGCGATAAGGAAACGAATGTTGATGAAAGGCCCGAGCCTGCGCAGGAAGAACAGCAGAAGCCTGCGGTATATGACATGCTCTCGGAAGCCGACCGGGAAGCGCTGGCATTTGGGTATCAGATGCAAAAGAAGGAGCAGAAAAGAAAAGAGAAACGAAAGAAAAGAAATCGACGGCTGAAGCATGTGAGTGCAGCGGTGGTGGCGCTGGTGTTTGTTGGTGGGATTGGATTTAGTACAGAGGCGAGTAGAAGGTGGATTTTTCAGGTTGGAGATGCAATTGTGGAGAACTTTGGTGTAAGCATAAAAAATGAATTTGTTGAAAATATGAAAGATATTCGGATAGTAGATAATGAAGAGGAAGAGGCAGTATTTGAAATAAGAGATAAATTAGGGATTACACCGGTAAGGCTTATGTATTTACCAAAAGAAATGAGGTTCTCTTCCTACACTATTGATGAAGCAGCAAATTCGGCAGCAATGATGTATTATTATAAAGAATTTATATTTACTATGAATATTCGGAAAAATCAAACGGAGAGCGTTTTTTACCAACAATTAGATGGTGAAATTTATGCTGAAGAAAAAGTAACTACAGAGCAAGGAATAGAGGTACAACTCTATGAGGTTAAAGATTCTAAAAACAAGAAAACGTGTATGGGGGAATTTGAATATAATGACGTATATTATTACTGTATTGGAATGATTCCGTATAATGAAATGAAAAATATATTAAAATATTTAATGATTTTGAATAATTAGCGTTATAAGATGAAAAAAGAAACGTTTTATTATGTATAAACGGAAGGAGGATACAAAATGAGAAAACAAAAATGGAAATGGGTGTTAATATCGGTTGTTTGTTTTATGCTTAGTACGCTTACAACAATGGCAGCTGACGAGCGATTGGGAACAATTGTTGATGGTTCTCTATTGACGGATCAAGAAGAAGTAATAGGGTACTCTGAGCGGCCTGTTATGAGGGGAACCTACTTAGCAAGTGGTGATGGAAAACTTGCAAAAAGTGGAACTCGATATGTTACGGTGTCTGGTAGTACAACGTGTAATAAAATTAGTGATGAGGTGAAAGTAACACTGCATCTTCAGCGGCTAGTAGGAAATACTTGGACAAATGTCTATACATTAGGGCCTAAAACAGCGAAAAATGCAAGTTATGTATCAAATTCAAAGAGTTATACAGTAACGGGTGGCTATTATTATCGGGTAAGTGGTAGCCATAGCGCAAAGAAAGGTAGCACAACAGAAGCTACCGCCAGCTATACAAATGGCCTCTGGATCGACTAACAAATTCCTCGAATCCAGTTTCCATATACTCCGGTCCTAAGAACTTTCCCACATCCTCATCCCACCCAATCTCTCAGCTCAGCGCAGCAATCGAAGCTTTGTCTCGTGAGCGGTCAATTAAAAAACGGATGCGCGGTGAGGATGGATGAGACGGACGAGGGCAGGAGTGCAATCTATGAACGGCAGCTCTGAAACGGGGGTGGATTGCAGTCAAACAGATATTCGCAATCCGCTTCGCTACTTGCTTATAACCGAATAGCTGCTTCGCAGCTTATCAGGAGTGGCTTGCACCACTCCTGATACAAGCAAATCCCAACCCACTGCTTATTGCTTCGCGCAATTGAAGCAGGGGACTTGCTTGATTCGGTTAAATAAGCGGTAATCCAACGTGCGGCTTTATCTATAGACGGCAGGGTCAGGGAAAGCTGCAGGTAGGGCGCCATGCAACCTTTCAGGACGGAATGATTCCGAACCTGGGGACAACTGAATAGGAGCCGGGAGAGGCATACGGAAGAGATGCACAGGACCGGCAATGCGCAACCGGTAAACAGGAAGAACAAAGTGTGAAAACCAATGGAAAAAGGAAGCTCCTGTTGCATCGGGAATTCATGCACGTACAAAACAAAACGAAAGCCGGATTCCGAAAGGGAAATCTGCGTCGGGGAATTAGGGTCTCCCCGATGCGGAGATACCGGTTTGCCGTAATAAAATTACAAACCCGGGCAGAAAAAATCATAAATAAGAACCGATTCTAAAAGGCAGGCTATTTTGGCAAGCCTTTTTTTATTTTACCCCAACTGATGCCTGCGAATTGCTTCGCATTATACTTTTCGGTGTTTTGCGGGTCAATAAGTCATAAAAAAATAAATGCTATCTATAGAGAAAATGCACATTCAGTGCTAATATAGAGATATAGAAGCCTGAGCCTTACGAACGCAATAGACGATGAAAAAAGGAAAAACGATAACGCTCAGAAGAATTGCCACATATTGATAAAACAGAGAAAGAAAAGAGCCAGGTACAATTTCACATAGTAGAAAGGCGGGGATTTTATGAAACTGACATTTCTGGGAGCGACACATGAAGTGACCGGGAGCTGTTATCTGCTGGAGGCGTGTCAGAAGCGCGTACTGATTGACTATGGAATGGAGCAGGGGGAGGACATTTTCGAAAATGCCGAGCTTCCGGTGAAGCCGTCAGACATCGATATGGTGCTGCTGACGCATGCGCATATGGATCATTCCGGCAAGCTGCCGCTCTTATATAAGGAAGGATTCCAGGGGCAGATATTTTCGACGGCGGCGACAGCCGATTTGTGTGAGATTATGCTGCGTGACAGCGCGCACATTCAGATGTTTGAGGCAGAGTGGAAGAACCGCAAGGGTATGCGCGCAGGCCGTGAGATGGTGCAGCCACTCTATGATATGGAGGACGCAGAAGGGGCGCTGCGGTGCTTTGTGCGCTGCCGATATGGTGAGGAGATACGAATTGCGGAGGGGATAAGGATTCGTTTCATTGACGCGGGCCATCTGCTTGGATCCTCGTCCATCGAGGTGTGGGTAAAAGAAGGAAAGACAGAGAAGAAGATCGTCTTTTCCGGTGATATCGGAAACTGCAATCAGCCGCTGATCCGCGATCCGCAGTATCCGACACAGGCAGATTATGTGCTGATGGAGTCGACCTACGGTGATCGGAGCCATGACGCACCGGCAGATTATGCGACGGCGCTGGCAGAGGTGATTCAGAGAACATTTGATCGCAGAGGAAATGTTGTGGTACCATCATTTGCAGTCGGACGCACGCAGGAGATGTTGTACTTCATCCGGCGTATCAAAGAAGAAGGGCTTGTGCATGGACATGACGGCTTTGAAGTGTGGGTGGACAGTCCGCTTGCGATTGAGGCGACCAATATTTTCCGTCAGCATATGTGGAGTGATTTTGACGATGAGGCAACCGAGCTGGTTGAAAGAGGGATCAATCCGATTGGCTTTGAGGGGCTGCGCACGTCGGTCACGGCAGAGGATTCCAGGGCAATCAATGAAAAACCGCAGCCGAAGGTGATCCTATCTGCGAGCGGTATGTGCGATGCGGGCCGGATCAAGCATCATCTGAAGCATAACCTCTGGAGAAAGGAATCGACGATCCTCTTTGTGGGCTATCAGGCACACGGGACACTGGGGCGGGCACTTCTGGAGGGTGCAGAGCATGTGAAGCTGTTCGGTGAGGAAATCGAGGTAAAGGCTGAGATATGCAGGCTGCCCGGCATCAGCGGTCACGCGGATCGGGAAGGGCTGCTGCGCTGGATTCAGGCATTTGAGAAAAAGCCGCGGCAGGTATTTGTCGTACATGGCGAGGATTCTGTGTGCGATCTGTTTGCTGAGCGACTGCAAACAGAATTCGGATTTTCGGCCTATGCGCCATATTCCGGGGCAGTCTACGATCTGGCAAACGGTGTATTTCTCGAAAAGCCGGACGGTGTGCGGATCAGGAAGGACAAGAGAGTGGCGGCAGCCGGGAAGAGCTCGCGGATGTTTGAAAAGCTGGTGGCAGCCGGACAGCGTCTCATCGGGGTTATCCGGAAAAACGAGGGCGGTGCGAACCGGGACCTGGAGCGCTTTGCACGGGAGATTCATAAATTGTGTGACCGCTGGGAGCGATAAGTCCGGTCATCCGGCCTGGCGGAAGGGTCACAGGAGCGCATAAAAACAAAGGGCTGTGCCATCACCAAAGAGTGACAGACCGGAGTATAGAGATCGAAAAAATCCGGATTGTACAGAGAATTCGGAAATCAGTATAGGAAAGACAGAGAATGAAGAAAATAAGACAGAAAATAAGAAACAGAAAAGAGGGTGACGTAAAACGCAAATCCGTATGCCTTGGTCTGACGACGGTGCTTCTTATGCTGTCATTGACCGGATGCAGTGTGGCAGAGCGGGTACAGTATCAGTGGGAGGGCAGCGGAGCCGGACACTGGGAGGAGGCTGCGGTCGAAGCCGGTGTGGAGAATCAGGTAGAGGAGTATTATTACAATCATCTGCCGGAAGAGCTTCATGAGGCATATCGGGAAATCTATGTGCATCTGATGAAAAATGAGGATTCCGGAAGCTTTTTATCTGAGATTGACGTGGACAATTTCTGGAAGGCCTACTATGCGGTGCTCGCGGATCATCCGGAGATATTCTGGATCGGGACGAGTGCACAGATCGAGGAATCCGGGATTGGCAAGACGGTCGTTTCCTACACCTGTGAGACGACCGTTCCGGTGGAAAAACGCAGTACGATGAAAGCGCAGCTGGAAGCTGCGGCGAATGAGTGCATCTACTCGATTCCGTCAGACGCTTCTGATTATGAAAAGATCAAATATGTATATGAGTATATCATTGATCTGACCGATTACGATGCGAACGGGATCGATACGCAGAACATTCAGAGTGTGCTGCTGTATCAGAAGTCGGTATGTGCAGGCTATTCCAAGGCATTTCAGTATATCCTGAACCGGATGGGGCTGTTTTGCACATACATCACAGGGACGATCAGGGACGGCGGTGATCATGGCTGGAACATGGTACGGATCGGGGAAAATTATTATTATGTCGATGTGACCTGGGGCGATCCGGTGTTTGCCAACCAGATGGACGGCGAAGGATCTGAGACCGTGACAAATTATAATTATTTGTGCTGCACGGAGACCGAGCTGTTTAAGACGCATGTGCCGTCGGATGCGGTACCGCTTCCGGCGTGTACGTCAGACGACTATAACTACTACAAACGGAATGGCTGCTATTATGAGACATTTGATTATGACACTATTTATAATGCACTTATGAATTCCGTGTGGAACGGAAGTTCGAATATTGTGATGAAATTTGGCAGCGATGAGGCATATCAGACAGCAAAATATGAGATGTTTGAGAACGGAATGCTGACAGATCCGGGGCAGTATCTGATGGAAATCAACGGAGTCTCAACGTGGAATTACAAATATCATACAGATGATGAATTTTGTCTGATTACGCTATATTGGTGGTAGAATGCGGAAGATTTTCTGAATATTTTCCGGGATGGCTTGCTTTTTTTCAGACGATCACATATACTGGAAACTGACGCTGTGCGTTGCAAAACAATTGAATATGAGGAGAAATAGAATGAAAAACTGGAAGACTGTTTTAGCAGGGCTTTTCATTTTTTGCCTGCTGATCTGTGCGCCGCTTGCTGTGTTTGCGGAAGAGGATGGGGCGCAGCAGGAGGAAGAAACAGAGGAACCGGTTCCAGAATCATACGATTATCCGATTGAGTCGAATGAGATCAAGGACTGGCCTCAGGGTCCCAAGATAGAGGCGGCGTCAGCCACCGTTCTGGATATGGACAGCGGAACATTTTTATATAGTAAAAATGCGACAGAGAAAATGTATCCGGCGAGTATTACGAAGATCATGACGACGTTGCTTCTGGTGGAAAACTGTAATCTGGACGATGAGATTACGTTTTCTGAGATTGTCTATGACCTTGAGGAGGGAAGCTCGCATCTTGGTATCCAGCCGGGAGAGACGATAACCTTGCGGGATGCGGCATATGGGATTATGCTGGCATCTGCAAATGACATTTCCAATGGTGTGGCAGAGTATATCGGCGGAAGCATCAGTGGATTTGCAGATATGATGAATGCACGGGCTGCGGAGATCGGATGTGTGAATACGCATTTTTCCAATCCGCACGGGCTTTACAGCGACGATCATTATACATGTGCCTATGATATGGCGCTGATCGCGCGCACGGCCTGGCAAAATCCGACGTTTCGAAAAATCGTCTGCACGAGAAGCTATATGATTCCAAAGACGAATCTGGCAGATGAGGACCGCTACCTCACGAACCATCACAAGATGATGCAGGAGGATGAGGAATATTACTGGGAATATGTGATGGGCGGCAAGACCGGATTCACGTCGCAGTGCTTAAATACGCTTGTGACCTATGCGCAAAAAGACGGACAGAGCCTTGTATCGGTCATTTTGCGGGTGAACGGGGCAGGAAAAGCATATAACGAATCGAAGCAGATTTTGTCGTATGGATTTGACAATTTTTCTACGGTAAATTATAAAAGAGGCAACTCTTCAAGAAGTTTTTATGATATAATGGGTCTGCCCTATCTGGGTCATGCGGCAAAGCTCCAGTCAGTAGTATGGAAACGCAGCCCGGTATCAGATTTTTCCGTTTCCCTTACGATTCCGGACACGATTGACGCGAAGACATTTGCGCATCAGGTGGATCAGGAGGGGAGAACCACGAATGTCACTTATGAATATGAAGGGACGAATGTGGGGGAAGCGAGAGGATTTTTTTCTTCTATTTATGCTCCGGTACAGCTTGCATTTGAAGGAGATGCGGCGATACCAGAGGATGCAGAGACAGAGGCGTCGTCAGAAGCCCCGGTACAGCTGGAGGGGCTGGATGGTGTGCTGGCACAGACGGCGGTGATTTTCCAGTCCGGCTACACGCTCATCGGGGAGTATGCGCGGACGCATACGATGACAGTACTCATAGCAGGGGCGATCGCACTTGTGCTGGTGCTTGCTTTTATTGTGATTCTGATTTTCCGGTGTACATCGGATATGCGGATCCGCAGGCGCAGAAAGCAGGAGGAGAAGGTGCGGAAGCGCCGGGAGGAGGAAATCGAGCGGATGACTACCGCGGAGATCGAGGCAGAGCTTCGAGCAGGTATGGAGCAGGAACGCATCCGCAGGGCACAGGAGCAGAGCCGGAATCAGGACGGCCAGGGAAGAGCATGAATAAATACGAGTATAAATAATAAAAGGATTGCAGGAAGGGAAGGGTACAGTATGAATTGGGTAGCACCGATTAAAGATGATGAGACACTGGAGAAGTTTAAGGCAAAGCTGCGTGAGATGGACGATAAGTATTATATTATGTTTGAGATCGGCGTCGGGACGGGGCTTCAGCTCCAGGAGATCCTGAAGTTTAAGAATAAAGATATCCGTGGGAAAGACAGCATCGAGGCATGCATCGGCACAAAAAATATTCGCCGGACATTCCAGATTCCGCCGGAGCTCAAGGAAATTATCACCAGATACACAGAGGGAAAGGATCCGGAGGCATATCTTATTTTAGGGCATGCGTCCTCACCGGCTCCGCTGTCCCGTGAGCAGGCATATCGTGCTTTCAAGAGCGCAGGCAAGAGCATGGGATTGACTTCCATCGGCGCACAGACGATGCGGAAGACTTTTGCGTGGAGATACTATAAGTCCACCGGCGATATTTACTACCTGCAGAATCTTCTGAACCATGCGTCTCCATCCATTACCTACCGCTATATCGGTGAGAAGCCAAACGTAGAGGTATATCTGAAAAAGATGACGCCGGAAGAGAATGAGCGCAGCCGTTATATGCTCTACAAGAACGGCAATGGTAAGAAACGGATTGAGGCGATTCGGGAAATGCTCTCTGCGATTGATGCAGAGATGGACAATCCGCTGAACAATGACGCTTACTACGGAAGAGTGGACTGTCTGCTGACGGAGATGGAAGATCTCGTCGAGAACTTCAATAAGACAAAATAGAATGGCATAAAAAAGGGAACCGGTGAAATGATCCGGTTCCTTTTTTTACTTACTTACTTTTCTTTTTGCTTTTCTTTCCTGTCGTAGATTCCTGTTGGAGCTCTTTCTCTGCCTTTGTGAGCTTTGCGCGGAGCTTCTGCATCATGGACTTTTTCTTCGGCGGAGTGTCGAGCGGTCCGCGCACGCCGCGGACTTCCATAATGTAAATGCCGCTGATGACTGCCTTTATTTCCTTCTTTACCGGGATGGTATCGAAGATCGCAGAATCGGCAACGAGCGTCATGATCCTCGGGCCGACCTTTGCCTTTACGATCGGAAGCTTGGATCGACGCATGAGCTTCGGCGTCTGGTCAATCACGATCTGAGGCAGTCCGGACTGTTTTAGCGGCATGATCTTTTTATCGATAACCAGCATGGAGACGGACTGCTTCGCAGCCTCCATCTGTTCCTGCTGAGCAGCCTGCTTTCGCTGCATTTTCCGCCCGACGAAATACAGGACGACAAGGGCAATGACAAGAATGATCAGGATGACAAGCAATACCTTAAAAAACGTAGACATATGTACCCTCCCACAAACAGAATTCATCCCATATTTTAGCATCGAATGAAAGAAAGTGCAACCAAAAAATCAGCGCCTGTAATTGTGGAAAAACGGTGTCCTTTTTCTTAAAAATAAAGAATGCCTCGCCATATCTGGGAAAAGTATGGTATACTGGTTGATGTTTATGAGTAAAATCGTCTGAAATGTCTGTGCTGCCGTTTGCCTGACAGTAGAAGGGCTTCTGCTTTGCGGTGAAGGAAAGAAAGTGCAGACAGGGGGACAGAAGGAGTGAATATAATATGAGAAGAAAGAATTTAATGACCGCGCTGCTGTGTGCGGCAGTCGTGGCAGCATCTACCGTGATGGCGCCGGGAGTTGTGATGGCAGAAGAGACCGAGGCTGTTACAGAGGCATCCACAGAGGCGGCGACGGAAGCAGATACCGAAGCGTCGACAGAGGCATCCACCGAAGAGGCACTGGAGCTCGCAGAGCGTCCGGACTATAAGGCGCTGGACTATGTGGAGCTGGGCGAGTACAAGGGTCTGACGGTAGAGGTAGAGCCGACGGCCGTAAGCGACGATGAGGTGCTCAAGCAGATCCGCGCAAATGCGGGCAGCGATATCCTCGAGGAGGTGACCGAAGGTACCGTCGAGGAAGGAGATACCGCAAATATTGATTATGAAGGAAAGCTGGACGGCGAGGCATTTGAAGGCGGTACGGCAAAGGATACGGATCTGGAGATCGGTTCCGGTACATTTATTCCGGGCTTCGAGGATGGACTGGTAGGTGTCAAGATCGGGGATACGGTCGATCTTCCGCTGACCTTCCCGGAAAATTATACAGAAGAGCTGGCAGGAAAGGATGTAGTCTTTACCGTCACGGTCAATTCCGTAAAGCGGATGCCGGAGCTTACCGATGATCTCGTAAATCAGATCACTGACGGTGAGTACACGGATGTGGCTTCCTATAAAGAGAGCGTCCGCAAGGATCTGGAGGATGCCAAGGTAGCATCCCGCCCGAGCGAGATCAACAACAGTCTGCTCACTCAGATCGCAGCGACGTCTACGATCAAGGAATATCCGCAGGAGCTTGTGGACTATGCGGCGAATAATATGAAGAATTACTACAAGCAGCAGGCAGAGAGCAGCAGCATGGAGTTCGCAGACTTCCTGAGCACATATTTTAGCATGGATGAGGATACCTTCAATGAGCAGGTTGACCTGGTCGTAAAGCAGAACCTGCGTGCGGAGCTGTATCTGAAGGCGATCGCAGAGGCAGAAGATATCGAGCTGACGGATGAGGAATACGAAGCAAAATGCGAGGAGTACGCAGAGAATTACGGCTACGATTCTGTAGAGAAATTTAAATCCGCATATACCGAGAATGAGATTCGGTTAAGTGCACTGGAGGATAAGGTGCTGGAGTTCTTAAGCGATAATGCGACTGTTGTGGAGAAGAGTGAAGATGAGACCGAGGCTTCCAGTGAGGCAGAGGCATCTACCGAGGCGACATCCGAGGATGGTACCGAGGCTGCTGTCGAGACAGAGACAGAGGCGGCTACAGAAGCGGCTACAGAGGCTGCTACAGAGGCTGCGACAGACGCAGAGTGATAAGCAGATTAAGAAATAACGAAAGACAGAGGGTACTGCGGATAGCGGCACCCTCTCGTATATTAAGATAGATTGAGAGAAGGGAGCGGTGATTCATGAAGAAGGCGGGAATGATCTTGGAGGGCGGCGGCCAGAGAGGCATTTTCACGAGCGGTGTGCTGGATTATCTGATGGAAAAGAAGGTACAGGTGCCATATGTTCTTGGCGTGTCAGCGGGCGCGTGCAATGCCGTGGACTATGTGTCGAATCAGATTCTGCGCACAAAGGAGTGCATGCTTGATGCACAGCTGGATAATGAGCTGTATGGTATCCGGACGATGGTGGAGACGAAGCATTTTATGAATATGGATCTGATCTTCGATGAATTTCCGAATCATCTGTATCCGTTCGATTATGAGGCTTATGTGAAATCACCGACACGCTGTCTGCTGGTGACGACGAACTGCCTGAACGGAAAGGCGGAATATCTGGAAGAGTATCGGAGCCGCGAGAAAATGATGCAGATATGCCGGGCCTCTTCGAGCCTGCCGTTTGGTGCGCCGATGGTAAAGATCGACGGTGTGCCGATGCTGGATGGCGGAATCGCAGACTCCATTCCGGTACGCAAAGCGATCGCGGACGGATTTGACTACAACATTGTCATCCTGACGCGGCATAAGGGTTACTATAAGGAAGAGCGTACCGATGCGACGATCCGGATAGCAAAGCTATATTATCACCGTTATCCGATGCTCGTAAAGGCACTGTCCCAGCGGGCACATGTCTACAACCGGACCTTAGATCTGCTGGATCGCCTGGAACAGAAAGGAATGGTCTTTGTCATCCGTCCGACGGCGCCGTGCGTGAGCCGGACGGAGCGGGATCTGGAGAAGCTGGAGGATTTTTACTGGCATGGCTATGAGGAGGCCAAGCGGCTTTATCCGCAGCTGCACGCATGGCTGGAGCAGCGGGAGGAATGTGTCAGCCGCAAGCGTCTGCTGCGGTAAGGATAAAAAGAATGCCGAAAATGCAAGGATTCTGGTTGCGGAAAAAAGGTATCTGTGCTACCATGAAGCTGGTGACAAAAAAAGTGTGTGATGAGCAAAACAATGCGTCAGACATCCGTAAGGGTGCTGGCGCATTGTTTGCGGCTATGGAAGGAATGGGGGCAGGGGAGTATGAATAATACACAGTCCAAGACGCTTCTGACAGAAGGAAGCATATGGAAAAAAATGGTGGCGTTTGCATTGCCGCTTTTTTTCGGAAATCTTTTTCAGCAGCTCTATAATACGGCAGATTCTCTGATCGTCGGGAACTTCCTGGGGAGCAATGCCCTGGCGGCGGTGAGCTCGTCCGGCAGCCTGATTTTTCTGCTTGTTGGATTTTTTAATGGAATTGCGATGGGAGCGGGCGTTGTCATCGCGCGCTATTATGGAGCGCGGGAGATCAATGAGCTGCAAAAAGCGATCCATACGACGGTTGTGTTCGGGATTTTGTGCGGTCTTGTGCTGATGACAGCCGGACTCATACTGGCACCGCAGATCCTCATCTGGATGAGGACGCCAAAGGAAGTATTGCCGGAGTCCACTGCATATTTCCGGGTGTATTTTATCGGCTCACTGGCATTTGTACTCTACAATAATTTTGTCGGTATCCTGCAGTCAGTCGGGGACAGCCGACACCCGCTGTATTATCTGATCTTTTCCTCGGCGGTCAATATCGTGCTGGATCTTCTGTTTGTCGGTGTGCTGCATTTTGGCGTGGCTTCGGCTGCGGCTGCGACTGTGATTTCTCAGTTTGTAAGCGCAGCGCTCTGCCTGTATCGCCTCATGTATAAGAGCCCGGACGATTACCGGATCTCTTTTGGCCGCCTGCAGCTGAATCCGTTCATGCTGAAGCAGATCGTAAAGAACGGCCTTCCGGCGGGCATTCAGAATTCCGTGATCTCGATTGCAAATGTGTTCGTACAGTCGAATATCAACAGCTTCGGAAAGATCGCGATGGCGGGCTGTGGCTC
>OLPE01001211.1_pt1 | contig 15625 bp, 15 predicted proteins | sample 1671901 | NCBI WGS metagenome assembly OLPE01 (sample SAMEA3136624, study PRJEB25190) | human gut metagenome | biome: human gut; feature: human-associated habitat; material: faeces | place: Austria | collected 2013 | reverse complement strand
CCTGCTGAAGGACGACTTTCCTGCGGCAGTGGTGGAGGAGGCCCTTCAGCGCGCCGTGCGCGTACGGGCGGTGGACGATCGACGCTACGCCGACGCCCTCGTCCGCATGAAGCTTGCGGCCGGCCGGGGGCTTCGCGATGCCGAACGGGAGATCGAGGAGCTCGGCATCGACCCAGCCACCCTCGATTTCTGGGTCGAGCATGAGCGGAAGGGGAGGGACTTCGAAGTGGGCCGCGCCCTGGCCGCCCTGCGGCGTCGCCCGCCTAAAGCCAAGCGCGCCCGGGAGGCCGCTTTCCGCCGTCTCGTTTCCCAAGGATTTTCCACCGATGTCGCCGCTTCCGCGTCGCGCACGTGGTCCGAGGAGCAGGAGCGCAACCTGAAGTGCGATTCGATGAGCCATTCGTGACGCAAACCCACTAGAGTCTGTCTAAAGCCGCGGCCTTACGCTATACTGTGAGCTGTGGCTTTAGAGCATACGTGCCCTTCTGGGCATTCAAGATAGAGAATTTCATATTCCTCGTATCTTCGCGCAGTTATGCTCATGCCCGGCCACGGGCATTTTTTATGACATGAAATGGGCATGAAAGCCCAGATGAAAGGAGGAAACAGCCATGGATCCCATCACGATCGTGCTCTTGATCGTCGCTATCGTCATCGGCCTGGTCCTCGGTTTCATCGTCAATCGACTCATTGCCAGCTCCTCATCCAAGAACGCTGCCCGCGAGGCCGCAAGCCTGGTCGAGGATGCCAAGAAGCAAGCCGAGACGCTCCGACGTGAAGCCGCCGTGGAAGCCAAGGACGAGGCTCTTCGCTATAAGCAGGAGATGGAGAAGGAGAACAAGGAGCGCATGCGCGAGGTGCGCTCCGCCGAGAACCGCATCGCCCAACGCGAGGAGTCCCTCGATCGCCGGGTCGAGTCCCTGGATGCCCGCGAGCACCAGCTCTCGTCTTTGCAGGGACAAGTCGAGCGCCGCGAGCGCGATGTCGAAGAGGCCGAGAATGCCATCGAGCGCCATCGCGAGGAGGCGCAGATCGAGATCAACCAGGCCCTCGAGCGCGCTGCGGGCATGAGCCCCCAGGAGGCCAAAGAGGAACTGCTGGAGACCATCCACGACGAGGTCACCCGCGAATCGGCCGTCATCATCCGCGATGCCGAGACGCGCACCAAGGCCGAGGCGGACAAGAAGGCCCGCGAGATCTTGAGCCTCGCCATCCAGCGCGTGGCCGCCGACCACTCCGCCGAGAGCACGGTGTCCACCATCCATATCCCCTCCGACGACCTGAAGGGCCGCATCATCGGCCGCGAGGGCCGCAACATCCGCTCCTTCGAGCAGCTGACCGGCACGAACCTCATCATCGACGACACGCCGGAGTGCGTCACCATCTCCTGCTTCGACCCGGTGCGCCGCGAGATCGGCCGCGTCACCATGGAGAATCTCATCGCCGACGGGCGCATCCATCCCGCGCGCATCGAGGAGATGTACGACAAGGCCGTCAAGCTGGTGAACCAGCGGGTGCACGAGGCCGGCGAGCAGGCCACGTTCGATGCGGGCATCCACGATCTCCACCCGGAGCTCGTCAACACCCTGGGACGTTTGCGCTATCGCACCTCGTTCGGCCAGAACGTGCTGAACCATTCGCTCGAAGTGGCCTATCTGGCCTCGGTCATGGCCTCCGAGCTCGGGCTCGACCCCATCCCCGTCAAGCGAGCCGGCCTTTTGCACGACCTCGGCAAGGCCGTCGACCACGAGGTCGAGGGCAGCCACGCCGTCATCGGCGCCGATCTGGCCCGCCGCTTCGGCGAGCGGCCCGAGATCGTCCACGCCATCGAGGCCCATCACAACGATGTGGAGGCCAACTCCGTCGTCGACGTGCTCATTCAGGCCGCCGACGCCGTCTCCGCCGCCCGTCCCGGTGCCCGCAAGGAGACGCTGGACGCCTACGTGAAGCGCCTCGAGAAGCTGGAGGAGATCGCGAACTCCCACAAGGGCGTCGAGCGCACCTACGCCATCCAGGCAGGCCGCGAGGTTCGCGTCATGGTAGAGCCGGAAGTGGTGGACGAGGCCGAATCCGTCGTTTTGGCCCACGACATCGCCCAGCAGATCGAGAACGAGATGCAGTATCCGGGCCAGGTGAAAGTCGTCGTCATCCGCGAGAGCCGTGCGGTCGACTACGCCAAGTAGGCCATGGAAGGCGATACCCTCAGCGATTTCATAGACGATGTGTGCGGCGAGAGCCGTCTCCGGGTCGAGGACGACCTCGGAGACGGCTTCGTCCGTCTCCGGTCCTCCGAGGCCGAACGGCGCCAGGCCGCCCAGGACATCCGCTCGAGCGAGGACGTGGTCATCGAGCTTCTGCGCAACGCCCGCGACGCCGGCGCCAGCCGCATCTTCCTCGCCACCCAGAGAACCGGCAACGCGCGCCTGCTCACCGTCCTCGACGACGGCCAGGGTATTCCCGCTGCCCAGCACGAGCGCATCTTCGAGCCGCGCGTCACCTCGAAGCTCGATAGCGCGCATATGGACAAGTGGGGCATGCACGGCCGCGGCATGGCCCTTTACTCCATCTCCGTGAACGCCGAAGAGGCCCGGGTGCTGCAATCGGAGCCGGGGCTCGGCACCAGTCTTACGGTCGCCACCGACACCGAAAGCCTCGCCGAGAAGGCGGATCAGTCGACGTTTCCCCGCTTCGAGCAGGAGCCTTCCGGTTCGTGGGCGATGCGCGGCCCCAAGAACATCGGCCGCGGAATTCGCCTTGGAGCACCGCGGCGATCTTTCCGTGTACCTCGGCACCCCAGTGGAGGTGGCGGCGACGCTGTACCAACTGGGCCTCGCCTCGCTCTCCCCGGCCGTGCGCGCCTTCGGGGGCGACGGCGCGGGGATCCCCCTCGTCAAGCGCCTCGCCCTGGCCGCCGGCCCCGATGATCTCGCGGACCGCTGCGAGGCCCTGGGCCTGCCGCTCTCCGAACGCTCGGCCCGACGCATTCTCGACGGGGCCATCGTTGCGCTCGACCCCTTGACCGAGCGTTTGGCCGCCGAATCGTTCCCGCGGCAGACCCATCGCCCATCCGAGCGACGGCGAAATTCCAAGAACGCCCGGTCCCTGCGTCTGGCTCCCGAGGACATCGATGCGCTGAAGCGCGGTATCGGCCGGCTCATGGAGCCCGTGGCGGAAGCGTATTATCTGGAAGCGGTGGGCGAGGCCGAGGTCATCGTGGGCCAGGAAGCCATCCGCATCACCGTTCCCATCCGCACGACGCTCTAAGGAAGCGCGCGCGGTTGCGCCACTCGGGTGCAACAGGTAGAATATTCGGGCTGAAGGCGCCACGGGCGCCCGCTAAACGAACCACATCCAGAGAAGAACCGCACCACAAACGACAAGGACCAGCTGTGTCTACCACTGAAACCAAGCCCTCCATCGGGTGCCTCAAAGTATCCTCCAAATCGTCTCCCGCCTCCGTTGCCGGCGCCATCGCCGGCATGATCAAAGACGGGGCGTCGGTGGAGATTCAAGCCGTGGGGGCCGGTGCGGTGAACCAGGCTGTGAAAGCCGTGGCCATCTCCCGCGGGTTCCTCTCGCCGGTGGGCATCGAGATCTGCTGCATCCCCTCCTTCGCGGACATCGTCATCGACGGCGAGTACCGCACGGCCATCCGCTTCGCCGTCGAGCCGCGGGGTGCCGCCGCGATCGCCCCCATCGTCGATGCGGCCGCGGTCCATTAGAGGGTTTTGCTATGAGCAACGTCTTCGAGGGAACTCGTTTCTGCATCCACACCTTCGGCTGCCAGATGAACAAGCACGATTCCGAGCGGGTCGCCGGCATGCTGGAGGGCCTGGGCTCGCTGCCCGTCGAAACCATCGAGGAGGCGGACATCGTCGTGTTCATGACGTGCTGCGTCCGCGAGGCTGCCGACACGAGGCTCTACGGGCAGGTCGCCTCCATGAAGAACATCCCCTTGCGCGACGGCACGCCCCTCGACAAGCGCTACATCGCCGTAGGCGGCTGCATCGGCCAGCGCGACGGCGACAAGCTGCTTGCGGCGCTTCCCCATCTCGATGTGGTTTTCGGCACTCACAATCTGGGCTCTCTGCCGGGGCTTCTCCGACGCGCCATCGAGCAGCACGGCCGCGCCGCCGAGGTGATCGAGGGGGGAGCGGAGTTCTCCTCCGCCCTGCCCACGGTGCGCGAGCACGACTGGGCGGCGTGGCTGCCCATCACCGTGGGATGCAACAATTTCTGCTCCTACTGCATCGTGCCCTACGTCCGCGGGCGCGAGAAGTCGCGACCCTTGGACGACATCGCCGCCGAGGCGCGCTCCTATGTGGAGGCGGGCGTCAAGGAGATCACGCTGCTGGGGCAGAACGTGAACTCCTACGGGCGCGACCTTTACGGCGAGCCGCGGTTCGCGGATGTTCTTCGGGCCGTGGATGCCGCGGGCATCGAGCGGCTCCGCTTCGCGACGAGCCATCCGAAGGATCTCACCGACGAGGTCATCGGGCTGTTCGCCACGCTGCCCTCGCTCATGCCGGCGCTGCACCTTCCCGTGCAGTCGGGCTCGAACCGCATCCTCTCGGCCATGAACCGCCGCTACACCCGCGAGCACTACCTCGGCCTTATCGAGAAGCTTCGCCGCGCCCGTCCCGACATCGCCCTGTCCACGGACATCATCGTGGGATTCCCCGGCGAGACCGAAGAGGACTTCATGGACACCTATCGCCTCGTGGAGGAAGTCGGCTACAGCCAGGTGTTCACGTTCATTTACTCCAAGCGCGAGGGGACGCCTGCTGCGGAGATGGACGACGACACGCCCCGCGAGGTCATCCAGGAGCGCTTCGACCGGCTCGTGGATCTCGTCCAGCGCAAGGCCTTCGAGGCGAACCAGGCGGAGCTCGGCGCCACGGTGCCTGTGCTGGTCGAGGGCACGTCCAAGCGCGACGATTCCATCCTGGCCGGCAAGAGCCCGAAGAACCAGACCGTTCACGCTCCGGTGCCCTCCGGCACGGAGGCGGCGTCTTTGGTGGGGCGCATCGTGCCCGTGACCATCGAGGAAGCCCGCACCTGGTATCTCTCGGGCACGATCGCCCATGCTTGAGCTTTCCGCACCTGCCATCGCCATCGTGGGGCCCACGGCCTCGGGCAAGACCGACGCGGCCCAAATTGTCGCCGAGCGCCTCGGCGGGGAAGTGGTGAGCGCCGATTCCATGCAGATCTACCGAGGCATGGACATCGGCACGGGCAAGCTTCCCGCATCTGAGCGCCGCGTGCCCCATCACGGCTTCGATCTCGTTGATCCCGGCGAACCCTACTCGGCGGCCCTGTTCCAGGCGTTCGCCCGGCGCTGCTTTCGCGATATAGACGCCCGCGGCAAGAGAGCGGTGCTCTGCGGCGGCACCGGCCAGTACGTGCAGGCGGCCATCGACGACTTCGCCTTCCCCAAGGGCGACCAGGTGGAAAACCCCGTCCGCGAACGCTGGACCGCCTACGCGGAGGAATACGGCAACCAGGCCCTGTGGGAGGCGCTGGAGGCGCGCGATCCCGCAAGCGCCGCCGTCATCCACCCTAACAACGTGCGGCGCGTCGTGCGCGCCTTCGAGCTTTTGGAGGAGGGCGCCAGCTACGCCGAGCAGAAACAGCGGCTCGCCACCGTGGCGCCTTTCGTTCCAGCCGTGCAATTCGGGTTGGCCGTGGAGCCGGCTATCCTGAACGAGCGCATCGACGCCCGGGTCGATGCCATGGTGGCCGCAGGGCTTGTCGACGAGGTGCGGGGCCTGCTGACCGCCGGATTCCGCGACGGCGTCACGGCGCCCCAGGCCATCGGATACAAGGAGATCGTCGAGGCGCTGGATGGGAACACCACGCTGGAGGAGGCTGTGCAGGCCATCAAGACGGCCACGCGCCGCTACGGCAAGCGCCAACGCACGTGGTTCCGTCGCGACAGGCGCATCCGCTGGGTGAACGCCGATGCCGGCGATGCCGAGGCCGTGGCCGCCGAGATTCTTTCCCAGTTGGAAACATTGGACGCCTACCATGGTTGAAGCGGCCCTTCCGGGTCGTCGAGGAGAGCTTCCGCCCCCTCAATTGCCGCCTCAAAGGAGCGTCCCATGGAGTTGTCCTTCGCCAAATTGCACGGTCTCGGCAACGATTTCGTCTTCATTGACGATCGAGACCGTGCTCTCAAGCTGACCGATGCCCAGGTGTCGTATCTGTGCGACCGCCACTTCGGCATCGGCGCCGACGGCGTCATCCTTGTGCGGCCGGCAACCTCGGAAGAGGGAGACGGCTACATGCACTACATCAACGCCGACGGCACCTTGGCCCAAATGTGCGGCAACGGCGTACGCTGCTTCGCCAAGTACCTCGTCGATCGCGAGCTGGCGGACGTTGCTTCGGGACATCTTCTGGCCGACACCCTGGCCGGTCCGCGCCCCATCGCCTTTTCCGTGGATGCGGGGGGAAAGATGACCGAGGCGACCGTGAACATGGGCGCGCCCATCTTGGATCCCGCGCTCGTGCCCGTCGACGCCGCGCCGGACTCCCGCATGGCCGACGGTACGCCCTATGTGGGGCATCTGCGCCTCGATTCGCCGTGGGGAGCCTTCAAATTCGCCTGCGTCTCCATGGGAAACCCCCACGCCGTCTGCCTCGTGGACGATTGGGCGGCCTTGCCCGACGAGCTGTTCCCCGCAGGTGCGGAGAAATCCCTCTCGACCCTGCGCATCGATCTTCCCGGCCCCTTCTTCGAGACGCATCCCGCATTTCCCGAGAAAACCAACGTCGAGTTCGCCTCCGTCACCGATGAGGGCATCGCCATGCGCGTGTGGGAGAGGGGCTGCGGAGAGACCTTGGCCTGCGGCACCGGCGCCTGCGCCACCAACACGGCTGCCTGCCTCACTGGCCGGGCCGGCAGGGAGAACGATCTTATGTTGAGCGGCGGCCTACTGCACATCTGCTGGAACGAGGATGGCACGATATCCATGACGGGGCCGGCAACGGAGAGCTTCTCGGGAACCATTGTGCTGCCGTGAGCTTTTCCGATGCTGCTGTTGTGCTATGATAGCCCCCGTTTCCCCGGCGCAACGCCGCGCCACGATTAAGGAGTGATGCTCATGCGCCTGTAACGACCACTTGCACCGCCTTCCCCTCATGGGGTCCCGTCGTTACTTGAAGCAAAGGAGCATGCTATGACCGAATACGAATCCGTCATCCAAAAGGGCCCTGCCACCAAGGCCGAGGAGCGCCGAGAGCGCGCCGTTCTCGTGGGCGTCGAGCGCCCGGGGCTGCCGTGGCCCTTGGAATCTTCCCTTGCCGAGCTGGAACGTCTGGCCGATACGGCCGGAGCCGACGTGGTGGCCACGACGACCCAGCGCTTGGACGCACCCAACCCGCGCACCTTCGTCGGCACGGGCAAGGCCGACGAAATCGCCGAGCTGGCACGGTCGCGCGAGGCCGACCTTGTCATCTTCGACGACGAGCTGACACCTTCCCAGCAGGCCAATCTGGAGAAGATCATGGACAAGTCCGTGAAGGTCATCGACCGCACGGCCCTCATTCTGGACATCTTCGCCCTGCACGCCACCTCCAAGGAGGGACGCCTGCAGGTGCGCCTCGCCCAAAACCAGTACCTGTACCCGCGCCTGCGCGGCATGTGGGCCCACCTCGCCTCGAACCGCATGGGCGGCGGCGTGGGATCCCGCTTCGGCGAGGGCGAAAGCCAGCTTGAGGTGGACCGCCGCATGGTGCGCAAGCGCATCACGAGCATTCGCCGCGAGCTTGAGCGCCTGTCCGACGTGCGCTCGTTGCAGCGGGAGAGCCGGTACGGCAGCGGCATGTTCAAAGTGGCGCTGGCCGGTTACACCAACGCCGGGAAAAGCTCGCTCATCAACCGGCTCACCGGGGCCGATGTGCTCAGCTACGACAAGCTCTTCGCCACGCTGGACTCCACCACCCGCAAGTTCGAGCTGCCCGAGGGCCGCGAGGTCACCGTCACCGACACCGTCGGCTTCATCCAAAAGCTGCCCACCACGCTGGTCGAGGCCTTCAAGTCGACGCTCGACGAAATCACCGGAGCCGACCTTGTCCTGCATGTGATCGATGCCTCCTCGCCGGAGTTCGAGGGGCAGATCGAGGCCGTGTGCGAGGTGCTCGACCAGATAGGGGCCCAGAGTATTCCCACGATCGCTGCCTTCAACAAATGCGATCTGCTGGACGCCGAGACGCTGGCCGGCCTTAAAAGGCGCTATCCGAGCGCCCAGTTCGTGTCCGCTCGCACCGGCGAGGGCATAGAGAGGCTCGTGTGCGCCATTGCCCAGGCCGCCTCGGCCGCCGATACCAAGCTGGACGTGCTTATTCCCTATCAGCGGGGCGACTTGGTGTCGCTGGCCCACGAGCGCTGCCATATCATCTCCGAGAGCCACGGGGAGGCGGGGACGCGCCTGCAGCTGCTCGTTGCCCCTGCCTTCGTCAGCACATTCTCCTCCTATCTCGTCCCTGAAGGCGATGCCTGAGAAAGCGAGCGCATTTAAAACGGAAGAGCGCCCCTGCCCGAGATACGCAAAGCGATCTGGGCAGGGGCGCTCTTAATTTGCGAAAGGGGGAGTTCGCGATCTGTTCGTGAGGCGAAAGCGCTACAGGCGCCGGAACACGGCCACCACCTTGCCGGCAATGGAGCAGTCCGTCGTGATGATGGGGTCCATCGCCGAGTTCTCCGGTTGCAGGCGGATATGGTCGGCCTCGCGGAAGAAGCGCTTGACGGTGGCGCCGTCGTCGATGATGGCCACGACGATATCGCCGTTGTTGGCCACCGGCTGCTCTTTCACAACCACGTAGTCGCCATCGTTGATGCCGGCCTCGATCATGGACTCGCCGCGCACCGAGAGCATGAAGGAGGGAGCGTCGCCGACGATGTCCGTGGGCAGCGTGATGGTATCGGTGATGTTCTCCTCGGCGAGAATAGGGGAGCCGGCGGCCACGTTGCCCACCAAGGGCACATTGACGAGCTTGCTATAGGCGGCCGCGAAGGCCGTGACAGGGGAGGGAACCTCCTCGATGGGATAGGTAAGCGCGATGGAGCGGGATTTAAGGGGGTCGCGCTTGATGAAGCCCTTGTCTTCAAGCGCCTTCAAATGGACATGGACGGTGGAAGGGGAGGAGAGCCCCAAACTCTGGCACACCTCGCGCACGGTAGGGCCGTAGCCCTTCTCGCGAATGCACGCTTCGATGCAGTCGAGAACCGCCTGTTGCCGCTTGGTCACTTTCTGGGTCATAGCGCATCCTTTCACAAAAGCGTACATTTGTTTGAAAAATCTCTTGACGTGAACCTTTGTTCGCTCTATTATAACTGCGAACAAAGGTTCTACGCAAGAGGTCAGGAGTAAAAAATGGCACGCATCGAATTTTCCATAGCCTTCACGCTCAGCACCATCGCGTCATTTCTCATCTTCTTCGCCTAGAGCGTCGGGGGCGAGTGTCGCGAAGGTAGCAATGTTTTGAAGAGGGGAGCGCACTAGGTCTGATAGGGTATGATAAGCAATCAACTTATCAAAGTGAGAAGGAGAACCCATGCGCTGTCCTTCCTGTGGCTATCAGGAATCGAAAGTCGTCGACTCGCGATCGGCCGAAGACGGCGCCTCTATCCGGCGCCGTCGCGAATGCCTGCAGTGCGGCACGCGATTCACCACCTACGAGCGGCTCGCCGAAAATCCCATTCTCGTCATCAAGGCCGACGGTTCTTCAGAGGTCTTCAACCGCGAGAAGCTCATGCGAGGATTGCTCATCGCCTGCGCGAAACGCCCCATCACGCCCGAGAAGATCGACGGGCTCATCACGAGCATCGAATCTGAGCTGCGATCGAGCCAGCGCAACGAGATCAAATCGCGCGATTTGGGCGATTTGGTACTGGCCCGTCTGGCCACCTTGGACGACGTCGCCTACATCCGCTTCGCCAGCGTCTATAAGGATTTCCAGAATGTGGAGGAGTTCTCCGAGGCCCTGAAAGAGCTGGGCTGATCCATGGAGGTTCTTTTCAAGCAGCTCGACGAGACCCTGGAAGCGCCCGCCTACGCCCGTCCGGGCGATGCGGGCCTCGATTTGCGCGCTGCCGAGGGCGGCACGCTTTTGCCCTTCGAGCGAGCGCTCGTGCCCTGCGGTATCGCCTTGGCCATTCCCGAGGGCTATGCGGGGCTCATCATTCCCCGAAGCGGCCTGGCGGCACGACAGGGCATCTCCATCGTGAACGCCCCGGGCCTCATAGACAGCGGCTACCGAGGTGAAATCAAGGTTCCGCTCATCAACCTCGATCCAACGGAGACGTTCAACTACGAGAAGGGCGAGCGCATCGCCCAGCTCGTGATCATCGCTACCCCCTCTATTACTTTACATAACATTTATGAGCTTCCCGAGAGCTCGCGCGGCGCGCAGGGCTTCGGAAGCAGCGGCCTTTCCTAGAAAGAGTGTCCTTTATGACCGATCATCGCGATTCGAAACCCGAAGAAACGCCCGAACCCCAGCAGCTGGGAGCTCCGGAGGCGACTCCCGGAAATCCCCAGCGACCCGAGCCGTCGACGGAGCCTTCGCAGGATCAGAGACAGGTGCTCATCGACGCCGACTTGAAATCCGCCCGCACGCTCTCGACGGTAGCGGCCATTGCAGGTCCGGTCTCCTTCATCATCGGCGGCGTGATGCTGAGCACGGTGGGCCTTGTCTGCGCCATTGTCGGCTTCGTCAAGATCAAGCACGTGATAGACGATGTGGACGGTCGCCAGAAGGTCTATGCCACCACGGTACGTCAAACGCTTATCTGGGGTCTCGCCATCAGCGCCATTGCGCTCATCGTCAACATCGTCGGCATCGCGCTCATGATGCCCGTGCTCATGGAGGCCATGCAAACGGGAGACTTCACCTCGATCCTCGGCGAGGGCGCCACCATCACCGCGCAACCATCCGGCGGCAGTGGCAATGCCTGGGGCTAAGCGCCCTCCATATAAGGTAAAATGTTCCAAGTTGGAGGGCTTCTGAAAAGATTGACAAGAAAGGCTGATAATATGGATTATGTAAAATTGAAATCACGATCAACTATACAGGGTTTTATAGTGACCCTCGCTGCTCTTTTGGCGCTTTCCATTGGAATGGTCGGGTTGGCCGGTTGCTCGAGCGGCACGAGCGATGAAGACGCCATCCGCGCTTCACTCTCGTCCGAACTGGACAGCATTAAGAACATCGACGACGCGTTCGTCAACGAGTTCTCCGAGTCCATCGATATGAGCCAGCTTTCGGTCTACGGCATCGACGGCGTCGAGTTCATGAAGTCCTACCTGAGCGGCTTCGATTACACGATCGACTCGATCAATGTCGACGGCGACAGCGCCACGGCCCAGATCACCCTTACCTGCAAGAGCTATACCGGCTACCTGCAGGCGCTGCAGACGGCCGTGGACGAGGTCACCGCCGATCCCGATGCTCTTGCCGCTCTCTCCAACGATGAGATCAACCAAAAGATCGGCGAGATCGTCATCGGCTCCCTCGACGGCGTCGAGCTGGCGGCCACCCAGCCCATCACCATCACCTACACCAAGGTCGACGGCACCTGGGAGCCGGCCTCGTCCACCTCGGGCGACATCGCGGCCGCGCTGATGACCAACTAAACGCGCCGTCAACGCGCAAACCCCTTGAAGGGCGCTCCATTGGGGCGCCCTTCTTCTATAATGCCAGGTAATCGATAACGCTTCTCACGACGAAAAGAGAAATCGAACATGGGTTCCCATACGAAACCGAACAGCGGGGGAGCGACGACTCCCCTCTCCCCTCGCCTCGCTCTTCAGTTGGCCGCGCCCCATACCTGGCCGGCGGCCATCATGCCCGTGCTCGTGGCCGCCGCCTGCGCCTTGGCCAACACCGGGTCGCTGGACGTGGGCATGGCGTGGCTTCTGCTCCTCATCTGCATCCTCATGCAGGCGTCCGTGAACACCTTCAACGACTACTTCGACTTCATCAAGGGAACCGATACGGCCGAGGACAACGTGGAGGCCTCCGACTCGGTGCTCGTCTACAACGACGTCAATCCGCGCTCGGCCCTCGGGCTGGCCATCGGCTTTCTGGCCGTGGCCTTTCTGCTCGGCCTGTACGTTGTTTGGAAGACAGGCCCCGTTCCCCTCGTCATCGCGCTTATCGGAGCCGTCATCGTCGTGATGTACTCCGGAGGCAAGACGCCTCTCTCCTACCTTCCCGTCGGCGAGGCGGTGAGCGGCATCGTTATGGGCGGTCTTATTCCGCTGGCATGCTACCAGGTGCTCTCGGGCACGTTCACGTTCATGGCGCTCCTTTGGGCCGCGCCCACGATCATCGGCGTGGGCCTCATCATGATGACGAACAACACCTGCGACATCGAGAAGGACATCGAGGCATCCCGCCGCACGCTGCCGGTGCTGCTGGGCCGAGAAAAGGCGCGCACCCTCTACCACGCCCTCATGGTCGTTTGGGTTCTCGCCATCCTCGCCATCATCGGCATTTGGTTCCCCCGGGGTATCGTCGTGCTCCCCTTCTTGGCGCTCGGCTGCTACCCCCTCATGATGGGCCTGTGGAAAAATCCGCTCGCTGCGCCCACGCGCATCAGCGCCATGGGCCAGATCTGCAGCGTGAACGTGGCTCTGGGCGCATTCTACGCCGCCGCCCTCCTGCTTTAGGAGCGCCAGGGAATCTGCACGAGATCGGGCAGTCCATCGCGAAAACGCTCCAGCGAGAAGTCCTTCAGCAGCTCTTCCGGCGTCGCCGGCGCCTCTTCGGGAACAAGCCCCGCCACCGCCGCGATATGTCCGATGACGGCTCGCGGACTTCCGAACCGGGCCAGCAGCTCGTCTAAGGCCGCGTCCCGATCGCGTTTCGAGAGGCGCCGATTCTGCTCGGCCACGAGCAGCGGAACGTGCGCATAGGCGGGGTGCGGCAGCCCGAGAAGATCCTGGAGGTAGCGCTGCTGCGGCGTGGAGCAAAGCAGATCGACGCCGCGCACGACTGAATTGACGCCCTGGGCGGCATCGTCCACCACCACTGCCAGCTGGTAGGCGAACGCGCCGTCGGAGCGGCGTATGAGGAAGTCGCCGCAGTCGCGGTCGAGCTTTTGCGCGTAGTATCCCTGAACGAGGTCCTCGAAGGCGATCATGCGACCGTCCACGGCAACTCTCCAGCCCGGCGTGCGCCCCGCTGCCCGGCGCGCCTCCACCTCCGCGGCCGACAGATGGCGGCAGGTGCCGGCATAGACGAGCTTCTCACCCCGGTGGGGCGCCGAGGCGGCGTGAAGGTCGGCCCGCGTGCAGAAGCACGGGTACAAAAGCCCCTGGGCCTCAAGGCGCGCGAATGCCTCGGCATAGGCTTCGTCGCGATCATGCTGGAAGTACGGCCCCTCGTCCCAGAAGAGGCCCAGGGCCTCGAAATCACGCTGGATCTGATCGATGTAGGCGGCCTTCGAGCGCTCGCGGTCGAGATCCTCGATGCGCAGCACCATGCGGCCGCCCTGGGACTTCGCCACGAGCCATGCGATGAGCGCGGCGTAGATGTTGCCCGCGTGCATGCGCCCGGTCGGCGACGGCGCGAAGCGGCCGACGACGGGTGTCGCCTCTGTCGCGCCGCTTTCCGTCATAGCCAATGAAACCTTTCCGGCGCAGTCTTAAAACCGGGCTACTTCTCGCGCCGGTCGTCGACGTGCTTGGCCTTGCCGATGGCACGCTCGATGCCGCCGGGCTCGACCAGGCGCACCTCTGGCGCCACGAGCAGCGTGCCCTTGAGCTTCTCGGCGATACGAGCGCGCAGGGCGTCCATGGCCTCGAAGGAGTCGCGGAAGGCCTCGGGGCGCAGCTCGGTCTCCACGATGAGCGCGTCCATGCCGCCGCGGGTCTCCACGATGATATGGTAATGGGGCGTGACCTCCTCGATGCCCGTGAGCACGTCCTCGATCTGCGAGGGGAACACGTTGGTGCCGCGGATGATGAGCATGTCGTCGGAGCGGGAGCGCACCTTGTCCATACGGGCCAGCGTGCGGCCGCAGGCGCAGGGCTCGGTGTGCACGGCGGTCAAGTCGTGGGTGCGGTAGCGCAGCACGGGAATGCCCTGCTTGCAAAGGGGCGTGAGCACGAGCTCCCCCATCTCGCCCTCGCCCACCGGCTCACCGGTTTCCGGATCGATGACCTCCCACAGGAAGTGATCCTCGGCGATGTGCTGCTGGTAGCGCTCGGCCAGACACTCGCCGGACACCCCCGGCCCCATGACCTCGGTGAGGCCGTAGTTGTCGGTGCAGACGATGTGCATGCGTCGCTCGATCTCGGCTTTCAGGCCCGGCGGACAGGGCTCGCCGCCGAAAAGGCCCACGCGCAGGGGGGACTTCTCCCAATCGTAGCCCATCTTCTCCCCCACCTCGCAGATGTGCATGGCGTAGGAGGGCGTGGCCACGAGCACGGTGGTGCCGTAGTCCTCGATCATCTGGATATGGCGCTCGGTGTTGCCCGAGCCCGCGGGGATCATGGCGCAGCCCAGGCGCTGCAGCCCGTAGTGCAGGCCGAAACCGCCGGTGAACATGCCGTAGCCGAAGGCCATCTGGGCGATGTCCCCGGGCACGACGCCGGCCATCTGCACGAGGCGGGCGATGCACTCGCTCCACATGTCCATGTCGTCGTCGGTGTAGCCCACCACCACGGGCTTTCCGGTGGTGCCCGACGAGGAGTGCAGCTCGCGGATGTCGTCCAGCGGCACCGCAAACAGGCCGAAGGGGAAGGTCTCGCGCAGCACGGCCTTGTCGGTGAAGGGGAGCTTGCGCACGTCCTCGAGCGTCTGGATGTCGCTCGGCGCCACGCCCATCTCGTCCAGCTTCTGGCGGTAGTAGGGCACGCGCTCGTAGGCATAGGCCACGGTCTCCTTCAGCTTCTCCAGCTGCAGGGCGCGAATCTCCTCGCGGGAGGCGCATTCGATTTCCGGCTTGTAAATGGGCAGGGCGTCGAACCGTCCCGCTTCGGCGGCGGCCAGCGCCGCGCCCTTCTTTGTCACGTCGATGGGATCCATTGCCTCGCTCATGCGCTCTTACGCCTCCTTCGCGGCGCGCTCGGCGACGATGCGCGCGATGTCCTCTTGGGAAATGAGCTCCACCGGCTCATCGGCCAGAAGCGCCTGGGCGCGCTCCGGCTCGCTTGTGGAGAGCACGATATAGGTGGAGATCATGGAATAGCTGTAGACCACGTTGATGCCGCATTTGGCGAGCACACCCATGACCCGCGAGAGCTCGCCGGGCTCGTCGACGAGCTTCAGGCAGATGACCGGCGAAACGACGCAGGCGCAGCCGGCGCCCTTAAGCGCCTCCATGGCCGCCTCCGGCTTATCGACGATAAAGCGGAGGATGCCGTACCCCCCCGTGTCGGCGGCGGAGAAGCCGCGCACGGAGACGCCGGCGCCCTCGAAGAGGTCGAGCACCCGGTTCATGTGCCCCGGGCGGCTGTTGGCGAATACGCTGATCTGGGAAACGGTCATGCTATTTTCCCTCCTCGTTCTCGATGACGGCTCGGCCCGCGCGCAGGGCGGCGAGGTTCGCCTCGACGGTCTTCTGCGGCACGCGCTCGGCCACGGTCTCCTCCCACACCTCGACGGGAATGTC
>OLPE01001208.1_pt1 | contig 15676 bp, 18 predicted proteins | sample 1671901 | NCBI WGS metagenome assembly OLPE01 (sample SAMEA3136624, study PRJEB25190) | human gut metagenome | biome: human gut; feature: human-associated habitat; material: faeces | place: Austria | collected 2013 | reverse complement strand
CACAATGGTGCGGACGGCAGTGGCCACGGTGGAATCCGTCTGCCGGATGCCACATTTGGCCAGAATGGAAGTGACTCCGGCAAAGAGTGCAGAGCCAAAGGCATAGAGGAGCCACATAGTTGTACACCTCCGTAGGGTCAAAGTTTGTCCATGGGCCTGTGTCCCCAGGTACAGGAAAAGTATGGTACAAAATGGGATGGATATGCATTCTGGACGCTAATCTATGCGCCGGAGGCGTAGGTGCGTGGTTAAGGAGAGCGCGTTCCTTATTTTGTACTGGCGCTACCACTCCAGTGCGTTTAGAAACAGCGCAAAGCTGGCGACTTCTCCCGCTTGAGGCGTCAGGAAACTATGCTGGGACAGGCCGGGTGCTTAGCCGATGGGATAGACCCAGCCGTGGGGATCCGGCAGATCGCCCCGCTGGATGCCCACCAGGTTGTCATACATGGCCTGGGAGACGGGGCCGATTTTGCCTTCGTTCAGGATCATGGACCGGTCCCGGTAGGCCAGCTCACCCACGGGGGAGATGACGGCAGCGGTGCCGGTGCCGAAGGCTTCAGTGAGGCGGCCTTCCGCATGGGCCTGGAAGAGCTCTTCCACGGCGATGGGCCGCTCTTCCACGGGAATCCCCTTCTCCTGGGCCAGCTGCAGAATGCTCTTCCGGGTGATGCCCGGGAGGATGCTGCCCTCGGTGGGGGCGGTAACCAGCTTGCCATCCATGACGAATACCATGTTCATGGCGCCCACTTCTTCCACGTACTTGTTCTCCTTGCCATCCAGCCAGAGGACCTGGTCGTAGCCCTTTGCCTGGGCCTCAAAGGTGGCCTTCAGGGAGGAGGCGTAGTTGCCGCCGGTCTTAGCGGCGCCAGTGCCACCCTTCACGGCGCGGACATACCGGTCCTCAATGTGGATCCGGATGGGCGCCATGCCGTTTTTGTAGTAGGAGCCGGAGGGGGAGCAGATGATGTAGTACAGGAAGTGGTGAGCAGGGTGGACGCCCAGCTCCGCGCCATCAGCAATCATGGTGGGCCGCAGATACAGGGAGGTTCCCTCTGCATGGGGGACCCAATCCTGCTCCAGCTCTACGAGGGTCTTCATGGCCAGGACCTGGAATTCCGGGTCCAGCTGGGGCATGCACATCCGGTCGGCGCTCCGGTTCATCCGGTTTGCGTTTTCCAGGGGACGGAACATCTGCAGGCCGCCGTCCTTGCGGCGGTAGACCTTCAGACCCTCGAAGATCTCCTGGCTGTAATGGAGCACAGGGGAGGCCGGATCGATGGCCAGGGGGGCGTAGGGCTGAATCCGGGCGTCGTGCCAGCCCCGTCCCTCGGTGTATTCCACCAGGAACATGTGGTCGGTAAACAGCTTACCGAAGGAGAGGTTGGCCTCACTCTGGGGCTTCTCCTTAGGGCTCTTGGTTCTGATGATTTGAATGTCGAGATCCATAGTCGTACTCCCTTCCCCTTACCGGACGCAGGCAGCGCCCCGGCGCAGGGCCTCAATGTTCAGGTCTACCAGCTTGGCCTTGGGGCCGGTGAACATGTGCACCAGCATCTCCTTGATGGTCTCGGTGCCCAAGTTCCCCATGGCCTCGATGTAGGCGCCCAGCATGACCATGTTGGCAACCTTCAGATTGCCCAGCTCCTGGGCAATCTCCAGGCAGGGGACATAAATGGCCCGGAGGTCTGTACGCTGGACCTTCTCCTGAATGATGGAGCTGTTGACGAACACGGTGCCGTTGGGAACCACGGTGGGCTCAAACTTCAAAAGGGAGGGCAGGTTCATGGCGATGAGCTCTGTGGGCTCCAGAACAATGGGGCAGATGATGGGCTCGGAGGAGATGACCACGCAGCAGTTGGCGGTGCCGCCCCGCATTTCCGGACCGTAGGAGGGCAGCCAGGATACGTCCTTGCCCTCTTTCATCCCTGCCTCGGCCAGAGTCTTGCCGATGGCCATGACGCCCTGTCCGCCGAAACCGGCGATCATAATTTCATTGGTCATGTCATTTCACCTCCGCAGTGATGTCTTTGTAAACTCCCAGAGGGAAGTAGGGAATCATGTTCTCCTTCAGCCATTCGATGGAGGCGGCCGGCGTCTTGCCCCAGTTGGTGGGACAGCAGGCCAGAACCTCAACGAAGGTGAAGCCAGCGCCCTCCTGCTGCAGCCGGAAGGCCTTCTGAATGGCCTTCTTGGCCTTATTCAGATTGGGGATATCCGTTGCGCAGACCCGGGTGGCATAGGCGCAGCCTTCCAGGGTGCTGATGATCTCGGCCATGCGGATGGGGGAGCCGTAGTGATCCTTCTGGCGGCCCAAGGGGGCGGTGGTGGCCTTCTGGCCCACCAGGGTGGTGGGGGCCATCTGGCCGCCGGTCATGCCGTAAATGGCGTTGTTGACGAAGATGGTGACGATCTTCTCGCCGCGGTGGGCGGCGTGGACGATCTCGGCGGTGCCGATGGAGGCCAGGTCGCCGTCGCCCTGATAGGTGAACACCATGGTGTCGGGACCCACGGCGCGCTTGACGCCGGTGGCCACGGCAGGTGCGCGGCCGTGCGCGGCCTCGTACATGTCGCAGTTGAAGTAGTCATAGGCAAACACGGAGCAGCCCACGGGGGCCACGCCGATGACCTTGCCGTCCAGGTTCATCTCGTCGATGACCTCGGCCACCAGGCGGTGAATGATGCCGTGGTTGCAGCCGGGGCAGTAATGGAACTGCTTATCGGTGAGCAGCTTTGTCTTTTCGAATAATACGGCCATGTTACTTGCCCTCCTTCATGCTGAGAATCTTCTCGACGATCTCATCGGTGGTGGGCATCTGGCTGCCGCAGTGGCCGGTGAAATCAATGGGCTTGGCGCCGTTGAGTGCCAGCTTCACGTCCTCCAGCATCTGGCCCTCGTTCAGCTCCACGTCCAGGACGGCCTTGACGGAATCCTGGCAGGCGGCCTCGCGGACGGCGTCGTAGGGGAAGGGCCACACGGTGATGGGACGGACCAGACCCACGTTGATGCCCTTGGCCTTCAGCTCGGCAATGGCGCTCTTGGCAATACGGGCCACGGTGCCGAAGGCGGTGATGATGTACTCCGCACCCTCGCAGTTGTAGGTCTCCACCATCTGCTCGTTGGCCACCACTTCCTTATACACGGCCTGCAGCTCGTCGTTGTGAACGGCCAGGCTCTCGGTGTCGATATAGATGGAGTTGATGACGCCGCGCTTGGCGGGATCGTCGCCGGGCTTCCAGCCGGTGCAGGCCCAGGGCTTCTCTTCGGGGTCGACCTTGTAGTCCACCATTTCGGGCAGCTCCACGGGCTCCATCATCTGGGCGATGATGCCGTCGGCCAGGAACAGAACGGGAATACGGTATTTCTCGGCCTTCTCATAGGCGAACATCATGATATCGATGAACTCCTGGATGGAGGAGGGGGCATAGGTCAGCAGGTGATAGTCGCCGTTGCCGCCGCCCTTGACGCCCTGGAAATAGTCGCCCTGAGAGGCCTGGATGTTGCCCAGACCGGGGCCGCCGCGCATCACGTTGACGATAACGGCGGGAACACGGGCGCCTGCGCAGTAGGAAATGCCCTCCTGCTTCAGGGACACGCCGGGGCTGGAAGAAGAAGTGATGACGCGGGCACCGGTACCGGCAGCGCCGTACACCATGTTGATGGCCGCCACCTCGCTCTCGGCCTGCAGGAAGCAGCCGCCGATCTCGGGCATACGGGCGGACATGTACTCAGGGATCTCCGTCTGGGGAGTGATGGGGTAGCCGAAGAAGAAACGGGCGCCTGCGCGAATGGCAGCCTCCGCAATAGCTTCGCTGCCCTTCATAAGAGTCAAAGCCATGATTAATCCTCCTTAGTCTTTTTCGATGCGGATCACCACATCAGGGCAGGTACGCGCGCAGGATGTGCAGCCGATGCAGGCCTCCATATCGGTGACCTCAGCCGGATGATAGCCCTTCGCGTTGATCTTCGTCTTGGACAGGGCGATGATGTGCTTGGGACATGCCCGAACGCACAGGCCGCAGCCCTTGCAAAGATTCTCGTTGATAGTAACTCTTACCACACTTTACACCTCTTTTCTGGTTTTACCTTTCCTTTGGGAAAATGTATCAGGGTCCCGATTACCGGGGGATGCATGAGGTTAATAGATCTCCTTCCGGGGATCCGTGGTGTTCAGCCCGTGCTGGATATAGGAGTCCCAGTCGCGGTGCATGTACACGTCGATGGGGACGGGCGTGCCCACATAGGCGGGGTCCGGATTCCGGGCCAGGAAGTCGTCCAGAAATTCCTTTTTACCGGTGGTATACGCCACGGGAATGCCGGTGCGGTCCGCCACCTCCCGCAGCACCAGGTAGCCGTCCCACAAATCGTCGGCGCTGGTCATGGTGGAGAGGTTGGTATTGTTGATCATACCGGTGATGCTCAGACGGGAATGCAGCTGCATGGCGTCCTGCAGATGGTGGATCTTGTCCGGGGTGCTGGCCAGAGGCCGCCGGATGTTTACCACGTTCAGCACCTCCAGGGCACCGGGCTCCAGGCTGATGAAGTCCTGGTGGTAGCGGCCCAGGGCCGTGGCGCCCACATCGTCGCCGCCTACGTCAAAGATGACGCTGTCCCAATCCAGCACAAAGGCGGACGACACCTCCGCCGGCAGAGACAGCGTCTCGATGCCGGAACAGGCAAAGTTGGGGGATACCAGGCGGATCTCCTTCTGCTCCACCAGCTTGCCGCGCTCGGTCAGGCGGAAGTAGGTATTCACCATATCCAGGTCCAGCAGCTCCGTCCGGTCGCCCCGGGCGGCGGCCCGGATGGCGAAGTTCAGCGCCAGCTCGCTTTTGCCGCTGCCGTAATTGCCGATCAGCACCTTGACGTTTTTCATGGGTCAGATTCTCCTTAAAATAGTAACGCTTGCATCAGAAACGCGGGATTACCGCAGGTTTTCGCGAATGGTCTGGCACAGAGCCGTGATGCCCTGGACGATCTTCTCCTCGGGCATGCAGCTGTAGTTCAGACGCAGGGTATTCTCGTGGCCGCCGTTGGGGAAGAAGGAGCCGCCGGGAACAAAGGCAACCTTCTTTTCCAGGCACTTCATCTGAAGCTCCTTGGCGTCCATATATTCCGGCAGCACCACCCAGGCGAACAGGCCGCCTACGGGATGGGTGCAGGTGCAGCCCTGGGGCAGCTCCCGCTCCAGCGTTTCCAGCATCACCTTCCGGCGCTTGTCATAGCAGGCGCGGATGGTGGCCACATGGGCGTCCAGGTCGAACATCTCGATCCACTTGGAGGTCTCCATCTGGCCCACGGTGGACGCCTGCAGGGAGGCGGCCTGCTCCATAAAGTTGTACTTGCCCAGAATATGCTCCTCGGCGCAGACCCAGCCCAGACGATAGCCGGGGGCCAGGATCTTGGAGAAGGTGCCCAGATAAATCACCAGGCCCTTGGTATCCAGGCTCTTCAGGGCGGGCAGATACTCGCCCTCGAACCGCAGCTCGCCATAGGGGTTATCCTCCACCACGGGGATCTCATAGCGGTTGATGATCTCCATGAACCGGTGGCGGCGGTCCAGATCCCAGGTGCGGCCGGTGGGATTCTGGAAATCGGGGATGACGTAGATCATCTTTACCCGTTCGGTGGTGGCCAGGATCTTTTCCAGCTCCTCCATGATCATGCCGCCGTTGTCGGTGGGCACCTCGATGAACCGGGGCTGGCAGGCCTTGAAGGCGTTGACGGCGCCCAGGTAGGACGGACTCTCCAGCAGCACCACGTCGCCGGGGTCCAGAAAGACCCGGGCGGAGAAATCCAGACCCTGCTGAGAGCCGGAGGTCACCAGAATGTGGTCTGCGTCGGTGTGGATGTTGTTCTTGGCCAGCATGCGGTCGGCAATCTGCTGGCGCAGCTTGGGATAGCCTTCAGTGGATGAATACTGGAGCGCCACGCGGCCGTTCTCCTCCAAAACGGCACGGGAGGCCTCCATCATCTGCTCCACGGGGAACAGCTCCGGGGCGGGCATGCCGCCGGCAAAGGATATGATGTCGGGCTGCGCGGTGAGCTTTAACAGCTCCCGGATCTCGGACCCCTTTAAAAGGTCCATCCTCGATGCGAATTGTACCATGAATGCTTCCTCCTCAAATTCATAGCCATGTGCTTGTGCACCTTGCCGGGCACAAGCATACGCTTACAGCTATATTTAAGCACAAATTCACAACGATGTAAAGAAAAGGAGGGGCAAAAAACGGGACGAAAACGGACCTGCGGCACAAGTTTGGAGAGAGGTACAAAAAATCCGGGAGGAATCACGGCATTTTCCACAAAGGAAACTTATGTGATATTTTTGGCAAAAATGTTAAAAATATGGCAATTTAAGGCGCGAGACGGGGAGGAAACCGCCGGCCGGCCAGGGGGTGCATTGACAAGCTTCGGGGAAAACGGTATGGGGAAGGGCGCTTATGGGGAGGGAACGCAGAAATGGAAGAACATGCGCTGAAGGGTGAGTATATATCCGCCCTTCGGAACGGCGTGCTGTCTTACGGCGGCAGCCAGCGATGGTTGGACAGCGGAGCGCTGCGCCAATGCGGCTGCGGCGTTATTGCGGCGCCGGACCTGCTGCTGTATCTGCGGCAGCAGCGGACGGACTGCCGGTGGCTGCCGGTGTCCTCCTGGGGGCGCCCATACCGCCTTGGTCGGGAGGAATTCGACCGCTGCCGGTGGGAGGCCAGCGCCTCCCTGCTGTGCACGATATTGGACGTGAGGGCGAAATAGGGATGCTTATCATTCCAGGCATACCGGGCCGCGACCCGGTATGCCTGGAATTTTGCGGTGTTACACCAGCTGCTCCATCTCGTCCACCAGCTCGCCGAACAGAGCCAGGGCGCTGTTCACCGGCTCGGGGGAGCTCATGTCCACACCGGCGATCTTCAGCAGGCTGATGGGGTCGGTGCTGCAGCCGCCGGACAGGAACTTCTTGTAGTCCGCCACGGCGGGAGCACCTTCCTTGAGAATGCGGTTGGCAATGGCCACGGCGGCGGAGAAGCCGGTGGCATACTGGAACACATAGTAGTTGTAGAAGAAGTGGGGGATGCGGGCCCATTCCAGGGCGATCTGGTCGTCGGACACCATATCCGGGCCGAAGTACAGCTTGTTGAGCGCATGGTACTTCTGGCACAGGGCATCGGCGGTCAGGGCCTGGCCGCTTTCGGCCATCTTACCCATGGCCAGCTCGAACTCGGCGAACATGGTCTGGCGATACACGGTGCCCTTGAACTGGTCCATGAAGTGGTTGATGAGGTAGGCCCGCTGCTTCTTGTCCGTGGTCTTTTTCAGCAGGTGGCGCATCAGCAGCACCTCGTTGCAGGTGGAGGCCACCTCGGCCACGAAGATCACATAGTCGCTGGTGCTGACGGGCTGATATTTGCAGCTGTGATAGCTGTGCAGGGCATGGCCCATCTCGTGGGCCAGGGTGAACTGGCAGTCCAGATTGTCCTTATGGTTCAGCAGAACATAGGGGTGGGGACGGCTGTTGCCGGAGGAGTAGGCGCCGCTGCGCTTGCCGACGTTCTCGTACACGTCGATCCAGCGGTTGCTGAAGCCCTCCTTCAGCAGGTCCACATAGTCGTCACCCAGCACCTGCAGGGCCTCCAGAACGGTCTCCTTGGCCTGCTCATAGGTAATGGCCTGGTCGGCGTCGGCCACGATGGGGGTGTATACATCGTACATGTGCAGCTCGTCCACGCCCAGCAGCTTCTTGCGCAGGGCCACATAGCGGTACATCTTGTCCAGGTTGTTGTGAACGGCCTCGATGAGGTTCATGTACACGGGCACGGGCACCTCGGTAGCGTCCAGAGAGGCCTGGATGGTGCTGTCGTAATGGCGGGCGTTGGAAAAGAAGCACAGCTGCTTGAACTGACCGTCCAGGGTGGCGGCAATGGTGTTCTTATACTGGCCCAGCTGCTTGTAATACGTCTCAAAGGCCCGGCGGCGCAGCTCCCGGTCGGGGCTGGTCAGCAGGGGGACGAAGGTGGCGTCCGTCAGGGGATGAACGTTGCCCTGGCTGTCAGTGACATCGGGGAAGATCTGGTCGGCGTTGCGGAAAACGCCGGCGATGTTCTCGGAGGCGTTGGCCATTTCACCGGCGGAGGCCAGCAGACGCTCCTCGGCAGGGGAGAGAATGTGGTCCTTGCGGCGGCGGATCTGGTACAGGCTGCGGCGATACGTCTCCAGCTCCGGCTGCTGGGCGTAGAACTGGTCCAGCGTCTCATCGGCAATGGCCATGATCTCAGGCGTTGCGAAGGCGGCGGCGCTGGCGATGGACACATATACGTTCATGGCCTTGCCGCGGACATCCTGATAGAAGCTGTTGCCGGTATCCTCGTCGCCCTTGCAGCTGGCGTAGCCCATGAGCACGCTGAGCCGCAGCTCGATCTCGTCCTGCAGCCGGAACCAGGCCAGCAGATCCCCGGCGCTGCGGGCCAGGGTGCCCTGAAAGGCGGCAATTTTGGCGGGGAATTCCTTCATGGCCTCGTATTCCGCCATCCACGCCTGATCGCTTTCAAACATATCCTTCAGGTTCCAGGTCATCTCCTCCGGAACCTCGCTGCGCTTGGGAATGCTCTGATTGGTCATAGAATTACCCCTCCATAAATCTTGTCGGATCTCGTCGATTCAACTGGGGAACATTATAGCACACTGTTATTCCATTTGCAAACCATCCTGCGGCCAGGAGAAGATTTTTTTTGCGGCCCGGTGTCTGCCCACCGGCGGCGCACATATACTGGGGCGGGAGGAGATGAGGAATGGATTTTGGAATCGCAGGCGTGGCGGCCATTACGGTGATCGCCTATGCGGCGGGTCAGGCCATGAAGGCCTGGGGCCGCGGGGAGCGGTGGATCCCCACGGTGTGCGCCGTTCTGGGCGGCATCCTGGGGGTGGTGGGCCTGTATGTGATGCCGGGCTTTCCGGCGAATGACGTCATCACCGCCGCCGCCATCGGCATGGTGTCCGGGCTGGCGGCCACCGGCGCGCACCAGGCGGTGAAGCAGCTGTGCACCGGGCCGGACTGCGGAAAAACGCAGTAGCCCATTATCGGACGGGGAGGCCGCGGCTTCCCCGTCCAGAAAAAAACCAAAAAATTTTGAAAAAAAGTGTTGACAAATCAGGGCTGCCGTACTATACTGAGCAAGTCGACAGCGATGAGCCAAAATCGCTGGAGCAAATATGGGGGTATAGCTCAGCTGGGAGCCCGGTTGAAGCGGTAAACAACCCCCGCACTTAAAACTCAATATTTACACTCTCTTCCACATGGGGGTATAGCTCAGCTGGGAGAGCGCTTGAATGGCATTCAAGAGGTCAGCGGTTCGATCCCGCTTATCTCCACCATCACAGAGAGTGTGAAGAAAACCTCACTTCTTTGGAAGTGGGGTTTTTGCTTTATGCGGCGATTGCCGAAATGTCCAGCCCAGCGCTGAACTGCTCAAAGTCAATGTTGAAGTCGATATGCAGCCGATAGTCCCGATACACCTCCACGCGCCGGATCAGGCAGCTCACGATCATTTTCTTTGACTCCATGCTGGCGCTATCGTACATATCCGCCCATGAGATAATATCGTCGTACTGAGCGTTTAAGGTCTCCAGCATGGCCTGCCCCTCGTCATAGGCCACCTGCGCCGCCTCCATAGTATGCTGAACTTCGAGACATTTTGTCTCACAGTCAGAAATCAAAGAACCGAGCAAATCCTGCGAAAAAGCACTTTCGCCCCGGAGGGATTTAATGACCTCTGCCCGGAGCGTATCAAGCTCGGCGGCAGCTTTGGCGTAGTCTGATTTCGCACTTTTGAGAAGCGCCTTCCGTTCTTCCATCTTTTCACGATAGCGGATATTGACGATCTCGCTTTTGGGGATTGCTTTCATCCGTTCAAAGATCTGCCGCACCACCTTATCAATGACACCGTCAAGAATATGTGCCGTGTAGCCCGTTTGCCCGTCACATTCGGTTTGCTTGCGTGTTTTGCCGTAGCAGATATACCGCACACGCTTTACAATGCGGTGAGCATCTTCCTTGCATGGATAAGCCTTGCCGTTGGTGGTGAGCGCCAGCCGGGAGCCACAATGCCCGCAAAAGACATTCCCGGCCAGCAAGGACTGACCACGGGTATTCAGCGGTACACGCCGTTCCTGTTCGGCGGAGTTGGCACGGGAGGTACGAATGTGCTGTGCGGCCTCGAATAGCTCCGGCGTTATGATCTGCAAGTGGGGCAGCGTTTGGGAGCGGCTTTCACCGCTGCGAAGCACCCCGGTATATGTCAGATTGCAAATGATACCCCGGACGCTGGCGTGATGCCACATTTTACCCGTTCTCGCCCGATAGCCGAGGTTATTTAAGTAGGTGGCGATCCGTTGGGCGCCGAAACCCTCATGCACATACTTGTCAAAGATGATCCGTACCACAGCGGCCTCGGACTCGTTGACAGCCAGCTCAAAAACCTCGTGCTTGCGTTTATTGAAGCGCCCGCTCTTTACAAGGTCATACCCATAAGGAGCAAGACCGCCCTTGAAACCGCCGTCCTCGACGAGCTGACCGAGAGCGGTTTTTGTGCGAATTGAAGTCTTTTCGCTTTCGCCGTCAGCCTGCCAGAAGCGGATGTAGTTGGTGAGCTTGTCCGTGTGATTATCAAAACGCTGCTCACCCTCCTGCGTACTCCAGACCCGGATGCCGTTCTTAACAAACCATTCCACCACAAAAGGCGTTTCGTCAGCGATACGCCCGATGCGGTCAAACATGAACACGAGCAGAATATCGAATTTCCCCTGCTTGGCGCGCTCCTTGATGATTTGCAGCTTGTCCCGGTTTTCAGCTCTAACCTTATGCCCGGACACGCCGTCCTCCTGTTCCTCGTGAACAATCGTCCAGCCCATTTTTTCACAGAAGCGATGGCACTCTCTGCGCTGCATGGGAATGTCGGCTTGGCTTTTGTCGTTGTAGTCCACCTGCTTGTCGGTGGATACGCGGTATAGGCAATCGACCCGATTACCTGTCATCATTCTGTTTTCTATCATATTGATCCGTCCTTTCATTTGTCGATGGGTCAATGAAAAGACGCAATCAATACGCGGGGAATATGAAGTTTTCAAGGTACATAGGGACTACCCCCACTATTATTATCCCTCTGTTCGGGAGGGATTGCAAGGATGTCGCCGGAGCTATTTTTTGCCGTATTGTTGGCAAAGGAAGATAGTAGAATCTGCTTTACATGATGGAGCGCTGCCGCATTTTTGCAGTCTGCGAAGCTGGCGGTGATGGCGTAGCCATCCACAGCAAATGCGGTATGTTGTTTTCTCTGCTGCATAAAGACCTCCTTTTCAATTCTCGGCAACAGGGAAAGGCCAGCGCCTCATAAAAACGCTGACCTACGGCTTATGACCTTGGGACGAAATGTCTCAAGGTGTTTTTGAAAGGCGGGAGCGCCGCACCCGCTCCTGTTGGCCTGTCATAAGACAGCTCATATTCAATGCGGCGCTCCCTCACAGCGGACAGCGACGATCCGTGACGGAGCATCAACTACCTTGCTGCGGAGAGGTGAAAACTACCTCTCATATACCAAGGACAAAAATCGGGCAAATGGAGATACCCTTAGAGAAATTTTTTCAAATATTTTCTCATGGCCGCCTTGCCGCTTTTGACGGAATGGCGAACGGCGCTCTTGTCTACGCCCTGCTCCCGGGCAATCTGACGGTAGCTTTTGCCGAGGATCAGATGCGCCTCTACCCGGATGCCCTGCACCTCCGGCAGAGAGTTGAGGGCGTTCCACAGGTGGACGAACAGCTCCATACGATCCAGAAGCTCCTGCGGCGTCGGCTCATGCAGGCAGGCCGAGTATTCGATCCCATCGTCACAGTCGAGGGAATACTGCGCCTTGTTGCGGGTCGTGCGCCGCTGATGGGCTGCCTCATACAGCTTGTCTGCCTTCAGCTCGGCGGCCACTTCGTCGGAAACTTCGATGTATTCATCATGGGTGTACCAAGCGTAAAAGTCCTTCAGATTGATGGTCGTCATTTGTATTTCCTCCATTCAGTTCATGTGTGGGTGGGTGAACAGAACGGAGGAACGGCGGGGATCGGCAGCCGGGGCTGACTACCTTGGGACAAATTGTCCCAAGGTGCAGGTATATAAAAACGCCCGCACAGCATGACGCTATGCGGACGCAAGCAAATAAAGTTCTTGTTACATGATGTTTAATTTCACATTCAAAGCCGGACTGCTCCGACGGAGGGGCTACGCTTTTTTTAGCTGGTGTAGATCATGGACGCTGCGAAAAAGAAAAATGGACACAGCGATACCTCCTCGGACACCGCCGTATCCTTAAAAAAGGGCGACTTTAACACACCCCCGTTAATCCATTTTTTCAAAAGGAAAACGGCAGCTTGAAATACAATATTTCAAAACCGCCGTTCTGCGCCGCAAGGCCGATTGCAACGGTCTTGTTTTGATACCAGCGCAGTTGCTATCAAAAGAAAAGAGCCGATAAACCGTGTGCCTGTTGGCTACGGGTTATCGGCTCTGCGTCTGTGCGTCTGGCTCCTTGATAACTATGATATTTAGTTGATAAGCTCGGATTAGATTTTCTTGTTTGCATTTTGGGCAATACAGAGGAAAGTTCTCAAGCACCGTATCACCCCGAATTTTGATGCGTGTCTTATTTCTGCATATTGGACATAGAATCCAGTTGTTTTCAATCATTAGGTGCCACCTTACTTCTTGCATGACGCCTTTTTCTGAAAATGCTGAGCGACGCACGATAGGACAGGTAAAGGAGTAATGCCATACCGATAATAAGCAGTGCGTAGGCAAAGAATGAGGATGCGGCGAAAAAGGCGGTATCAAGACCAGTAGACCGTATTACCGCACAGACCATGATGGCGGCGATCATTGCCCCGGTGCAGTTTGACTGTTTGAAAACAAAGCCCGAGGGGACACCCAAACAGATTGTAAGCACCGTACAACACATACCTAAAACAAGGTTTGGTACAACTGTGGTGAACGAAAAATGTCCTGTAAAAGCAGCAATGATACAAAGCAAGAAAGTCAACACAGAGAGACTAACAAACAGTATTCCGCTGAACAGGTAGCGCCCGACAACAATCTCCTTATCCGTGATAGGGAGAACCGGTAAGTAATTCTTCCAATCGCTCTTTTCCTCGATTTTAACCAACTCGGTCAGAAAAGCAACGCCCATCAGCGGGAGCAGCAGTGAAATATACGGGATTGCCGCTTTTGGAATGAAAATGCAGGCGCACAGTAATAGGATGATGCCTAACAGACGGTAAGCGGGTTTACATATCTTTTTGAATACGATAAGATCTTTTGCGACCAAACCAATCATAGCGACCCTCCCTTGATATACAAAAGCATGATGTCATCTAAGGTGGCCGGGTCGATTACGCAGCCCTTGTATTTCCGAGCAGCAGCTTCTCGCTCTGCCACCAAAATTTGATATTCATAATCCTGTTTTCTCCACGCCAATATATCGCCACGGTCAATTTCTCGAAATAGCTTTTCCCCACAATGGATCAGTCCATAGTGGTAGATCAATTCGTCCTTCGACTCAAAGAACAGCAGTCTACCCTCATGCAGAAAAGCTATATAATCCGCAATCTTAGAGAGGTCACTCATAATATGTGTAGAAAAGAGAACGCCGCGTTCCTCGCTCTGAACAAAGTCTAACAGCAGATCAAGCATATCATCCCGCATAACGGGATCAAGCCCGCTTGTTGCCTCGTCCAGCAATAACAATTCAGCATGATGGGCAAGGGCAATCGCAAAGTTCATCTTTACTTTCATACCCTTTGAAAATGAGCCGATTTCCTGTTTCACAGGTAAATCAAACCTATTCAATAGCTCCCAGTAGCGGTCGGTGTCCCATTGGGCATAGATTTGACGCATGATGGTTTCAATGTCTGCGGGAGAGAACATAAAGGGAAGATTACATTCGTCCTGCACAACGCCTATCCGCTGTTTGACCTCTTTTTCATGGGAAAGATTATCTTGCCCGAAAACAAGAATATCTCCGCTGTCCTTGGTAACAGCATTGAGGATCAGGTTCATGGTGGTTGTTTTTCCCGCACCGTTCTCCCCAATCAAACCGACAATGCTACCGCTTGGAACATTGAGGGTCAAATGGTCTAAGTAAAAATCGGGGTAGCGTTTTGTCAGGTCTGCAATTTGCAAAATGTTTTCCATCGTCAGCCCTCCTCTTTATAGAACATCGTCAGTATCTCAACCAATTTACTCAAAGGGATACCGCCGGAGCGCGCAATATCGGCAGCCTCTTGGAGATGTTCTTCCGCCCGGCGCTGTTGTTCCTCTTGAAAGAAATCTTTATTCTGTGCCGATACGAAACTGCCACGGCCTACTGTTGTTTCAATAAAGCCATCACGATGCAGATCTTCATAGGCTTTCTGCACTGTAATGACGCTGATATGAAGCGACTTTGCCAGTGCCCGCATAGACGGAATCGGGTCGCCGGTTTGAAGTTCACCGCTCATGATCATAGCTTTCATTTGAGAAGTGATCTGCTCATAAATAGGTTTGCTGGTGTTACTGCTGATAATGATTTCCATGAGGCTGCGCCTCCTGTCATATAATGTACTTGTTTGATAAGTACATTATATGCTACACCGCAGCCATTGTCAACTATGAGAATTTGCTCGGCAAATATATGAAATTAAATATGCAGAGGAATGAAATATAACATCGTTCAAATGCTATTACCCGAAATGTAAAATTACATTAGGTGGTGATGCTATGAAAATTGAACGGGACGAGCGCAAATTTGACTTTCACGGGATTGGACTTGCCATTAAGAAAGCCCGTGAGCGCGAGGGTATGACGCAGGAGCAGTTAGGATACATTGTTGACCGTGATCCGCGTACCATTATGTATCACGAAAATGACGGACAGCATCCGAGCCTCAATGCCTTTTACCAAATGGTAACAATGTTCGGTATCTCCGTAGATGAATACTTCTACCCCGATATGAGCGCCGATGAAGCCGCAAAGAAGCGGATCAACATTCTGCTTAATTCCCTCAGCGAAAATGAGCTGCGGCTCGTCGAAGGAATTATCGACGCAATCATAGAAAACCGTGGAACGGAGGGAGCGTAAGAAACGGCGCTGCCTCCGTTTTTCGTGGGGTTTCCGGGGTACGCACTAATGGCAAGCAGGGCAAGTGTAGCCACACTTGCTATTTTTGCATCCCGGCGGGCTGCAAAAACGCTTGTTGGGGAACCTCCCCAAACCCGGCTTTGGGACTCGTCAGCACAAACTCCGCTATGCTACTTTGGGACAAAATGTCCCAAAATTCGCCCGCTCCGTTGTGCCTCCTCTCCCCACAAAGTCTTGCGACTTTGCGGGGCACCCCATGCCCAAAGTAATTTGTCTGCGTCACCGTGCGCTATCGCTCCTGTTCCTTTTTGCGCTGGCCGTCCGTGACACCAAGCAGATGGTCGATGTTTGCCTTGACAGCCACGGTCTGCCGCATTTCCTCCTGCGCCGAGCGGTACTCGGTATAGAGCGCCTTTTTCCGCGCCGCCAGTTGGCGGCGTTTTTCTTTTAGCTCTGCCATCTTGGGCAGCTTCTCTCCGCCCAGCAGCTCTCCCATTGTGGCCTTGGCTGCCCGGTAGTCCGCCAGC
>OLPE01001207.1_pt1 | contig 15677 bp, 8 predicted proteins | sample 1671901 | NCBI WGS metagenome assembly OLPE01 (sample SAMEA3136624, study PRJEB25190) | human gut metagenome | biome: human gut; feature: human-associated habitat; material: faeces | place: Austria | collected 2013 | reverse complement strand
CGCAAGGTGGAAAATGGGAAAGTGGATCTTTCTGATAACGGTCTGATTTATCTGACTGCTGAAGAAGAGGAAGAGGTACCGCAGGCAGCAGATGAGGCAGCGGTATCTGTGGCGGAGCAGCAGCCGGCAGAGGCAGAAGTGACTGCAGATAAGGCAAACGATACGGAAGATGAATCGGAAGCTGCTTATGAGGAAAAAACGGTACCGGAGGCTCCGGCTGAGACCGGTGCGGAGCGCCCGATACGCCGTCCGCTTCCGCGCAGAAGCGTGGCAGAGGCGGCGGTCGAGGATCTGACAGACGCACAGCGGGAGGCTTTGCAGTACACGAGTAATCCGGAGAGGCTGCTGCGCAATAAACGCTCCCTCCCGACTTATACAGAGGATGCAGGTCCTGCTGTCAGGGCTGCATCGGCAGAAGCACAGGGATTTGCCGCAGCGCAGAATCAGGAGGATGTATCACCGGATCTTGGCGCGACACGCAAAGCGCCGTCCCGTGAGGAGCTTCTGGAGGCAGCCAGGAAGGATCTGCATACAGGAGCTGCGATGCGCGTCCGGGATGAACGTACCGAGATGGCAGATGTGACACGGCAAAAAGCTGCAGAGACAGATGCGCAGCCACAGGCAGAGGTGCGTCATCAGATACCGGAGGAGACAGATACTCCGATGGAAGGGAAGACGCAGGAGCTGCGGCAGGATGCACCGGTGTATCCGGAAGCGGAATATGATGATTATGAGGATGCACAGGAAGACTGGGATGCTTCAGACGAGGAGAGTCCGCAGGAGTCAGATGAGGATTACCGGGAGCCGGAGGAGCCGTATTATGACGACGATTACCTGATGATTCCGGAGCATCTGCGCGGACTGTTCAGCGGGTTTACCGAGATTCCGGAACTGGAGGATCAGATCGCAAATGCAATTATTCAGGCGCAGTCCAAGGGTGATGACCGTACTTCAAAGAGTGGTAATATTCTGATTTTTGGTGCGCATGGTTCGGGAAAGACGACGCTGGCGATGAATCTTGCAAAAGCGATTGCACAGGACCGTGGCAGCCAGGTCGTAAAGATGGCGAAGATTTTTGCGGCAGACCTGAACAAGAAGGATATCGCTGCGACGGTTGCAAAGATCGCAGGTGGCACGCTGATCATTGAAGAAGCCGGGGATCTTGATGATGAGACCGTCGATCAGCTGACGACGGCGATGGAGTTCCGCACCGACGGACTGATTCTGATCCTGGAGGATGAGCAGAAATACGTACATGAGCTTCTGATGCGTCACCCGCGATTTACGATGAAGTTTACGGCACAGATTTATATTCCGGACTATACAGTGGAGGAGCTGGAGATGTTCGGTCAGATCTACGCGAATGAGCAGGACTACATGATCGGTGACGAAGGATGGGACGCCCTGTATGAAAAGATTTCGGCGCTGGCGGCCGTAAAGGCGAATGACAATGAGCCGGTTACGATCAAAGACGTCATTGATATGGTTGCAAAGGCGATCAATCACGCGAACGGTTTTTTTCGCAAGATGAAAATGGGACAGAAGCGTTACGACGAAAATGACTATGTGATTTTGTTTGCAAAGGATTTTGGAAAATAAAACAGTATCGACGAAACGAAAGGCTGTGCGATTTTTGTTCGCACAGCCTTTAAAAAAGGGTTTTTGAATAATTTTATGGGAACGGATCTGAAAAAAGTTGCGGATTATCTGAATAAAGCAGGGAAAGAAACTTACTATATTGCAGAAAGAAGATAATCTAAACGAATATTTTACAAATTTAACACACAAATCAGAAAAAATATGTTATACTACGATTAGAAATAAGATATTTCTGAAACTGATTCGGAAAAAAGGATGTCCTGTGGATGGAAGCGTTTATGAGCAAGCAGCGAAGCTAGGCCCTGTCAGCAGAGCTGCAGGGATGGATTGTGAATGTTCGTTTTACATGCGGAGATTCGGCGGGACAGGAAATCAGACAGGAGGGACGTATATGGAAAATAATTTAATCATAGCGATTGGAAGACAGTTTGGAAGCGGCGGACATGAGATCGGTGAGAAGCTGGCAAAGAAGCTTGGTATCAAGTTCTACGATAAGGAGCTGATCAAGCTGATCGCAAAAGAAAGCGGCCTGTGCGAGAAGGTGCTCGAGAGCTACGATGAGAAGCCGACGAACAGCCTTTTGTACTCGATTGTGATGGATATTTATCCTTCTGTAATGTATACCGGACCGACAATCGATCAGCAGATTTATCAGGCAAACTATGATGCGATTCGCCGCCTTGCAGAGCGGGAGAACTGCGTCATTGTCGGACGATGCGCGGACTATATTCTGCGTGACCATCCGGGGCTTGTGAGCGTATTTGTACATGCAGACAAGGATTTCCGGGCTGCACGTGTGGCTGAGGAGTATAAGCTGCCGGATGCAAAGGTGCGTGATATGCTGGTAAAGACGGATAAGAAGCGTGCGAACTATTACAATTTTCAGTCTGAGAAGCAGTGGGGTGCGGCAACGAGCTACAATCTCTGTATCGAGAGCAGTGCGCTTGGCATCGACAATTCCGTAGAGCTGATCATGGAATATATCAAGCACAAACGCGGCAGACTGGATTAAGCCGGACGGGAACGCAATTGCACGAACAAGACACGAACAAGAATTGGATGGATCCGGAGCAATATAAGGAAGAAACGAAAAGGAACGACAAAATTATGCGAGCGTATGAAAGATTGTTAGACTATGTAAAAGTATATACGACCAGCGAGGATGGACAGGAGCAGATCCCGTCGACGATGCGCCAGTTTGACCTGGCCCGTCAGCTGGCAGAGGAGCTGAAGGAGTTGGGTGTGGAGGATGCATTTGTAGACGCACACTGCTATGTATATGGAACGATTCCGGCGACACCGGGCTATGAGGACTGTACGAAGCTGGGCTTTATCGCTCATATGGATACGGCTCCGGATTTTTGTGGAGAGAACGTTCATCCGCAGATCATTGAGAATTATGACGGTAAAGATGTGAAGCTTGGCGAAAGCGGACGGGTGCTTTCTGTAAAGCAGTTTCCGCATCTGCCGTCCTTAAAGGGGCGGACGCTGATCACGACGGACGGTACGACGTTGCTCGGGGCAGATGACAAGGCCGGGGTGGCAGAGATCATGACCGTAGTGCAGGAACTTATGAAGGGAGAGCGTCCGCACGGAAAGGTTTGCATTGCATTTACACCGGATGAGGAGGTCGGCTGCGGCGCAGATCTGTTTGATATCCCGGGCTTTGGCGCGGATTACGCTTATACCCTGGACGGCGGCTATGAGGCGGAAGTCGTTTATGAGAATTTTAACGCCTGTGGTGCAGAATTTCAGGTGAACGGTGTGAACATCCATCCGGGTGAGGCAAAGGATCGGATGGTAAATGCGTCGATCGTGGCGATGGAGATCAATTCCATGCTTCCGGCATGTGAGCGTCCGGAACACACGGAGCTGTACGAGGGCTTTTACCATCTGTGTGCGATGTCCGGAAATGTCGAAAAGGCAGAGCTGCACTATATCGTAAGAGATCACGACAACGCGGCATTTGAGGCAAAGAAGAAAACGCTCGCATTGATTGCAAAGACGTTAAATGAGAAGTACGGGGAAGGTACGGTGGCACTGACGATCACTGACCAGTATCAGAATATGGCGGAGAAGATCAAGCCGTGCATGCACCTGATCGAAAATGCGCAGGCAGTCATGCGGGAGCTTGGCTATGAGCCGGAGGTTACACCGGTTCGAGGCGGCACGGACGGTGCACGTCTGTCCTATGACGGTCTGCCGTGTCCGAATCTTGGCACCGGCGGATATGCATTCCACGGCCCGTTTGAGCATATCACGGCAGAGGGCATGGATGTGGCAGTGCAGATCGTGCTCGGAATTATTGAGAAGTATGCGAAGCAGTAAAGATAAGAAGGGCGCGTGGTTGGTGCAGGGCAGGAATGCATCACGTGCGAGAATGTGGAAAAGAAAGAGTGACATCTTCTCATAGATGTGATATGTGAAAAAGGCAGGAAAACGATTACTCATGGAGTGATATGATCCATTACTCATGAGTGGCGGTTTTCCTGCTTTTTTATTTCTATAATTTTATCAGACAGCTTTCATAGCTGTGTGTATCCGGATGGCTTTCTCGAGAGGCTTCGGTGGATTATTTATGGTTCTTCGCATGGATCTTCTCCTCGTGTGCAAGCAGGTGTGGATAAATCCGTTCACAGTTATGGTCATCAGAGAAGGCGAAGAAATCATCCGCACGCTCCCGGTACATCTGCGGCATGACGCAATCATGCTTCATATATTCGCAGAGCACATCAATCAGTTCATCATTTGTATGGCAGATCTCGCCAAAGCCCATTGTATCATAGAAGAAGGTCCCGTTCTCATAGTGCTGCGGGATATCATTGTGATGCAGGTAGACGACCGGCTTGCGCATATAGGCAAAGTCGAACTGGACGCCGGAAAAGTCTGTGACCATCAAAGCGGCCTCACAAAACAGTGTTTCATAGCTCATTGCACCGGTCGAAGGAATGATCTCTACGAGGTCATTTTTTGTAAAGTCATCTGCCTGCGGGCTTACGATCGGGTGGAGCACATACTGGATCCGATAACCGTACTGACGGGCAGCAGCTAAGAGTCGCGGATCGTTCATCAGGCTGTTGTAGACCTTGAAATAGTCGGTATGTCGGAAATTTGGATTGTAATCGCGGGCAACCCCCTCGCTTGCGGACACCGGCATTGCAGAGTTCATACGCCAGGTCGGCGAGAACAGAAGGATCTTCTGATGCCGGTCATGAAGTCCGTCAAAGCGCGGGACACCGGTCAGCTTCAGAATGTCGTAATCGGCGTAGTCGTAAATTGGCTTGGACAGATTCTCAATTTCGTATCTGGAAGCACAGAAATACAGCTTGATGTTGTCACGCAGCCGGTTCTGGGCGATCGCAATTTTCTGGATGGACATTCCATGCTGTACGCAGGCCACATCAAAGTGAACCTCACCCCGGATCGGGAAAGAGGTGTCAAATGTGTAGTCGTTGAATGGAAACACAGTCGAATTGGAAGCGATCACGATATCAGCGTTCAGGAATACGAGCCGGTGCAGGAGCGAGCCGCGTTTCAGCGGACGCAGACCATCCTGCTTCATACGGGTATAATCCGGAACTTGCTCATCCAGCAGATAATATTTTTTTATGCCATCCTTCTGCTTGTTACAGTAGCGATAAAGATATTCTGCAGAATCTCCGCCCTTATAAATTTTGTCAAAAAACAGCCAGATCCGCTTACGGGAAAAATAGGGGCGCAGAAGAAAATTCAGAATTTTCAAAGGAAGCTGCGGGCGGTAAGCGCCGTCTTTTTTTAACCAGATTTCCCGCCAGAGACGGAGCTCGTGGTAGAGCGTGTTGAGTTTGCGGGCAGGCTGAATATGAATGCTGTTTCCGCTTCGGAACGAAAAACAGGAACCAAATCGCCAGTAGGCATGCGGAAATGCCTTGGAAAAGCGGCTGGTATAGTTCGGAAATCCTAATGTTCCGACATATTTATGGTCAGAGGTAACGAGATAAAACTGCAGAATACGATCCTTTTCAGAGGGCGGTACCGGGATGGAAACATGGAAGGTATTCAGCTTTGCGTAAGTGATGTGAAAGCACTTGGAAAGAGAATACCGGCTGTTGTAGCATACCGGATATTGGACGCCGTCAAAATCAGCGTACAGAGAAAGATCCTTTGAATGGTACAAATCCGGTATGGAACCATCAATTTCAAGGTGTCCGTCTGCATAGTCAATCAGGGAAAGCTGCACGTGCAGATCTGAGAGCCCGGCAAATAAAAGATCGTTGTCGAGCAGGACAAGTGCGCCGTCGCGGTCAGCGGTATCCGGATACCAGGTGTAGTCATTCTTTTTGATGCGCAGAAGTAGTAATTTCAGGGTCAGTACATGTCCGGAAGAAAGCAGCGGGCTGTGGATGATAATCTCCTCATCCACATAGGAGAGGATACGGGTGAGAAGCTGCATATAGTCCGGAAAAATTTCTTCTTTTGTAAAAAGGCCCTTGTCACGGTTATTCAGGTTTGGAAACAGCCGGCAGAGAACCATGATGAGTGCGAGATTCTGCAGAGGTGTTTCGATTGCGGGGGCATCGTTTGCACAGCGTTCCAAAAGTGGGAGGAGGAACGTTTGTAGCGGACGGATGTACCATTCTTTGGAATAGCAGCGCGAATCATACAGAAGATCTGTTTCCCTCGGCCATGAATAATTTAATTGTGCAGAAGCGAAAAACGGAAAGACTGGAGCCTCAGAAAAAACCTTCAGAAACAACAGTTTTTCTGGTTCTTCACAAGAAAGGCAGTTTGGAAGCAGTTTTTTTAATACTTCCGTATGAAACAGGATGCCGGAGAGCTCGAATGGAGGCAGGTCAGAGGGCTTCCGAACATCCACATCAAGGTTTTGCCGGAAAGGAAAGAGCCTCAGCTCAGAAGTCTGATCCGGAGCTTTCAATACGTTTTGATAACGCTGTGCCGGTACAATAAAAGGAGCGTCAGTTTGCGAAAGATGCAAAGAAAGAAGCGCCAGAAAATCTTCCGGAAACTGATCTTGATCATCCAGCAGAATGGTATATTTGCCGAGTGCCTTCTTTACGGCAAGAAGCGACTGCCTGTGTGGATGAAAATTGTCATTTTCGTGTACAGGGAGAATTTGAAGCTCAGAATCCGAAATGGTTTGCTTCGGAAATGTGCGCGCCGGATTTTGGTCATGTGCGGCGTAGATGACTGTGATTTTATAGTTATCCATAATAATACCTTTCTTCAGGCGGTAAAAAGTTTCCTGGTTATTTTCGTTAGTTTGTCAAGGATACGGGCATGCAGGGCTTTTTTCCATACTGCCTCTGCGACAACAAGCTTTATTCGGTTTACTGGAATATATGGAATAAGTGCTTCGTCCGAAAAGGTACATAAAGCGCCGTCGCGGGAAGTGTTATAATCTTCTCTTAAGACAAGAGTACCATTTTCAGTATACCAGAACCAATGATTGTCAATCAAAAGCCGGATATGCCAGCCGGTGAATTCATGGTTTTTCAAGTGAAATGCATTTTTCAAAAAATGGGAAGAACCATTGTTGCGGTAGAGAATCTCAGAAGACTGATACTCATAGGTTCCGCTTGTAAAGTGACGAACAGTTCCGGCAGATTCATCATAGTTCCAGGTGAATGGCAGATTTTTATATTTACAGTTATAATAGATCGGATACTGCAGCGTTTGCTTATAAGAATCATAATCCTTTTTGGGGCGGCTGCTGTTTTCGCAGGAACGGATGGCACGAAGCAGGAGTTCCGAAGATTCTGCACGCTTCTGTTTGAGAAGCTGCCGGACGGTATCATAGGGAATATCCGGAATGGAATCATCAGTAAAGCAGCTGTTTGCAGTTACAATACGGTTGGTAAGGTTGAATGTTTCCATGATATTTTTTACCTTATCGCCCTGACGGAAGCCGACAAACAGATTGCGCTCAAACAGAAGGGAAAAACAGCAGGCATGAAAGGAATTTGTAAATACGCAGTCTGCATATTTCAGATAGCCAAGCCATTCTTCGATGCCGATGTCAAAACGGAAGATGTGCTCGACATCGGTATATTTCTGGAGGCGCCCGTGTTTTACCGGAACATCCGTAATTTCTATAATTTTAAGATGATGAAGTCTTGCATAATTTACGGCTTGTTCAATCGTAACAGCTGCTTTTTCCATGACATAGTAGAGCAAAAGGTAATGCTCCTCCTGTGGCTTTGTCAGGATTGAATCATAAAAACTGCTTTCATGGAGCAAAACCGGGTCAAGGACGATCGGACAGGCTCTGCCGGTGTTTTTCCGGATATATTCCTGCAGACTTTTTTCACGTACAGAGATAAAATCAAAATCCTCCAGATAATGGAAAAACAGAAGATCTTCCTCTGCGTTGTTGGCAAAGTAAACGCCACGGCTGGCAGAATAGGCAAGCTTCCACTTGTTTTCCATACAGCGGCTTCCGAGAAAGAACCCACGGTCATAGCCGACATCCGGCTGGTTTTTCCAGATTACATCGGTTGCACAGATATAGCAGTCAAAGTCCGGGTCAAGTACCTCAAGGAGACCGGAATCGTAACAGAGATCTGTTTTGATATAATGCTGTTCGATGAAGTGCTGAAATTTGTCATAGCGTACTTCACGTTCGGAATAAAGTGGAAGCCATGCTTCTTTCTGGCTGGCGAAATAGTCCGTTTTTTCTTTGAGATACTGCTGCTCTTCTTCATTTTGTGGTATACGTGCGGAAAGCGTCTGATAGCGTTCTGCATAATAATCTGAAGGATGGCGCAGATTAAAGTTGTCATAGTAGACGGGTTTGTAATCAAGAATCGTACTTTCAATTTGATTTTTCAGAAGAAACTGTTGGAATGCGTAGGTGTGAAGCGGACATGCAAAATTGAGTCCCTTCGAATACATGTTGATGGAAATAATACCAATTTTCATGCGGTCTCCTTATACATATGGATGATACAGTTATTCAGTCAATCTATGTTTCAGTATAGCATTTTCGGAAATGGAGCGCAACCGGCAGGAGAGTTTGCCGGAAGATCAACCGTTGAAATGAGCATGTGGTTATGGTAAGATTAAATTTACTGACATACGTTGAGGAGGAAAATGTAAAGGAGAAACTATGAATCTGCTGAAATACCGTATTAAAACTTTTTTTAAGTATCAGGATCTGGTTCGGGAGCTGGTACAAAGAGATCTGAAGCTGAAATATCGAAGAAGCTTTCTCGGATATCTCTGGAGTGTGCTGAACCCTCTTCTGATCATGATCGTTCTGACGGTCGTATTTTCGAATATTTTTAATAAGTCAATCGAGAATTTTCCGGTCTATCTGTTCACCGGACGTATGCTCTACGACTTTCTGAAGGCGAGCACGACAAATGCGATGAAATCCGTGACCGGAAATGCGGCGCTCTTGAAAAAGGTGTATATTCCGAAATATATTTTTACGTTTGCAAAGGTGACGAGCTGTATGGTTGACATGGTGCTGTCGATGGGAGCGCTGCTGATCGTTATGGTGGTGACACGTGCACCATTTTACTGGCAGTTTCTGCTCTGTCCGGTGGTCATCTTGCAGCTGTATATTTTCTGCTGTGGCCTTGGGTTTTTGCTGGCAGAACTTACAGTCTTTTTCAGGGATATGCAGTACATTTATAACGCGGTGCTTACGGCGTGGCTGTATCTGACACCGATCATGTATCCGCTGGATGCCCTGAAAGATGTGAAGCCGCTGGTGATTCTGATCAAGGGCTTTAATCCGCTTTACTACTATGTGGCACAGTTTCGGGATTTTATTTACTATGGAAGACTTCCGGGACCAAGAGTGTTTTTCGGTGGCTGGATCATCGCATTTGTGATGCTTGGCATTGGTGTGTGCTGCTTCCAGAAGGCGAAGGATAAGTTTATTTTGTACATCTAATAAAGGAGAAAAAATGAACGACTATGTAATAGACGTCGATCGTGTGTCGATACGTTTTAATCTGGCGAGCGAGAAGGTCGACAATCTGAAGGAATACGCGATCAAATTGATGAAACACGAGCTGATGTTTCAGGAGTTTCTTGCACTGCAGGATGTTTCTTTGAAGGTAAAAAAGGGAGAGTCCTGGGGGCTGATCGGTACGAATGGCTCCGGAAAATCCACGCTGCTCAAGACGATCAGCGGAATTCTGCAGCCATATAAGGGTACGGTGACGACAAAAGGAACCATTGCACCGCTGATCGAGCTTGGCGCTGGCTTTGACGGAAATCTGACAGGCAGGGAGAATATTTACCTGAACGGTATGGTGCTGGGACATTCCAGAAAATTTATGGATGAGCATTTTGATGAGATTGTGCAGTTTGCGAATCTGAAAAAGTTTCTGGATTCTCCGATCAAGAATTTTTCCTCCGGTATGAAGGCGCGACTTGGATTTTCAGTGGCAACGGTAGTAAATCCGGATATCCTGATCGTTGATGAAGTGCTGGAGGTCGGAGATTACAATTTCCGTCGCCGCTGTCAGGAGCGAATGCAGCAGATGCTGGCAGGCGGAACGACACTCCTGTTCGTTTCACACAATATTCAGACCGTGAAAAACCTTTGCGACAATGCGATATGGCTCGATAAAGGTGTTGTGCGCATGGCAGGCCCGTCCAAGCTTGTATGCAATGCCTATAAAGAGGAGCAGGACCGGATTGCAAAAGAGAAAAAAGAAGAAAAACGAAGAAAGCTTCGAGAAGCGAAAAAACCATATGACTACCTGATTGTGGGCGCCGGACTGTATGGTGCGGTGTTTGCTTCTGAAATGACCAAAAAGGGAAAACGCTGTCTAGTCATTGATAAGCGGGATCATATCGGAGGAAATGTTTATACGAAGGATGTCGACGGCATTCAGGTGCATCAGTATGGCGCGCATATTTTCCATACGAGCGACAAGCAGGTGTGGAATTATGTAAACAAGCTGACCGAATTTAATAATTATATCAACTCGCCGGTAGCTGTGTACAAGGATGAACTCTATAATCTCCCCTTTAACATGAATACGTTCAGCCGCCTCTGGAATCTGCATACGCCCAAGGAGGTGCAGGCGAAGATTCAGGGACAGATCGCAGATCTGCATATTACAGAGCCAAAAAATCTGGAAGAGCAGGCACTTTCACTGGTCGGGAAGGATGTCTATGAGAAGCTGATCAAAGGCTATACGGAAAAGCAGTGGGGGAGGGACTGTAAGGAGCTTCCGGCTTTTATCATCCGGCGGCTTCCACTGCGTTTTACTTATAATAACAATTACTTTAACGACCGATATCAGGGAATTCCGGTCGGTGGCTATACGCAGATGGTAGAGAAGCTGCTCGATAATATCGATGTAATGCTCGAGACCGACTTTTTCACATACCGGAAGGAGCATCCGGAGATGTTCAAAAAGGTCGTTTATACCGGTATGATCGATGAATATTTTGACTATTGCTACGGACATCTGGAATATCGGACAGTACGATTCGAGACAGAACGCCTGGAGGAGGAGAACCATCAGGGGAATGCGGTAGTCAATTATACGGAGCGGGAGGTTCCATATACGAGAATCATTGAGCATAAACACTTTGCGCCGGAAGAGGAGCGGGAGCACCCGAAGGATTTTACAATTATTTCGAGAGAGTATTCAACGGAATGGAAGCCGGGAATTGAGCCGTATTATCCGGTTAATGATGAAAAGAATAGCGCACTGTATGAGCAGTATGCGGAGCTTGCTAAAAAGGAAAAGGATGTCATTTTTGGCGGGCGGCTCGGACAGTATAAATATTACGATATGGACAAGGTGATCCGGGCTGCACTGGATGCAGTGAATGAAGCTGGCAGAAAGTAATTGTCAGGCGGAAGGAAAACTATGAGCAGAATGATGATTATTGTTCGCTGGAGCGGAGCGTGCGAAAAACTGGAGCAGACACTTCGATCCTGTCAGACGGATAATCCGTTGTCGGATCTAGGATGTGAGCTTGTGATCGCAGCGGATTTCGCAGGAGCAGAAAAGCAGGCAGCTGTGTACGAACGGAAGTATCCGTATATAAGTTTTGACAGAAATCAAAAGATTTTGGCGGATTTTGTCACCGTGCTGGATGCAGGCGAATATTATGAGGGAAAGACACTGGGGCAGCTGCTTTCTCTTCTTGAGGATTCGAATCAGGAGAATATCCTGCTGCTTTCAAATGTAACGCCTCATACCGTTGTAAAAAGGGTTGAGTCGCTGACAGGCAAAAAGAGAAATGTGACAAAAGTAAATCAGATCCTGAAGCTTCCGGCGAGCATGAACGGCAGCATGATCCGAACGGGGCTGTGGAAAAGCGAGCCTGACGAGGTGCTCGATGTCAAAACGCTGCTTGCGCGCTGGGACAGGTTTTCGCTTAGCCGGAAAATTGCAGAAAACGGGAGTGTTCTGTATGTAGAGAATGCGTATTTCCATGGAAATCGCACATACCCGGATTTTGGCTCTTTGCCGGATGCCTGGTTCAGAGCATCCTGGTATGAACAGCAGGAAGCGCGCTGGAAGCAGGTGCTGGCTGAATATGGTGAGAATCAGCTGCCGCTTTTTGTGCAGGCACAGCTTCTTGTGGAGCTTCGGGACTGTCTGATGGCGAATAAAGGGAACCGCAATACCGGGGCATTGTGTGGCGCAGATTTCGAACGGTTTTGTTCTGTCTGCACAGAGGTGCTCTGGCATATTTCAGATGAACTGATCACGCCGGAAGAGCATGTGCAGGAAGAGCGAAGGCTTCTTTATCTGACCTGGTCCGCTTTGATGTGCCTGAAGTATGAACGGAAGAGCGAGGCAGTAAAGGATCTGACCCCGATGGTCATGCTGGATCTGATGGAGTATGATCATGGGATCTGGAGAGTGGATGTATCGGTCGATCAGTTTCTTGCGGATCAGTTTGAATTAAAAGCACTTTACAATGGACAGATGTTCGAGCCGGAGAGAACCCGGCGATTTTCAGAAGCCGATTTTTTCGGAGAGCCATTGGTGAAGAAGGCAACCTTTGCTGTGAAGATACCAAAACAGGAACTTTCTTCGAAAACGAGCGTTTCTTTTGTATTTACCGATGGGAAAAATCAGATTCCGCTTTCAATTGTATCAACTGATTATGAGGCAAAGCTTACAACGACCCTTCAGCATTCCTACTGGTGCTTTGATAGCTACATGGTAACGCTGGAGCGGGGCGGGATTATGGATCCCTGTGGAAATGAGCAGCAAAAGAAGCTTCCGGCTGTCTCTTCGATCCGCATCCGACACGCGGGCAGGGCATCGCGCATGGCACAGGAGCTGCGGCTGATGAAGGAAATTCTTCGCGCGCCGTACGGCTCGAAGCGGATGTTTGCCGTGCGTGCACTTTACTGGCTGACCTACCCGGTGTACGGACATAAAAATATATGGGTGACGTTTGACAAGCTTTACAAGGGCGGCGACTGTGGCGAATATTTTTATAAATATATGCGGACGCGGAAGACGGACGGGATTACTCCGGTGTATGTGATCCGGAAGGATGTGGCGGATTATGAGCGGCTTGTGCGGGAGGGCTGTGCGCCGGTGGCGTATCAGAGCCTGAAGCAGCGGCTGCTGTATCTGCATGCGTCGATGATCTTTGCCACACATAGTGCAGTGCATTCCTTTTGCGGTTTTTCCAAATGGGAGGTGCGGTTCGTGCAGGATCGGATCCGTGCAGTCAATACGTGTATTCAGCACGGGCTGTCGGTACAGGACCTGACCGTGGACTCCAACCGGATCATCAATAACAACAAGCGCTATTACTGTGCGTCTAAATATGAGATCGAGAATCTGTCAAAACCGGCCTACGATTACGCACCGGAGGTGCTGCGGCTGACCGGACTGGCGCGCTATGACGGGCTGGTAAACCGTGATCAGAAGCAGATCCTGATCGCGCCGACGTGGAGGGCGTACATTGCGATGCCGCCGGTCATGGGAAGCACGAGGCCGTACAATCCGGAATTTAAACAGACGGATTATTTTAAAATTTTTCAGTCCCTGCTGGAAAATGAGCGGCTTCAAAAAGCGGCCGAAGAGGCAGGTTACCGGATTTTGTTTTTATTGCATCCGGTCATCAGTGCGCAGAAGGATGATTTTCAGGTGCATGGAAATGTGGAGCTTCTCTCTGCGGCAGAGAGCAATTACGAGAAGCTGCTGACGGAGGCAAGCCTGATGGTGACAGATTATTCCGGGATCCAGTTTGACTTTGCGTATATGCGAAAGCCGGTCGTCTATTTCCATCCGCCGAAGCTTCCTCCGCATTACGTGGAGGGCGGTTTCTTCTATGATACGATGGGATTCGGAGAGATCTGCACAGAGACGGAACAGCTCGTCGATACGCTGATTGATTATCTGCAGCGTTCCTGTGCGCTGAAGGAATTTTACCGCGCGCGGCAGGATGCATTTTTTGCGTTTGACGATCATGAGAACTGCCGGCGGATCTTTGAGGATGCGTTGGAGTACCAGAGGAAGCGGTAGCACCGGTGGAAAACCGATTTGCGTCGGAAGGTAGTAAGAAAGGCAGGGATACCTATGTTCCGAATCAGACAATATATCAAAATGCTTCTGCAGAACGTGTGTCTGCCGATGCTCTATCACTTCTGGGCGCGACGCCCGGTGCAGAAGGGTAAAATACTGATGGCAGATGCGCATCACACAATGATGCCGTTTTCTATGCGGCGGATGTATGAAACACTAAAGGAGGAGGGAAAGGAACCGGAGCTGTTTGTGGCGGATTTCGGGACACTTGGATTTGGTGCGATGCTGCGCTTCCTTGTGCGTTTTATGCGGGCATATGCGACTGCGGAGTATGTGTTTATCTGTGACTACTTTCTCCCGGCGGCGTCCTGTAAAAAGCGTCCGGAGACGACGCTGGTACAGCTCTGGCATTCCTGTGGCCTGATGAAGAAGATCGCCTTTGATACCGGGGAGGACATTCCGAAAAATTATCGGGGAAATATGTTTGGAAATTATTCATATCTGACGATGAGTGCGCAGGTCTGTGTCCCGGTACATGCGCATGCTCTGCGTATTCCGCAGGAGCGGATCGTGGCAACGGGTATCAGCCGGACGGATTACTACTTTGATCCGAAATGGAATGCGCGCTGCCAAGAACAGTTTTATGCGCAGCATCCGGAGGCGGCAGGAAAAAAGATTGTTGTATGGGCGCCGACCTTCCGTGGGAATGCGGCACAGCCGTATCTTATCGGGCTTTCGGACATTCAAAGGGCGGCGGCTGCACTCGGAGATGACTGGCAGCTGCTCATCAAGGCACATCCGCACATCGATGCACACGGCCGGGTATCCAATTGTACGATTCCGACGGAGGAGTTGTTTGCGGTGGCAGATGTGCTGATTACCGATTATTCTTCCGTGATGTTTGATTATCTTCTTTACAAAAAGCCGCTTGTGTTGTTTTCTCCGGATCTTGCGGAGTATGAGGCAAAGCGGGGCTTTTATCTGGATTACCGGAGCATGCCGTTTCCGGTTGTGGAGGATGGCGGGGCGCTTGCCGGAGCGATTGAGGGAAGCGCGGCATACGCCGAAGCGCACCGGGCAGAGCAGGAGGCCTTTTGTCAGACCTATACCGGAGCGTGCGACGGACAGGCGACAGAGCGGATTTTGAAGCTGATCGGATTGACATGCTGAGAAATCTTCAGTAATGATAAAGGGAAATGTGATAAATCAAAAGGAGGACAGGCGCACATGAATATTGCAATTATATTTGCAGGCGGAAGCGGAGTGCGGATGGGAGCGGGTGTCCCGAAGCAGTTTCTTGAGATTAATGGGAAGCCGATTCTGATCCATACCCTGCAGCTGTTTGAGGAGCATGAGGAGATCGACCGGATTTATCTGGCTATGAATGAGGATTATATCCGGTATGCGCAGCAGCTGGTGCTGGATTACCGGATTACGAAGATGGCGGCGATCGTGCCGGGAGGGGCGACTGCGCAGGATTCCATCTATCATGCGCTTCAGAGGGCAGCAAAAGAGAATCCGATGGATTCAATCGTCCTGATTCATGACGGTGTCCGCCCGGTCGTCGAATATGAAGTCATCAGTGAAAACATTGCATCGGTAAAG
>OLPE01001195.1_pt1 | contig 15853 bp, 12 predicted proteins | sample 1671901 | NCBI WGS metagenome assembly OLPE01 (sample SAMEA3136624, study PRJEB25190) | human gut metagenome | biome: human gut; feature: human-associated habitat; material: faeces | place: Austria | collected 2013 | reverse complement strand
ACTCCAATGCCACAAAAGCTGCATTGAAGTCCATCCGTTCCAACTCGGCAATGATCAAGAAGGTATATGTGCCGAAATACCTGTACCCCCTTTCAGGAGTTATTTATAACTATATTATTTTCCTGATCTCCCTTCTGGTACTTGGTATCGTAAGTGTTATTCTTGGTGTGAAGCCGACGATTTACCTGCTTCAGGCACCGGTTGCGTTGATCATCATTCTGATCTTATCCTATGGATGCGGAATGTTCCTTGCAACTATCGGCGTATTTTTCAGGGACATTGAATACCTTTGGACAGTTGTGCTGATGCTGATCATGTACACCTGTGCAATTTTCTATTACCCAAGCAAGCTGTTAAAGAGTGGATGGGCATGGATCCTGAAGTTTAACCCTCTGTACTGTACCATCCAGATTTTCCGTTCTGCGATCTTCGGAGAGCCGATGTATGCACCATATGTAATTTATGCAGCCGCATTCAGTGTGGGAATTACCATTTTGGGACTTGTATGCTTTAAGAAAAAACAGGACAGTTTCATTCTGTATATTTAAGGAGAGAATATGGGTAAGCCAGCAATTGAAGTTGATAATGTAAGTATGAAATTCAGCCTCAGCCGTGAGAAGGTTGACAGCTTAAAAGACTATATTTTTAAAACCATCAAAAGAGAGATCCAGTACAATGAGTTCTGGGCATTGAAGAACGTGACTTTTACTGTGGAAAAAGGAGACCGTGTAGGAATCCTGGGACTGAATGGCGCAGGAAAAAGTACCCTTCTGAAAGTGATTTCCGGGGTATTCAAGCCAACAGAAGGACATGTGGAAAAACATGGCAAGATCGTACCGCTTCTGGAACTTGGAGCAGGTTTTGATCCCCAGTACACAGGCAAAGAGAATATCTATCTCTATGGTGCAATGCTTGGTTACACCAAGAAATTCATTGATAGCAAGTATGATGAAATTGTAGAATTCTCCGAGCTTCAGAAATTTATGGATGTGCCGGTAAAGAACTATTCCTCTGGTATGAAATCCAGACTTGGTTTTGCCATCGCTACAGTAGTAGAACCAAAGATCCTGATCCTGGATGAGGTTCTTTCCGTTGGTGATGCCAAGTTCCGTAAAAAAAGTGAGAATAAGATCCTCAGCATGTTTGATTCCGGCGTAACGGTGCTTTTTGTATCCCATTCCCTGGAGCAGGTAAAACGTCTTTGCAATAAGGCGATGATCCTGGAAAAAGGAAAGTTGATCGCATATGGTGATATTGATCCGATTTCTGAACAATACAGTGAAATGATAGGTGGCTGATCCACGTGAAAATATTACAGGTAGGACTGGGAAATAATCCGGGCGGCATGGAAGCCTTTGTGATGAATTATTTCCGGGAACTGGCGAAACAGGGGATTTCCTTTGACTTTGTGTCCATGTATGGAACCATTGCACACGAACAGGAAATCCTGAAGCTTGGGGGAAGAGTGTTCTACGTCCCTAATGTGAAAAAAGACTACTTTGGCTATGTAAAAGCGTTCAGAGAGCTTTTGCAAAGGGAAAAGTATGACATTGTCCATGTAAATATGCTTTCCGCAGCCAATATTGTGCCCCTTCGCCTGGCGAAACAGGCTGGCGTCGGGAAAGTGATCGCCCACTCCCACAATGCTTCCGCTCCGGGCCTTGTCAGAAAGCTGATGGACAAATGGAACCGTCCGGGACTGAACCGGTATGCAGATATGAAACTGGCCTGTTCTGAGACGGCAGGCAGATGGCTGTTTGGAGATTCGGTCTTTGAAAGAGGAGAAGTAACGGTGGTATCCAATGCCATTGATACCAGAAAATATAGCTTTTCCCTGGAAAACAGAGAGGCAGTGCGCAGACAGCATGGAGTAGGGGATGGAATCCTGGTTGGCCATGTTGGCCGTTTCCAGGTGCAGAAAAACCACCAGGCAATTGTGCAAATTTTTAATGAAGTTCAAAAAATCATGCCAACAGCCAGATTATGTCTGGTCGGCGACGGCGAATTAAAGGAAAAGATCCGTGAGGAGCTTCAGCAGCTGGGCATCCTTCAGAAAGTGATCTTCGCAGGAGTCTGCCCGGATGTGGAGCGGTATTTAAGTGCCATGGATGTGTTTTTGTTCCCTTCTTTATTTGAAGGGCTTCCTTTCACCCTGTTAGAAGCCCAGGCGAATGGGCTTCCCTGTGTGATCTCAGATTCGATTACGGAAGAAGCCGTTTTATTAAAAGAAAAGATCCTTCGTCTTTCCCTGGAAGAAAGTGGACCAAAGTGGGCGAAGACGGTTATTTCCTGTGCGGGAAAAGGAAGGGAAGAGAATGTGAAGGCGGCAGAAGCGCTTACTGCAGCACATTTTGACATCCATCAGGAGGCAGGAAGACTGCTGGAATTGTATGAAAAGTAGGAGAATAGCGTGGAGAACAAAATAGATTTTGTAATTCCGTGGGTAGATGGCTCAGATGAGGCATGGCTCAGCGAGAGAAGAAAATACAGCCCGGATAAAGAGACAGGAAGCACCAGCCGCTACCGTGACTGGGATAACCTGCAATACTGGTTCCGAGGGGTAGAGAAATTTGCCCCATGGGTAAACCATGTCTATTTTGTCACCTGCGGTCACATTCCCAAGTGGCTGAATCTGAGCAATCCTAAGCTTACCGTGATCCGCCATGAAGAGTTTATGGATCCAGAATATCTCCCTACTTTCAGCAGCCATCCCATTGAATTGAATCTACACAGGATCAAAGGCCTTTCCGAACAATTTGTTTATTTTAACGACGATACCTTTTTGATCAGTCCTGTTACCCCAGAGGATTTTTTCAAAAATGGACTGCCAAGGGATTGCTGTATTGAGACTGCCATTGCCCAGGACAATATTGACGATCCTTTTGCCCATATTTTGCTGAACAACACCGCACTTATCAACATGCATTTCCAGAAGAAAGAGGTCATACACCGCACCTGGAAAAAGTGGTTCAGCCCTGCATATGGTAAGATGCTGCTCCGGAATTTTCTCATGCTTCCTTATCAGGAATTTTCCGGGTTCAAGTACACCCATATGCCAAGTCCTTTTTTGAAAAGCTCCTATGAGAAGGTTTGGGCCGCAGAAGGGGAGCGGCTGGACCGTGTATGTCACAACCGTTTCCGCTCTATCTATGATGTAAGCCAGTATGTGATCAAGCACTGGCAGTGCATGGAAGGAAGTTATGAGCCCCAGTCCCCAAATTTTGGACAGTTCTGTGTGATGGGACGGGACGATGAGGTCCTTTATGAAACTATGAAAAAACAGTCCAGAAAGATGATCTGCATCAATGATGATGACAGACTGAAGAATTTTGAGGAAGCCCGTGACAAGGTGATTCTGGCCTTTGACCGGATTCTTCCGGAAAAATCCGGCTACGAGGTATAGGAATGTCCAGAGAAGCAGGAAAGAAAATTTTAAAAGAACAGGGAATTTCCGGTTTTGTGCTCCACTATGGTGCCAGAGCTCTTACAAAAGTGGAGAAAAAAGTGATCGGCAAGGGCACCGCCCGTTTTTGCAAGATAAAAAAGAACCGTCTGGTATTCAAAAACAGGGAGAATCTGGATTTTACAGATAATCCAAGGGCATTCTTTGATTATCTTCTGAAAATGGGTTATAATGACAAATATGAGATCATCTGGCTGGTATCAGATCCGGGAAAATTTCGGCATCTGAATTATAAGAATGTGAAATTTGTAACAGCAGAGAACCGTTATGGCTGGAACAGCTGCAGGGCCTATTACTATGCGGCAACTGCCAGATATTTTTTCTTTTCCCATAATACCCAGGATCTTTTGGACTACGGGTGTGAGGGAAGACAGATCATCAATCTGTGGCATGGCTGCGGCTATAAGGGACCGGAGCAGGGAATGAAAACAGAGGCAGGACAGAAAGCCAAGTCTGAGTTTGACTATGGACTGGTTCCTGGTCCTGTTTTTGTCCAGACAAAATCTGCAGCATGGAACTGTGAGAAGGAGAAAATCTGGCCGATCGGTTATCCAAGATATGACTGGATGCTCCACCCGTCTATGGAGAAGGGCGAGATGCTGAAAGAAATCTTTGGCTGGGAGCGTGCTAAAAGCAAAGTGGTGATGTGGATGCCTACTTTCCGCAAAAGCAATCTGAAGGGATGCAGGGAAAGTGAGATCCAGATGGCCTACCAGCTGCCAGGGCTTTCCGGCAAGGAGGATCTGAAGAAACTGGATCTGCATCTGAAGAAGCTTGACATGTTCCTGATCATTAAGAAGCATCCTCTTCAGACGGAGTGGTCGGAGGATGAGAATGAGCTTGTTAACATTCGTTATGTGACAGAAGCCATGCTGGAACAGGCTGGAGTTCAGCTGGCGGAGCTGATGGGAGTCTGTGATGGGCTGATTTCGGATTATTCCTCGGCAGCAGTTGACTTTATGCTGCTTCACAGACCGATCGCCTATGTGCTGGAAGATTTTATGGCGTATAAGGAGAAGCGGGGATTTGTATTTGAGGATCCCCTTGCGTATATGCCAGGTGAGAAATTATATGATTACCAGGGCATTGAGGCATTTCTGGAGCATGTTGCGGCAGGAGAGGATCTTTATAAGGAAGAGCGTGAGAGACTGATGCCGGTGATGCATAATCCGGCGGAAAATTATTGCCGCAGGCTGGTCCAGTGGCTGAAGCTGTGAGAGAGGGTGTTGGCTGCACCAGGGCTTTTACAGCATTTGAAAGGAAGATTTTATGGGAAAATTAATCGGATATACACAGGGAACCTACGATATGTTCCATATCGGTCATCTGAACCTGATCAAAAACGCCAAGAGACGATGCGATTATCTGATCGTAGGCGTGAATACAGATGAGCTGGTGGAGAGCTACAAGCACAAAAAGCCTATTATCCCTCTGGAAGAGAGAGCGGAGATCGTCCGCGCTATCAAGTATGTGGACGAGGTGATCATTACCGACACACTGGATAAGAAGGTGATCTGGGATAAGATCCGCTTTGATGAGATCTATATTGGAGATGACTGGAAGGGCAACGAGCGCTGGGAGCGCACTGGCAGGCAGATGGCAGAGCTGGGTGCCAAGCTGGTATATCTGCCTTATACCAAGGATACTTCCTCCACAATGCTGAGGGAGAAACTTACAGAGTATTAGGATACTATTTGCCAAAATACAATATAAAAGGTATTGCCACGAAGTGCGGCGAAGCAATTATTGTTCACGGCGTGCGCAGTAACACGAAGAATACAGTTTACCAGGAAAGGTTTGTTACTATGGGAAAAGTACAGACATTATTTAAGATGTTTTCAAAGATCGGGGAAGACAAGAGCATGTATGACCGCTACCTGACCTTGAGAGCCTTTGGAACCTATGTGATTTATGATAAATGGAAGATTAGAAGGATGAAGAAGTTTCCCCCGGCTATTGTGGAGAACCGCATCCTTTTTGAGACAAATGACGATTTTACAGACAACGGACGTGCCCTTTTTGACTATATGGTAGCCAACGGCTATAACAGGAAATACGAGCTTGTGTGGCTGGTGCACGATCCGTCCAAATATAAGAAATACGAGACAGAAAACGTAAAATTTGTGGAAGGCTTTAAGAAGCACAGCACCATACGCCATGCGGTGGCCTACCGCTATGCCCTTACCTCCCGCTATATTTTTTACACCCAGGCCTTTAACTGGATCGGAATGGCAAGAAAGGGACAGACCTTTATTGACCTCTGGCACGGCTGCGGCTACAAGGCAAATAAGAACAACCGGAAGGTCTTTTTCGATTACTGCCTAGTGCCGGGAGATGTGTTTATTAAGACCAAGATGGAATTCTTTGGATGCAGCTCCAAGAAGCTTCTGGCCTTTGGCTATCCAAGATATGACCAGATGCTGGCAGGAAGCGACGCCGCAAGGGCATATAGAGAAAAGCTGCTGAAGGAATCTGACAGCGAGAAGCTGATCCTGTGGATGCCCACCTACCGTCATGCCAGCAGCGAGCGTTTAAATGAGGAAACCCTGAACAACGAGTTTAACATTCCTATTCTGGATACCAAAGAGAGCCTGCTTGCTTTTAACAATTTCTGCAAGGACAATCACATGCTGGTAGTTATTAAGAAGCACTATCTGCAGATCCCATATGATTTCGGAGAAAATGTGTTGACCAATATTGTATATCTGGAGAATCAGGATCTGGAGGACAATGGTCTTCAGCTTTATGAGTTTATCAACTGCTCCGATGCCCTGGTATCCGATTATTCTTCTGTGGCAATTGATTATCTGCTGCTTGACAAGCCTCTTGGCTTTACTCTGGACGATTACGAAGCCTACACCGAATCCAGAGGCTGGGTATTTGAGAATCCGCTGGAATATATGCCAGGAGAGCATATTTACAATGTGCAGCAGTTTGAACAGTTTGTTCTGGATGTGAAGAATGGAAAGGACGAATACGGGGAAAAACGTGCCCAGGTTCGTGCCAAGACACACAATGTGACAGACTGCTATTGTAAGCGTGTGCTGGATTACTTTGACATTAACCCGTGATATTCATATGATTTCGGGAAAAGTATTTTGCTGCCTTATAACGGAAAAAGGCAAAAAGAAGGAGGAACCCCAGGCGGGGTATGTAAGATATGAAAATATGTATCTGGATGACAAAAATCTTTGATCTTGGCGGAACCAAGCGTGTGGTTTCCCTTCTGGCAAATGAGCTGGTGAAGGAGCATGATGTGACCATCATGACCTACGAGGACCGTTTCCTGGAAGACCGCACCATGTATCACTTAAGTGAAGAAATCGATGTGGATTTCATTGATAATAACCATTTCGTAAACCGGCACTGGAACTTTGCCTTTGTTAAACGATATCTGGTGAAAAAGTTAAATGATGAATTCGGGATCTTTAATAAAAAATGCTTTAATGATCTCCTTGCCGAGTCTATTTTTCCGAAGAAAACAAGGGATAAATGGGTGGAGTATTTAAATTCCAAGGATTATGATGTGATCATTACCACCGCTTCCTTAAGCCTGCGGCTAGGCATGATCGCCCCCCGTTTAAATGCGGCGACCATCGGATGGCAGCACAACTGCTACGACGGTTATCTTCATGTGAAGCCGGTAGTATTCTGGCAGCAGGAGCGTCTGCTTCAGGAATACCTGCCAAATCTGGACCGCTATATCGTCCTCAGCAAATATGACCAGAGAGACTATACAGAGAAACTGGGCATTGACACAGAGGTGAAGATCAATCCCAGAAGTTTTGTCAGTGAGAAGAAGTGCAATGTGAAGTCCAAGCGCTTTCTCATGGCAACCCGCTTTGTATACGCCAAGGGACTGGATCTTATGATGGAATCTTTTGAAGAGTTTTGCAAAGAGGATTCTGAGTGGGAGCTTGACATTCTTGGAGATGGAAAGTTATTCGGGCAGATCAAGGCAGATGCGAAGAACCGCCACCTTGAGGACCGTGTCCATTTCGTAGGCTATACCAATGAGCCGGAGAACTATTACCTGAATTCTTCTGTTTTCCTCCTTCCTTCCAGATGGGAGGGATGGCCCATGGTAATTATGGAGGCTTTTGAATTTGGTCTTCCGGTAATTGCTTACCATATGGGTGCTATGGATCTGATCATTGAGGATGGGAAGACCGGATTTTTGCCGGAAGCATTTGATCCTCACAAATTTGCACAGGCCATGCTGAAGGTCGCGCATGACGAGGAGCTTCGGGCGCAGATGTCTGCAAATGCTATTGCCAGGTCGGAGGATTTCTCTATTGATAAGGCGGTAGCAGCGTGGGATGATCTTTTTGAGCGTGTAGTTGCACATAAAAATATGCAAAGATGACACATTGGCAATAAGGCACAAGCGAGCAGACACTGTTCCGCAAAGGTTTTTAGTAAACGTAGTCCACAGAAAATCTGCAAAGTGGGGTGCGGAGTGAGGAATTGTGAAGATATTGAACAATTACGAATTATAAGAAAAAAGGGGGCTGGGACCAATGAAAGTCACCGTAAATGACCTGAAAAAACTGGCGATGAAGGTAATCCGGAGGGACACCTATTCCCAGGCTGTACGGGATGCCCAGGAAGAAGCCCGTTATAATCTGACGGAAGAGCTTCGGGAAAAATATGCGGATTTTTATGAGAACAGTCCGTTGAAGGAAAACTGTATTTTATATGAGGCGTTTGGGGGCAGGGGCATGACCTGCAGCCCTCACGCCATTTTTAAGTATCTGCTGGCCCAGCCGGAGTTTCAGGAATATCTCCATGTCTGGGCTATTGATGACTTTTCGGATAATGCTCCCTGGATGGAGCTTTATAAAGAAAAGCAGAATGTAAAGTTTATCAAATTTCAGTCCCTGGAATACCGGGAATATCTGGCAACTGCCAAATATCTGGTGAATAACGTAAGCTTCCCCGGATATTTTACCAAAAGGGAAGGACAGGTGTTTATCGATACCTGGCATGGGATTCCGTTGAAAACCATCGGATTTGACATTCCGGCAGGAAAGATCAGCGCAGGAAATACTGTGAAGAATTTCCTGGCAGCAGACTACCTGATTTCCCCGGACGCGTTTATGACGGAAATTTACAAGAATGCCTTTAAAATGGGAGGACTTTTTCCAGGAAAGCTTCTGGAAATCGGACAGCCCCGTAATGATAGCTATTTTCATACGGAAAGGGAGGCTGTTTTTCAGAAATTACAGATGGCAGGGATCAAGGCAGATCCTTCCAGGAAGCTGATCCTGTATGCCCCTACCTGGAAGGGCAGCAAATACTCCAGCCCGGACACCAGTCTGGATGCCTACGAGAAGATGATCCGTACCATTGAGGAGAATGTAGATATTTCTGAGTACCAGGTATTTGTAAAGCCTCACCAGATTGTTTATTATCACATAAAAAATACCCAGGGCGTGACTGGCCAGTACATTCCGGCAACGGTGGATACCAATGAATTGCTGCGGGCTACGGATGTTCTGATCTCTGACTATTCCAGCATCTATTTTGACTATCTGGTGTCTGGAAAGCCTATTTTGTTCTTTATCCCGGATCTTGCCAATTATCTGAATTACAGAGGTCTGTATTTTGGTATTGACAAGCTTCCAGGACCAATTGCAGAGGATTATGGGCAGCTTGGAGGCTATTTAAGAGACCTGGAAAAGGCAATGGAGCCTTACCGGGAGGTCTATGACCGGGAAGCAAAGTGGGCATGCCCAAGGGATGACGGAGCGGTATGCCGCCGCCTTGCAGACATTGTGTTTCATGGAAAAGAGGGGGAGGACTGTATCCGCTGTGAAGAGACAGGGCGTCCTAAGGTTCTTATGTATGCAGGAGATTTCTCTGACAATGGAACTACCAGGGCTTTTCTTGCAATGGCAGAATACCTTGATTTTCAGAAATATGATATTACCTTATTGATCGACGGAGACGGGGATGAGAGAGCGGAAGGAATGATCTGCTCCCTGCCATCTGGAATCCGGGTGCTTTACAGGGGACAGCCCTTTAATGGAAGCCCGGAAGAGCTTGCCTGCCATAACCGGCTGATGAAGGGAAAAAAGGCAGAGGTTCCTCATGCTTTTTATAAGCGGGAGGCCAGAAGACTGTTTGGGGAGGCTGCTTTTGACTGCGCCATTGATTTTACAGGGAAGAAAAATCTGTTTTCTATGATTGCAGGAGAAATGAAGAATATCAGATTTTTCACATATAAGCCTCATTTTGTGGATGAGAGTCGTATCCAGGCGGAATTAAAAGAGCAGCCAGTGATCGTTTCCCAGGAGGAAAGCTATTATATTACAGATACGGTGGCAGGCGGAAATTCATCTGTGGTCTCCATAGACGCCATTCCTGCGCCGGATATGGACAAAACAAATTATTTCTGTATGTATTCTAAGGCTGCTGAAGGGATTTTGAATACCTTTTCCAGCCTGACGGAAAAGAATACCTGTCTGTATGTGATGGGAAAGGGAAAAGCATACGAGAATCTTAAGAAGAGTATTTCCAGGCTGCATCTGGAGGGAAGAGTTTTCCTCATTGGATGGGCGGCAAGACCCTTTGCCCTTATGAACATGTGCCAGTATTTTGTATGCCCGGAAGGAAAAGAAGAAAATGCCGGGGCGCTGTCTGCCAAGGCGATGGGGATGAAACTTGTAGGAGCGGATTTCAGAAGTGAGATTTCCTACAGCTTTGATGTAAAAGAATGGAACCGGAAGCAGTATGAGAAACTGGAAAAGCAGATAGAGGATAAGAGGGATTTACATGAGTGAGATAGAGAAAATCCTGGAACAGAATATGGAAGAGTATGAAAGCGCCAGACGCCGGGCCCATAAATTGGTAAATGGCTACCGCCGTGAGATCAGTAGAACCTGTGAGTATGCAGAGGCGCTTGCGAAGCTGCCGGTGAACCCAGACCAGATTTTTTTTCTGTGGGAAAAAGGGTCTGCGGATGGGGAACTGATCCGGGAAATGTATGAATATGTAAAGCAAACATATGGGAAAAAATATATCTGCATCTGCTGCGTGAAGGGAAGCCTGCCCTTTGGAAATGCTGGCAAATTGACTGAAAATTCTACTGGATACTGGAGAGTACTGGCTTCCTCCGGAATCATTGTCAGCAGTGTGGAGCTTCCGGCTTCCTTTGTAAAAAGAGAAGGCCAGATTTATCTGAACACCATGTCTAAGGTTTACGAAAAGAAGCGTCTGGACACAAAGCAATTTGTATCCGAGACGGTACGGGATATGTTGAAAACGGATTTCATCTGTGCACCAGATCATCAGCAGGGGGAAGAGACCTGGATCCAAAAGTGTCTGGCAGGAAGGGTTTACCCTGGAAAAGTTCTGGTTTTTGAAGAGAGCGCAAGGGATAAGGCTGCTGTTCTTGCCAGGTTTCTTCTGAAGAAAACCATTCCAGAAGGGCTGGAGTGTTTTTCCCTTAGAAATCCGGAGAAGAAAAGGCTTCTCATTCTGGGAAGCGGGGCAGGAAAACCAGAGGTAAAGCTGGTGGTGGACAGAATCCTGGACAGGATCGATCCGGAAAAATATGATGTGGCTTTTTTTAGCGAAGACCTTGGAAGTGAGGCAAAGTGTAAAGCATTTTCCGCACAGACTGGTAAGGCTGCCAGTCTTATGGGTGTGGGGAAAATGACAGTCAGTGAGGCTGAATACCTCAATTATCTCACTGTGGAAAAGAATCCAGAGACATATCTGGGGAATCCGATCCTCCGCAGCTATATAGATGAACTGGCAAGGCGGGAGTGGAACCGTCTCTTTGGAACGGTTTCCTGGGATGCGGTGATCGTTGCCGGAAGTGCCAAATATCTGCCTTACTATCTGGCTGCGAAAGCCAGAACGAAGATGAAAGTGCTGGTGGATCTTGATTTTCTGCCGTATATCCATGAGAAACATCCGGCAAGATGGCGCAAAGCCCTCACCGTATTTAACCGGATCTATGCGCCGGCAGACTGCCTGCAGCTGGGAAGCTATGGCCAGGAGAACCGTCTTCGGGTGATGCGGCTTCCGGTCCTTGTGGCGGAGCAGCCAGAGGGGAATCAGGTGGAAGTGGTATCCTATCAGGAGAAAGAATACCTGGTATGTGACAAGAAAAAGGCAGAAAACGGGCATATTACCATGATGCTGGTGAGAAAGCCGGAACCAGGAAGTATTCTGGTAAATGCAGACCTTCTGCCAGCCGCAGACCAGAAAAAACGATTGGAACAGTTGGAGAAAGGGCACGGACTTTATGTACTTGGAGAGCAGAGCTCTGCATATAAGAGTTTTCTTCCCAGGGCAGTGGTGCTGGACGAATATGTCAGGAAACAGCTGTATCTGCTCCCAGAAGCGTGGGGATTTTTCAGTGGATTTGCTGGCTATGTGGGAAATGCTGCACTGGAAGAGGATGTAACAGAGAAGATATGCAAGGCTTTTGGCGTAAAGAAGTGCTTGACAGAATAGGTTTCCTGCTTTATAGTTAAAGGCACACATGTGATGAAAAGAAAGGAAAGGAGGCAGTAATATGAAGATCACAGGAGTAAGAAGGAATAAGAATTTATATAGTAACCTGAGATTAAGGAATATCCAGCTGCCTGCTTTTATAGACTGATCTGTCGTATTTTGTATGACGGTATTGATTTTTGCGGATAAGGGACATCCCTTGGCCAGGTAATGGTTAAGGGGTGTCTTTTTTTGCGTTTAAAAGCAGAATTGGATATAAAACAGGGAGAAGAGTATGGAAACAAAAAATAAAACCGAGAAATTCCGGATCATTTTCCGTTTTCTAAAAGGAAATATCCGGTTCTTTGTGGGGACGCTTTTATTTTCGGTGCTGTTTACGGCATGCAATGCGTTGATCCCACAGATTGTGAAATATACGGCAGACCACATTCTGGTGCAGGATGGAATTCCAGAGGGGCTGAACGTGGGACAGACCTTGCTTCTGGCAGCCCTTCTGGTGGCAGCTTCGGCAGTTCTGTCGGGAGTTTTTAACTACTTAAGCAAAATGTGCCTGGCAAAAGGCTCTGAAAATTTTTTGAAATCTATCCGGGATACATTGTATCATCACACCCAGTATCTGCCCTTTTCCTGGCATGTAAAGCACCAGACCGGAGAGCTCATCCAGAGGTGTACTTCGGATGTGGAAGTGATCCGGAACTTTGTATGCAGACAGCTTCCGGAGGTGTTTCGGATCTGTTTCCTGATCGTGCTGTATCTGGGAATCATGTTTTCTATGAATGTGCAGATCACTCTGGCTGCGGCAGCCTTTTTCCCGGTGATCATTGGCTATTCCTGCTATTTTTATTCCAGGATCGGGAAACGGTTTCAGGATGCAGATGAGGCAGAGGGAGCTCTTTCCAGTACGGTGCAGGAGAATCTGACTGGAGTCCGTGTGGTGCGGGCATTTGGAAGAGAGAAATATGAGATCGACCGGTTTGATGAGAAGAATAATGCTTATTCTAATCTGTGGGTTCATCTTGGAAAACTAATGAGTGTTTATTGGGCATCGGGAGATCTGATCACCAATTTACAGGTTTTGACGGTTATGGTGACTGGCGTGATTTTGGCAGTAAATGGGCGGATCACCTTGGGAGAGTTTATGGCGTTTATTTCCTACAATGCGTCTCTGACCTGGCCGGTGCGAAGCCTTGGCAGGATCATTTCGGATATGAGCAAGGCAGGGGTTTCCATGGAACGTGTGGCTTATATTCTGGAGGCGGAGGAAGAAAAAGATGCAAAAGTAGGAAAGCCTGCCATGGATGGCGACATCTGCTTTCACAATGTATCTTTCGGTTATTCCCAAGATCATCCGGTCCTGAAAAATATCAATTTCACCATCCCATCCGGAAGCACCTTTGCAATTCTTGGCACAACCGGAAGCGGAAAATCAACTCTGGTCCATTTATTGAATCGTTTATATGATCTGCCGGAAAACTGCGGCAGCATTACCATCGGCGGTGTGGACATCCGTGACATGGATCGCCAGTATCTGCGCCAGAACATTGGCATGGTCCTTCAGGAGCCTTTCCTTTTCTCCAGAACCATCCGTGAGAATATCGGTATCACAAAGGAGAAGCTGTTGGACGAGGAAATCCGCCATGCAGCAGGAATTGCCTGTGTGGATGAGGCAATCCAGCATTTTACAGATGGTTACGATACCATTGTGGGTGAGCGTGGCGTTACATTGTCCGGAGGACAGAAGCAGCGAGTGGCCATTGCCAGAATGCTGATGAAAGAAGCGCCAATCCTGGTATTTGACGATTCCCTTTCCGCAGTAGATACAGAGACAGACAATAAGATCCGCAAAGAACTGAAAAAAGAAATGGAGAAGGCAACTGTGATCATGATTTCCCATCGGATCACCTCTCTTATGCAGGCAGATTGCATTATTGTAATGGACAAAGGGGAAATCCAGCAGATGGGCACTCACGAAGATCTGATTCGTCAGGAAGGCCCCTATAAAGACATTTACGAGATTCAGATGAACAGTGACATCCGTCTTATGGAAGGAGGTGCAGCATGCGAATAGAAGAAAAAGAATATACGAAATCCATTGATCTTTCTATCTGGAAAAAGGTGTTTCCATTTTTGGCACCCCGTAAAAATGTGCTGCTTATGGTAATCGTGATGAACATTCTCTGTTCCGTGGTAGATATTATTATGCCCCTGTTTCAGCGCCAGGCCATTGATTCCTTTATTGGGAAGAATACCCTGGCAGGTCTGGGAGGGTTTATTGCTGTTTACATTGCTGTGATCCTTTTTCAGATGTGGTCGGTTATCTGCTTTACCAGAGGCTGTATGACGCTGGATGTGGAAACCGGCCGGGATATGAAACGAGCCCTGTTTGTTCATCTTCAGAAGCTGTCTTTTTCCTACTACAATGCAACTCCAGTTGGATATATCCTGTCCAGGGTGATGAATGATGTGGCAAGGATCACAGAGCTGATCGCCTGGGACGTGATCGATATGCTGTGGGCTATCTTTTATGTGGCAGGCGTTCTTGTAGCCATGCTGTTTCTGAACTGGAAGCTGGCGCTGGTGATCATGCTGATCGTTCCAGCCATTGCGGTGCTTACCTGGTATTTTCAGAACAAGATTCTGACCTGGAACCGCCAGGTGCGAAAGATCAATTCCAAGATCACAAGTGGCTACAACGAAGGCATTATGGGTGCAAAGACGGTGAAATCCCTGGTGGTGGAGGAGAAGAACTTCCGCGAATTTTCTTCTGTGACAGAGGAGATGCGTGGGGCCTCCATCAAGGCAGCCAGATTGAATGCTGTGTATGTTCCAATGGTTGTATTTTTTGGCGCCCTTGCAACTGCAATCGTGTTGGAGCGGGGCGGCATTATGGTTCTGAATGGAAGTATGGATATTGGAACCCTTGCTGCATTTACTGCATATGCAGTTGGAATTTTTGAACCAATTCAGAGACTTGCCGGAATTCTCTCAGAGTGCATTTCCGCCCAGGCAAATATTGAGCGTGTCACTTCTCTTCTGGAGGAGAAGCCTCAGGTGGTGGATTCCCCGGAAGTCCTGGAAAAATATGGGGATTTCTTCCATCCTCACAAAGAAAACTGGGAACCGATCAAAGGTGACATCGAATTTAAAAACGTTTTCTTCCAGTATCCTGATGGAAAAGAAGAAGTGCTCAGCGATTTTAACCTGAAGATTCCGGCAGGCACCAATGTAGCAATCGTGGGAGAGACTGGCGCAGGAAAAAGTACGCTGGTGAATCTGGCCTGCCGTTTTTTTGAGCCTACCAGCGGACGGATTCTTATTGATGGCAGAGATTACCGTGAGAGAAGCCAGCTGTGGCTGCACAGCAACATCGGGTATGTGCTGCAGAATCCCCATCTGTTTTCCGGTACTGTAATGGAAAACATCCGCTATGGAAGACTGGACGCCACAGACGAAGAAGTGAAAGCTGCTGCGAAAGCTGTCCATGCCGATGAGGTAGCCGGGAAACTGGACAAAGGTTATGACAGTGACGTAGGAGAAGGCGGTGACCGCCTCTCTACCGGAGAAAAACAGCTCCTTTCCTTTGCCCGTGCCGTACTGGCAGATCCCGCCATCTTCGTACTGGACGAAGCAACCTCCTCCATCGACACCAGGACCGAGCAGTTGATCCAGCATGCCACAGACAAGCTCCTGAAAGGGCGAACCTCCTTCCTGATTGCCCACCGCTTGTCTACCATCCGAAATGCCGATCTGATTCTGGTTGTCCGGGATGGAAAAATCGTAGAGCAGGGGAAACACAGAGAGCTGCTGGAGAAAAAAGGGTACTATTACCAGCTGGTGCGTCAGCAGTTTGCAGACGAGGAGTCCAAGAAGGTACTGGGCTAGAGCATGTTTGAAAAATCATTCCCGCAATCTGCACGCCCC
>OLPE01001188.1_pt1 | contig 15883 bp, 3 predicted proteins | sample 1671901 | NCBI WGS metagenome assembly OLPE01 (sample SAMEA3136624, study PRJEB25190) | human gut metagenome | biome: human gut; feature: human-associated habitat; material: faeces | place: Austria | collected 2013 | reverse complement strand
GCGCCGATGGGAGACCCGATCGAAGTCCGGGTACACAGCTACGAGCTGACCCTGCGTCTGGCCGATGCGGAGAAGATAGAGATAGAAGAAGTACACGAGGAAAAAACACATCCGGGTACGTCAAGGATTCCGGCGGGAGCACGCACCCTGCCGCATCCGGGACTCGGAGAGGGCGGCAAATACCATGATAAGGCAGATGAGAATCCGCTGCCGGACGGCACCGTGCTCACCTTTGCGCTGGCGGGCAACCAGAACTGCGGCAAGACGACGCTGTTCAACCAACTCACCGGCTCGAACCAGCACGTCGGAAATTTCCCGGGCGTGACGGTCGACCGCAAGGACGGTATGATCCGCGGCCGCAAGAACACGCTCGTGACCGACCTTCCGGGCATTTATTCCATGTCCCCGTACTCCAGCGAGGAGATCGTGACACGGAACTTCGTATTAAATGAGCACCCGAAGGGCATTATCAATATCGTCGATGCGACGAATATTGAGCGAAACCTGTATCTGACGATGCAGCTGATGGAGCTCGATGTGCCGATGGTGCTCGCCCTGAACATGATGGATGAGGTGCGCGACAATGGCGGCTCCGTGCTCGTCAATGAGATGGAGAAGCTGCTCGGCATCCCGGTCATCCCGATCTCCGCAGCGAAAAATGAGGGTATCGGAGAGCTGATCGAGCATGCATTGCATGTGGCAAAGTATCAGGAAAAGCCGGGACGGCAGGACTTCTGTGACGCGGAGGATCATGGCGGAGCGGTACACCGCTGCCTGCACGGAATCATGCACCTGATCGAGGACCATGCAGAAAAGGCAGGGATCCCGGTGCGGTTCGCAGGGGCGAAGCTCGCGGAGGGCGACCACCTCATACTGGATCAGCTCGGGCTGGATGAAAATGAAAAGGAGACGCTGGAGCATATCATCGTACAGATGGAAGCAGAGCGCGGGCTCGACCGTGCCGCAGCCATTGCGGATATGCGGTTTACCTTTATCGAAAAGATCTGCTCCGAGACGGTTGTGAAGCCGCACGAGAGCAAAGAGCATCTGCGCAGCGTGCGCATGGACCGAATCCTCACCGGAAAGTACACGGCGATCCCGTGCTTCATCGCGATCATGGCGGCTGTCTTTTTCCTGACGTTCAACGTGATCGGAGCAGCGCTGCAGACACTTCTGGAGCTGGGCATCGGCTATCTGACGGACGTGGTGGATCACCTCTTTACCGTATGGAACGTCAATGAGACGCTGCATTCCCTTGTGATTGACGCCGTATTCAACGGTGTCGGCAGTGTCCTGAGCTTCCTGCCGGTCATCGTGACCCTGTTTTTCTTCCTCTCTTTGCTGGAGGACAGCGGATACATGGCGCGTGTGGCGTTTGTGATGGACAAACTGCTGCGCAAGATCGGCCTGTCCGGGCGCAGCATCGTCCCGATGCTCGTCGGCTTTGGATGTACGGTGCCGGGTGTTATGGCGAGCCGGACACTTCCGTCTGAGCGTGACCGGAAGATGACGATATTGCTGACTCCGTTTATGAGCTGTTCGGCGAAGCTTCCGATCTACGGATTTTTCACGGCGGCATTTTTCCCGAAGCACGGAGGACTCGTCATGGTAGCCTTATACTTTGGCGGCATTCTGATGGGCATCCTCATGGCGCTTTTGCTGCGCGGCACGATGTTCCGCGGCGAGGCAGTCCCGTTCGTCATGGAGCTGCCGAACTACCGGATGCCGGGTGCGAAAAACGTCGGCCAGCTGCTCTGGGAGAAGGCCCGCGATTTCCTGCAGCGGGCGTTTACAGTAATCTTCCTCGCGACGATCGTGATCTGGTTCCTGCAGACCTTTGGCACACACCTGAACCTCGTGGCGGACTCAAAGGACAGCATCCTCGCGGTCATCTCCGGCAGGATTGCTCCGGTCTTTGCTCCGCTTGGCTTTGACGACTGGCGGATATCGACCGCGCTGATCACCGGCTTTATGGCAAAGGAGAGCGTCGTCTCGACCTTATCCGTGCTGTTTGGCTCCACGGAGGCGCTGCTTGGCGTCATCACCCCGGCAGCCGCGGCGAGCCTGCTCGTATTCTGTCTGCTGTACACACCGTGTGTCGCAGCGATCGCCTCGATCCGTCGTGAGCTGGGCGGCAAATGGGCAGCCGGTGTCGTGATCGGCCAGTGCGTGGTAGCCTGGCTGGCAGCGGGCGTTGTACATATCATAGCGATGCTGCTGTAAAGTATAATAGAAGAAGCCGTTGTGCGAAATGATTCGCGCAGCGGCTTTTTTCTGTATCAGGATGACGTAGGGGTCAAAAGGTATTTTGCCCCTAAGATACACGGATTGCTTCGCATTTCATGCTCTCGCAATCCTAAAACACCTCAAATCCGCTCATTTTTCTACGAAAAATGGCTACTTTTCGGTGTTTTGCGGGTCAATAAGTCATGCTTTTTCATGCAAGCATGAAACGCATGACCTTTTGACCCTTGTATCATCAGGACACGAAAGTCACACGAAAACCGAAAAAGAAATTATGCACAAAAATATGTGACTAAAACGGTAAAAACTATACAAAAAAACAGGGACAGAACAAAAAACAGTTGATGATCACGGAGTATTACGGTATAATTTATAAGAATATTGCGAAAAGGATTGCGTGAAGAAACAAAAGAATTGGGTGGGAATTTGAACAGCTGCAAAAGAAAAGGTTTGCGGCTATTTTCTATATGTAAAAGCTGCAAATGAGATAAAAGAAAGAAGAAGTAATCTTATTATATAAAGAAATGTCGTTTTACCGCTTATCAGAATGTTTTACCGCAATAAAAACGTCATTTCACGGAAACTTGATTGTTTCCATGAAATATTCATGCTATATTTTAACCGAATCAAGCAAGTCCCCTGCTTCAATTGCGCAAAGCAATAAGCAGTGGGTTGGGACTTGATTGTATCAGGAGTGGTACAAGCCACTCCTGATAAGCTGCGAAGCAGCTCACGCAATTCTGCATCATCAACAAATACAATATCGACTACGATAACGACTATAGAATGGAGAGTGACTTATGGCAAGCTGCAATCAACATACCGAAGGGAGAAAGAAAAACAGATGCGGGAACTGGAGGTGCCGGGATCATGATTCTGGATAGCTGAAAAAAATTCCAAATCAGGTGAGAGAAATTTTGAAAACAGGTATTTATGTAATGCAGAACGGGATACCTGTATTTCTGTAAAACAGAAAAAAGCAGAGTGAAAGGAGAACGACGTATGAACAGACGAGACAGGGTAAAACGGTATTTGGCGATGCTGCTGGCCTTTGCTATGATCTTTCAGCAGGCAGGCATCACGACTATCGCTGATGAGACAGAGGCAGTAGTGGCGCAGCAGAGCGAGGCAGCAGAGACAAAGGTGCAGGCAAGTGCGCCGGAGACAAGCGCGCCGGAGACGAAAGCACCGGAGACGAAAGCACCGGAGACAACGGCAGCAGTGACGAGCACACCGGCGACAGAGCCGCAGGGAATATCGGAAGCAGCGCCGGAGACACAGGCTTCCGAGAAGAATGAGACAACGGTTACGGAGACACAGGCACCGGAAACAGGTGCTGTTTCAGAGCCGGAGACAAAGCTCACCGAGACCGAGACTCTGGTGACTGAGGCACCGGAGACCCAGCTCACCGAGACATCGCAGACTGAGACTGCAGCGACGGAGGGCGAGACGGAGAGCGAAACAGAGACAGAGACGGAGACAGAGAGCGAAACAGAGACAGAGGCTCCGAAGACACATTTTACATATGAAGACGGACGCGTACAGATTACAGCAGATGCATCCGAGGCAGCAAAGCTTCCGCAGGATGCAGTCCTGAAGGCAGATTATCTCGAACCGGGCAGTGATGCATACAATGCGGCAGTGGCAAAGATAAGAGCGGCATATGGACTTGGAGAGGATGTAGAAGTTGAGTGCGCACCGTATGATATCTATTTTGTATCACAAGGGAATCGGATTGAGCCGGAAGACGGCACTGTAAAAGTGACAATCCAGTTTGTAAAGCCGGTACTTGGTGAGGCAGAGGGAGATCTGATCGACAAGGGTATCGCACATATCAAAGACAATGGTTCAGTAGAAGATCTGAATGGTTCTGTCAATACAAACGCACAGGGAGCGGTAAGCTCCGTGGGTTTTATTACTGACAGCTTCAGTGTTTTCGCCCCGTTCACAGTATCGCAGGTAACAGCGCAGGCGGCAACTTCCTCGAACCTGAATCAATTTGCCACAAATGTAGAATTTGATAACAATTTATACGATGTAGACGGAGCTCTGGTGCTGCATCCGAACTCTGAGTATTCATTCAGAATGGAATTCGCAGAAAGTATTGATAAGGGACTGTTTGAAAAAGAAGGAGAACTTACCTATACATTCCCAAATCAGCTGACACCGGCCGGAGCAGGCGGTACATTTGACATGTATATTACTGCCGGTACAACGCAGTACACGCTCAGTGGCAACACTTACACGATCGAAGGCAATAAGATCAAAGTAAGATTCAACAAAGACGGTGGAGCGGCTTATGAAGCTCTGAAAGCTGCGTCAAACGCTAAGTTTTGGCTTTCTTTGAGAGCGAAGGTAAATGCGGACGCTTCCGGTGATAAGATCAAATTCGGCGACAGTGTGGAAAAAACTGTGAAGTTTGATAATACCGCAGCTGTTTCTGTGGAGAAGGACGGATCTTACGACAAGACAAGCGGCCAGATGAATTATACCATAAAGGTAAAGTCTACCGGTACAAGCACAAACGTAAAGGTGACCGATGTGATCACCGGTACGCTGCTTACTTACGATAAGAATGTGACGGCAACCTCGAATCAGAAGGGTGCGCTTACCATTGACCCGAATACGACAGCAAAGGGAAATGGATTTGAGTATACAATTCCGTCAATGAGTGATGGAGAAGAGGTTACGTTCAGCTATTCAGCAAGTGTTGACTATAGCAAACTGAGCGGTGATAAGTTTACGGCAGATGAGACAAAAAATACCGTGACCGCAAAAGGTGACAACACAGACGAAGATAGAAAAGAACATAATTTCAACAATACGACGGCATACGATGCCGGGTTCACCAAAAGTGGTACGAAAGGTGAGATAACAAACGGATGGCAGACTTCTAACTGGACAATCACTGTTAATGCAGATGCAAAGACGGATGTAGGTGGTGGTCTTGTAACAGACAAGATCCAGGAAAATAAAAAGGTTCCAACAAAGTATTCCGGAACAGGTATTACTGTGAAGAAATACACAGCTGATGGAAATTTGGTAGAAGAAAAACCAATTTCCTGGGATCAACTGAAGAGTCATAGTGAAACCACCTGGAGTTATGAACTTCCGCCAAAGGATGGAACACCATATAAATATGTAATTTCTTATACAACAACGTCTGATATTTCAAAAACAACAGAGAATACTTCTATTATAAACCATGCAGAATTTGGTGGTAATGAAACAGGCGGAAATGTTGGAGTAGAAGGACAGAATGAGTTTGGTGTAACAAAGACACATGCAGCACCGTCAAAAGATGGAGTAAACTGGACCGTAAACGTGACGATTCCGAACTGCGGATTTAATGAGTCGTTTACGATTACGGATGCGCTGCCGTCCACATGGAATAATGGTGTGCAGTGTAGAGATACGTATAAAGATGGAAGCTTGAAGATTTTAATGCAAGGTACGGAAATCGGTTCGGACTGTTATACAGTAGCAGCGGTAACGGGATCTTCTCAGATTCAGGTAGTTTTCAAACAAGAAAAACTGGCAGAACTGTTCCCACCGACAACAGGTACAGAGCGAGTATTAACGATGACGTACACTACGATTCCGGATTCAAATTGGCCGGAAGGTGAAAATCATAATAATACAGTAACGGCAAGTGGTGATGGTACAAATAAAACGGCAAATGATTCTTACAAATTATCAGAGTATAAGATTGAAAAGAAAAGTGATGGTAATGTCGATGATGCAGAAGGTGGCTTGCCAACATTCAAGTTTTCAATTTATCTGCAGGGTGTAGATAAGGATACTATTACAGTCAGTGATACATTTAAAACAGACTTGTTTGTAATTGATGATGGAATTTATTCGTGGGGAATGCAGTCACATCATCAGGTAAATATCGGTGCAGGAAGTACGAAAGATGAAGCTGGAAATAGAGCAAATGGAAGCAGCAATGGTGGAACCATTAGCTATAGCACGGGAGCAACATTTACTGTGAATGTTAAAAAGTCAGGCGATGCTTACTATAACTGGTATTGCATTCGGTACTGTTTAAAAGTAAAGGATGCAGCTGCTCTGAAAAAACTCCAGCAGATGGCAGCTAACAACACGGATCATACGGTTAAGATTGGAAATACTGCAGAATGGGAAGGTAAGAGTACAGGTGAAGTCACCGTGGATTATAAGGTAAATCCACTTACAAAGACTGAAACGGGTTCTCCAAATAAGCTTAACCATTATACTTCAACATTTACAGTAGTGGTAAACCCGGATAAGTTACAGTTGAATAGAGGAAATGATCTTACAGTAACAGATACATTTTCAGATGCGATGGAACTTGTAACAGACTCTGTAAAGATTACACTGGAGCCGGCAGGTGCATCCAGCTGGGATTTCGGAGCAGATAAGAAGAGTCTGACGATAAAGATTCCGGATGGCTGCAAGGCTGTAATTACGTATGATGCGCAGATTACCGGAAAAGGACATGTAACATATAAAAATAATGTAACGGTAACAGGAAATTATTCTGCATCGACCGACGATAAGTCAATTGATATTTCGACAGATGGTGAAGGTAGTGCAGAGCATTTCCAGTATAAGGTTATCAAGCGCGACGCAGACAACAAACAGAAACTGCTGCAAGGAGCAATATTCCAGCTGTTTGAACTGAAAGATGGAAGCGAAACTGCTGTTAAGAATAATAAGACAGGCGGCGACGTGACGTTTACGACGGATGCTAAGGGCGAATTTATGATGGCAGGTGCGTATCGGGCAGATGGTTGGGAACTGACTAAAGGGCATACGTATGTGCTGAAAGAGATTCAGGCACCAGAAGGATATAAAAAGGCTGAGCCGCTTACATTTACAGTAGGAAGTATTACAGCGGATGGTGCACACGGAAATGGCTATACCTTTGACATTTATGATAAAGAAGGCAAGGAGATTGACATCAGCGTCGTAAAGACCTGGAACGATGCGAACAATCAGGATGGCAAGCGTCCGGAGAGCGTCATGGTACAGCTGTACGCGAACGGACACACGCAGAGTGATCCGGTCGAGCTGAATGCAGACAACAAATGGAGCTATAAATGGGAAAAACTGCCGGACAAAGAAAACGACGAACTCATCGCTTATACTGTCAGAGAACTGCAGAAGAATGAAGATGGCAGTATGACACCGGTTGATGACGGAGCAGAGATCACATATCTGGTAAATGATGAGAATGTGACTTATAAGGTCGGCTATTCTAATACGGATAACGCCTGGACGATCTCAAACACGCATACTCCGGAGACAATCGACATCGAAGGAAGGAAGACATGGGACGATGCGGACAACCAGGATGGCAAGCGTCCAAGCAGCATCACGATCCATCTGTATGCGGATGGCAGAGAGCTGACTGATAAGGTTCAGACCGTAACAGCAGCGGACAACTGGAGCTGGAAATTCACAGATCTGCCGAAGTATGCAGAAGGAAAAGAAATCGTTTACACGATCGCCGAGGATGCGGTAGAGAATTACACGACTGTTGTGGATGGTTACAACGTAACCAACAGGCATATCCCTGCGACAATCAACATCAGCGGAGGCAAGCACTGGGACGATAATAATAACCAGGATGGCAAGCGTCCAAGCAGCATCAAGATTCGTCTGTATGCGGATGATACAGAGCTGACCGATAAGGTACAGACTGTCACGGCAGCAGATAACTGGGAGTGGACATTCACAAATCTGCCGAAGTATGCGAACGGAACAGAAATTAATTATACGATCACTGAGGATGTAGTAGCAGATTATACAACAAGTGTAAGGGGCTACAACGTAACCAACACCTATACGCCGGAGGTAGTTCGGGTAGTCATCAGAAAGGTATGGGATGACAATGAGAACCAGGATGGCAAGCGCCCGACTGAGCTTAAGGTTGATCTGAAAAAGAAGGTTGGAAACAGCTGGAATGCACCGAATGAGCTCGTTCAGACTGTAACGTTGAATGAAGAAAACGGCTGGGAGATGGAGATTAAGAATCTTCCGAAGTACACAAATGGCAAGCTGAATCTTTACAACTGGTCTGAGCACACAGCTGGACTGGAAGAGAAAGGCTACTATTTCAACAGTATTGTGACGGAAGGCGAGATTACAACCCTGACGAACACCCACATTCCGGAAAAAGTGGAAGCAAGTGTTAAGAAGGTATGGAAGGATAACAACAACCAGGATGGCAAGCGCCCGACTGACATTATCGTGAAGCTGTATGGCAAGGCAGGCGAGGCGGCAGCAGAAGAGATCCTGAAGACAACCTTAAATAAAGCAAACAACTGGACGGTTACGAAAACCAATCTTCCGAAGTTCAAAAATGGTGTGGCTTATACGTACTACTGGACAGAGGAAACGCAGCTGCCAGATTATACGGTGGAAGCAGCGCAGGAAAACAGCGGGAATTCATTTGTTACTACGCTGACGAATACGCATATACCGGAAAAGACACTGGCAACTGTGGAGAAAGTATGGGATGATGCAGATAATAATGATGGCAAACGCCCGGAGACAATCACGGTTGTTCTGAAAAAGAAGAACGGACAGACCGAGACAACGGTTGGCAGGTATGAATTAAATGCGGGCAACGACTGGACAGCGATTGAGACAGAGCTGGACGTATACACGAATGGTGTTGCAAATGAGTACATCTGGGAGGAAAGCAGTCTTCCGAAGGGCTACAGCCTTGAATCCAGGGATGTGAATGGCACTGTTACGACGCTGACAAACAAATATGCGCCGGGCAAGGTAAGTGCATCCGTAGAGAAAGAGTGGAACGATGCCGGTAATCAGGATGGAATCCGTCCGACGAGTCTGGATGTTGTACTGAAGAAGAACGGTGAAGTCTGCAAGACCGTGACTCTGAACAGTGAGAACCACTGGAGCTACACGGTAGCCGATCTGGAGGAGTATACAGACGGAGTGAAGAACATCTATACCTGGGAGGAAGTCTCTGTGCCGGAGGGCTATACCTCAAGCAGTTCAACAGAGGAAAGCACGACCACACTGACGAATACGCATATACCGGAGACGGTAAATGCGACGGTTTACAAAGTATGGGACGATAACAACAACCAGGATGGCATCCGCCCGCTTGAACTGACCGTTACACTGTGGCGCAGGGCAAAGCAGCTGGAGACTGATATCCCGAGTGCAGGCGCGGCTGTGGAAGTGAAGACGGTGACACTGAACCAGGCAAACAACTGGAGTGCAGAAGAAACCGGACTTGCGAAATATACAGCCGGTGTGGAAAATGAATATTTCTGGACAGAGGGAAGCATAGCTGGCTATGTGCTGACAAATAGCTCAACAATGAACAGAGATAACGCGTATATCACCACACTGACGAATAAGCACATCACGGAAAAGGTTAGCGCTACAGTTGAGAAGAGATGGAGGGATAACGACAATCAGGATGGCAAGCGTCCGGAGAGCATCACCGTTATTCTGAAAAAGAGCGTCAATGGTCTCGTAGGCACGGTTGACACTTACACGCTGACAGCCGGTGAGGATGGCAGCTGGAAGAAGACCGTAGATAATCTTCCAAAGTATGAAAACGGTACGAAAATCCAGTATTTCTGGGAGGAAAGTCAGGAAGGCCTGAACGGCTATCAGCCGCGTTCGAGTGAGACAGCGAATAACAGGACGCTTCTGGTCAATGCGTACACACCGGAAGAAACAAGCGTATCCGTACAGAAGGTATGGAACGATGATGGAAACCGGGATGGCATCCGTCCGGAGAGCATCACAGTAACCCTGTATGCAAAGGCAGACGGCGTTGCGAAGCATAAGGTAGACGAGGCAGTCTTAAATAAAACAAATCTCTGGACTGCAACGAAATCCGGTCTTGCAAAGAATGTAAATGGCAAACCGTACACTTATACCTGGGAGGAAGAGAATGTGCCGGAGGGCTACACTCTGACGACAGGATATGACAGTGAAGACACAAATAAGACAATCCTGACGAACACGCATACACCGGAGACGGTAAATGCAACGGTTGTCAAGGTATGGGACGATGCAGACAATCAGGATGGTAAGCGTCCGCAGGATCTTACGGTTACTCTGATGAAGAATGAGACCGTTCCGGTGAAGACTGTGACCTTAGATGCTGCCAGCAGCTGGACTGCTAAGGTGGAAAACCTTGCGAAAAATGAGAACGGCACTCCGATCCGTTACAGCTGGGTTGAGGGAACCATGCCGGAGGGCTACAGTCTGGAGAGCACAGCTGTCACAGATGAGAAAAACAGCGATGATGTGGTAATCGGTACGATTACAACCCTGACCAATATCTACGCGCCGGGCAAGGTAAGCGCATCGGTGAAGAAGGTATGGAATGACGGTGAGAATCAGGACGGCATCCGTCCGGAGAAACTGCGTGTGAACCTGCTGAAAAATGGTCAGGCAACCGATCAGTTTGTAATCTTAAGTGAAGAAAACAGATGGAGCGCAACGCTCGACAATCTGGATGAGTACACAGATGGCACCTTAAATGAGTACACCTGGTCTGAGGAGCTGCCGAATGGCTATACGGTTACAGTTTCAGATCCTGATGAAATGGGTATTACGACCCTGACCAATACACACACACCGGCCACCATCGAGGCATCCGTCGAAAAGACCTGGGATGACAAAGACAATCAGGATGGCAAGCGTCCGGAGAAGCTGCTCGTTACGTTGATGCGCAGAATCAGAGAGCAGGCGGTTCCAATCTCGTTGGATGATGCGGATACCAATCCGGCAGAGGAAGTCAAGACTGTAGAACTGACCGCAGCAAATGGCTGGAAGGCGAGTGTATCGAATCAGCCGAAGTATAAGGATGGTCAGATGTATGAGTACTTCTGGACTGAGAAGGCAGGAAACATTCCGGATGGCTACGAGCTGACCAACGAAGTAACTTATAATATCCTTTCACCTGGAGAAGGTGTCACTGGATTTATCACCACGCTGACCAACACCCATACCCCGGAAATGACTGACATCAGCGTAACAAAGGTATGGGAAGACAACAACAATAAGGCAGGCGTTCGTCCGGCATCGATTCAGGTACAGCTTTATGCAGATGAAACACCGCAGGGCGACTCAGTAGAGCTGAACGAAGAAAACAGCTGGAAGTACACTTGGAAAGACCTTGACAAGTATGCAGATGGAACAGAGATCAGCTACCGCGTCGACGAAGTCGGCGAGACAGACGGTTATCTGAAGTCTGTAGCGCCAAATGAGGACAAGACGGAATACGTGATCACGAACACGATCACCTCCGTCAAGATCACCAAAGTCGACATTTCAGACGCACATGAGCTTGAGGGCGCACACCTTCAGATCCTTGATTCGAATGGTACCGTCGTAGCGGAGTGGGATTCTGCGAAGAAAGCGCATGAAGTGACCGGCCTTAAGACCGGAGAGTTATACACGCTGCGCGAGACAGTAGCGCCGGATGGATACACGATCACAACGGATACGACCTTTGAGCTGGATGAGCATGGTAAGCTGAAGGAAGACAAGACGACTACGAATACCAAGGACGGCGTTCTTCTTGTAGAGGATGCGCGGACGGTAGAGGTATCGAAGGTAGACCTTGGCACCGGCGAAGAGCTGGACGGCGCACACATTCAGGTGCTGGATAAGGCAGGAAACGTTGTAGATGAGTGGGATTCCAAGAAGGGTGAGACACACAAAGTAAAGAACCTTACAGTCGGTCAGGAGTACACGCTGCGCGAGACCGTTGCACCGAATGGCTATACGCTGACAACGGATACGACATTTACGATCGACCGCACCGGCAAGGTGACAGGAACAGTAACGATTAACAAGGACGGAGTTCTTCTTGTCGAGGACACAGCCACAAAGGCAGAGATCACCAAGCTCGATGCCGCAACGGAAGCACCGCTTTCCGGCGCAGTGCTGAGAGTGATTGATGCAAATGGAACTGCAGTAGATGAGTGGACGACAGATGGACAGCCGCACGTGATCGAAGCGAAGCTGAACACAGGCGCGACCTATCAGCTGATCGAGGTGAAGGCTCCGGACGGCTATGAGATCGCTGATCCGATTTCCTTCACGATGAAGGCAGACGGCACAACGGATCCGGTAGTCATGAAGGATGCGATGACCAGAAGTGAAAAAGCATCGGTTTTTGTTACGAAGAAGCTGACCTTCTCCGGTGAGGAGATCAGCGCTGTGGATGCCACCTTCTATGTGGCACTGTATGCGGATGAGGCATGCACAAAGCGGATTTCCGAGATCATGCCGCTCGTATTTAAGAAAGCGTCGAGCGCTACGGTTACATTTACAAATGTGGAGATCGGCAGAACGTATTACGTCGGTGAGTGTGACGCAAATGGCGTGAACTTTGTATCCGGCGTCATGGCAGGCAATGTGGCCTACGCAGCAGTATTTGCAAATGGCAACAAGACGACCGTGACAGAGGCGGATGGAACCGCGACCGTATACTTTGAGAATCAGTTTGCGACGATTCCGGACGGATTCTACAAGGAAGGCATCCTGACGATCACGAAGAAGCTGCTCGGAAGTGACAAGAAGGCGAAGAACAGCAATGAAGTATTCTATGCCGGTATCTTCTCCGATGCGGCATACACTCAGCTTTCCGGCGATGTGTCCGAGAACATCGTGGCACTTGACCTGGCAGGCGGCTCTGAGGCAGAAGCAGAAGTGTTCGTGGCGATCGCACCGGGCGGATCTCAGACACTGTACGTCACTGAGGTAGATGCAAATGGCAAGCCGGTAGCAGGCGCGGCGGGATTCAAGTATACCGTTCAGGTAGACAAGACCTCCGTGACACTGAGCGAGGCAAATACAGAAGCGCATGTGACCATCACCAATACGGAGACTGAGACAGAGACCGAGTCTGAGACGAAGAAGACCACGTCGGTAAAGACCGGCGACGATACACCGATCGCACCGTACATGGCTCTGATGCTCGCGTCGATGGCAATGCTCACAGCAGAATTCATCTGCAGACGCAAAAGACGCAGCGAAAAATAAAGCTGTGAAAAAGCAGTAAAGGAATAAAAGTGAGGGGACATCCGGGAGACAGAGTGCTTCCGGATGTCCCTTTTTTACGGATTGACTTTTCTTTCTTTCTTAATTACAATAAAGAGAAAGAAAAAAGAAAGAAAGGAGAACAGGATGCTGATATTTGAAAATCTGAATGTAGAATTTAAGCAGGAATATGTTCCGGATATTCGAAAAGAAGTAATGGGATTCGCCAATGCAGAAGGCGGAAGCGTTTTTGTCGGAGTACGAAAGGACGGGACAGTGCTCGGCGTTGCAAATCCGGATGAAGTCATGCTGCAAATTGTAAATTCCCTGAAGGATTCGCTGGCTCCGGATGTTATGCCGTTTGTACGGGTAAACACGGTCGGAATAGAAGAAAAGCAGGTCGTCGAAATTCAGGTGACGACCGGGACAAACCGCCCGTATTATCTTCGGGAAAAAGGACTGAAGCCAAGTGGGGTTTACGTCAGAAAGGGGAGCTCTACGCAGCCTATGACAGAAGAAGGAATCCGTGAGATGATCCTTCAAAACAGCGGCCGTTCTTTCGAATTATGCAGAAGCATGAATCAGGAGCTGACCTTTCAGACACTTCAGATGGAGATGCAAAAGCGGTCGCTGGAAATCGGATCACCACAGATGAGGACGTTGAAATTGATCGGAGAAGATGACCTTTATACAAATCTGGCGTTACTGTTGTCGGATCAATGCGAGACGACGACAAAGGTTGCGCTTTTTCAGGGGACGGATAAAGAAGTGTTCCGGGACAGAAAAGAATTTTCGGGTTCTGTTTTGAAGCAGCTTGAGGATGTATATCAGTTCATAGATCTGGTCAATAAGACAAAGGCGACCTTTTCCGGTCTGGATCGGACAGATGTGAGGGATTATCCGGAAGAAGCGGTGAGAGAGGCACTGCTGAATAGCATCGTGCATCGGGATTACTCCTTTAGCGGCAGCAATCTGATCAATATCTATGACGACCGCATTGAGTTTGTTTCCCTGGGCGGACTGGTCGCAGGACTGGAATTAAAATCGATCTTCCTCGGCGTATCACAGTCGCGCAATCCGAGTCTGGCTGCCATATTTTATCGGATGCGACTGATCGAGAGCTACGGTACCGGGATCGGAAAGATCCGGCGCGCCTACCGGAGCTGTGAGGCACACCCGGAATTCGAGACCGCAAAAGGCGTTTTCCGCGTGACCCTTCCGAATCGAAACGAAGTGCCACGAAAAGTTACGCAGACAGCGGAAGAGACTCAAAAGGCCGACATTCTGGAAGAACAGAAAAACAGAATTCTGGCTTATGCGCGCAAAAATGGCAGCATTACACGAAAAGAGGCGGAGAATTTGATCGGGTCCGGGACGACAAAGGCATTTCGGCTTCTAAAGCAGCTCTGCGCGGCAGGAAAGCTCAGACAGAAGGGAAGCGGCAGGCTGAGTACTTACGAGACCAGATAAAAGATACGGATAGGAGACATCCGGAAGATTGAGAACTTCCGGATGTTTCTTTTTGTCAAGGCCGGTGGTACTGATTTCCATGTGGACCTCGCCTCCTCACATTATCGGGTATCGGCTGGACAACATAATTAGTACAGCATGGAGAAGAAGGAAAGGGAATCAGAAATATGTGTTAAACCAAGATTGCCGCAAAGTGTAAAGCATGCTATAGTAAAGAGAGCTTTATATATACAGTAAGATCAATGCTCTGGCAGGCCGGAGCACAAAGGAGATAGTATGATTGAAAATCTGATTTTTGATATTGGCGGGGTGTTGGTGGACTTCCGGCCGGCGGGGGTGCTGAAGGATATGGGCATTTCGGAGGAACGGGCGAGGGTGATTCTGCGGGAGTCGATCGCGAGTCCGCTCTGGCATGAGATGGACCGTGGCGCGATCCCGGAGGAGGAGGTCATCGCGGCGATGCGCGGGAATGTTCCGGAAGAGATGCGGGCGGATTATGACCGTTTTATCGAGGAGGGAAAGCCGTATCTGACGATTCCGTTTGCATATTCTGCGCAGTGGCTGAAGCAGTTCCATGACCGCGGATACGGGGTGTATATTCTCTCGAACTATCCGGTGAGCTATTTTGAGGCGCACAAGGCGGGCTTTGAGTTTCTGAAGTATACGGATGGACGGGTCGTATCCGGCTATGTGAAGCTGCTCAAGCCGGACCCGGCGATCTATCGGTGCCTGCTTGAGAAGTATCAGCTGAAGGCGGAGGAGAGTATTTTTGTGGATGACCTGAAGGCGAACGCAGAGGGGGCATGCTCAGTCGGGATTCACGGGATTCAGTTTCTCTCGTATGAGGATGCGAATGAGAAGATTGAGCAGCTGCTGCGGGAAGAAAATGGTGAGAAATAATGCCATGAAATGTCTGATTGAGATGGAACAAACAGGCAAGGTGTAAATAAAAAACAGGAATGAAGGGGGATAAACACATGGATTTTACAACGACAAAGCTGCTGCACGGCGGCGACTACAATCCGGAGCAGTGGCTGGACCGGCCGGACATTCTGGAGAAGGACGTGAGCATGCTCACGGAGGCAGGCTGCAATGTGGTCAGCCTGGGTATTTTTTCATGGTCGACGCTGGAGCCGGA
>OLPE01001180.1_pt1 | contig 15976 bp, 16 predicted proteins | sample 1671901 | NCBI WGS metagenome assembly OLPE01 (sample SAMEA3136624, study PRJEB25190) | human gut metagenome | biome: human gut; feature: human-associated habitat; material: faeces | place: Austria | collected 2013 | reverse complement strand
AGATCACTGGAATGTTATCTGGACGGCGTGATTAATAAAGATATTTAACAAAAGAACCTTTCAAGTAGCGGGCTTGAAAGGTTCTTTTATTAGCGAATTGGCTAATTGCCATGTCAATCATTTCTTGTTTTTATTATAACTCACATTTATTGGAATTTCCAATCAGTAATTTTAATATAAAGAGTCTTTTATAGATGCTATCTATAAAAGACTCTTTATATTGGGATACTATCTCTAATTTAAATTCTAATAGCCTAAAATACAATAAACGATACCATCGGAATTGTGATAACCGACAGAATTGTAGTCAATGCTACTCCTCGACTCATCAATTCACTGTCTGCATCATAAGTTTGCGCAAGCATTACAACCATACTTGCTACCGGTGTTCCCATCATTACCATGCAGACATGACACAACAGATCATTGTCCAGCAATCGAATCACAATTAACGTTCCAATAATCGGAATCACCAACAGTTTAACAAATGAAAACAACCATAATGTCTTATCATAAAATACATCTTTTAATTTCATTCCTGCTAATGATATTCCGATTACCATCATGCTCAGCGGTCCCGTCAGATTACTAACTCCTTTGGTTGCTGTGATCACAAATTCCGGCATATCCGGCTTAATAAACAACATTGCCAACGCAAATATAACCGCAATCACACCTATGTTAAATATGCTCCTGAGTTTCAGCTTTTCCTGCTTTTCACCGTTTGCTGTGATAAGCACAATTCCATAAGTATAAATCAACAAACAAAACGGTAATGTGAACAATGCCGAATATAATAATGCATCCGGTCCATATGCCGCTGCTACGATTGGAAATCCCATAAACGCAATATTATTAAAAATCATCATCATTTGATACAGATTCTTTTCCATTGATGTACGCATAAATATCGTAATGACTTTCGCGATTATAATCAATGCCACATACATAATGACAGCCAATTTCAATGCTTCCCAAATCTGTTCCGGCGATAATGTGGTTTCTTTATTAATTGTAGGCAGAATGATCAATGCCGGATTCGCCACATTTACAACCATCCAGCTAAATGTCTTACCAGCCCGTTCATCCAGAACACCTTTACGCGCCAGGAAAAAGCCCAGCATCATATAGATGAACAGTACTAACATCTGTTGAAGTAACAGCATAGCTTAAATTACCGGTCCAAGACAGTATATATCCATTGTGCTTACATACTGAATTGCTTCATTCTTAGTCATTTCACCATTTAATACTCTAAGGAACATTGCAAATGCTTCTTCACCGACTTCTTCAATCGTCTTCTTTCCCTGAATGATCACTCCGGCATTCAGATCCATATCATGCTGCATTCTCTCATAAGTATTCGGATTACCACATATTTTCATAACAGGCATACTTGGGAATCCCTGCGGTGCCCCTCTTCCGGTAGAAAACATCAGTGCCTGTGCTCCGGTCGCTGCCATACCTGTAAGAATCTCAGGCTCACGTCCCGGTGCATCCTTGATCCACAAACCTTTCTCCGTGGTTACACGCATTGGATATTCCAACACGCCCTGAATCGGTCTGTGACCACTCTTGACAATTGCGCCAAGAGATTTTTCTTCAATACTGGACAAACCGCCCTTAATATTACCAGGAGTCGGTTGTCCGCCTCGCATATCTTCTCCGATCGCCTTGGCTCTCTGTTCCATACGATTTACAATCTCGTATATCTTCCTGCCAACCGGACCATCCGGTCCGCCTACTGCACGGTTCGCCAGTATATCTTCTCCTCCAAGGAATTCTGTCGTCTCTCCAAATACAACCGTAGCTCCAAGATCAACTAACTTATCGGCTACATATCCAATCACACAGTTTGATGCCATTCCGCTGGTTGTATCGGAACCTCCGCACTTAATTCCCATGATAACATTTGAAATGTCAACAGGAACTCTCTGCTGCCCTGAAATCTGCTGAACTAACTTCTGTGCAAGATCAGTACCCTGCTGAATTGCACGACTCATTCCGCCCAGTTCCTGAATGCGGATTACTTCTAATGGCTTGCCGCTTTTTTCTACTTCTTCCATGATCTTCTGTGTGTCTGTACCTTCACATCCAAGACTTACCAGCAGGACAGCACCCACATTCGGGCTTAACGCCAAACTGGTCAGCGTATCTGTAACACGCTTCAGATCAATTGGTAACTGACAGCATCCCTGATGATGAAAAAATCCGATTGTGCCTGCCACCTGTCTGCATATTGCCTGCGCAACATCTGTTGCACAGATTACGCTGGGGATGACTGCCACGTAATTTCTACTTCCGGCTCTTCCGTCCGGTCTCATATATCCTTGAAATGTAATGCTCATGGTTCCTCCTATAAGTCTCCCCGACCTCTTCTTGCTTCCATATTGTGTATATGTACATATTCGCCTTTTTTGATATCCTGACTGGCTCCGCCAATCGATTCGCCATATTTCATAATAGCTTCATCCTTTTTTATATCTCGAACTGCGATCTTATGTCCATATGGTATATCTCCAATTACATTCACGAGATCTACATTTCCTTTTTTGTCGCGGATCTCTACTTCTGTTCCATCCGTAATCCCATTTGCAAAAATGGTTGCGACATTATCTTTATCATCTACCTTTAATGCAATCTTTAGCTCCATAAACTTTTACTCCTTTACAGCCAAAACAGACACTCCATCTGGTATTACTACCACTTCTGCATCTTTTCCCTTCATCTCATATGCCATCCGCAATGCTTCATCAGGGCTGGATGCATGGATCATATTGGCCTTTTCAACTGTCTCTTTATCCAGATATGTTGTAACAAGTATCACTTTATGTTTTTTCAAAATCCGCGCATATATCTGTGCACACCACTGTTCTGGAATCGTTTCCTTTGGTGGGATTTTAGACAGATATGCATCAATTTCATCTACAGAGCCTTTAACGATCAGCTTCTCAAAATGCGAGCCGCCCATACCATCAACACAGGATGCACACATAATAATTACTGCATTTTCCCGTGCACAGGCTTCCGCTGTTGCAACTGCTTTCGGTGTCTGATAAAGGTTCTGATCCAGCGGATATCCACCATTTGATGTGATTACAATATCTCCTTCAATGCTTGGACACTGAGACAGCTTCCGTACGAACGCAACACCCTCTTCATGTGCCTGTTCCAGGTCTCCTGCAAATGCTGCCAGAATCTTTTTTTCACTGTTCTGAGCCACATTTAAAATAAACTGCACATTAACCTTTCTCGCCGCATATACCATATCCTCATGAATCGGATTATGATGCAATACACCTGCCTGCGCATTCTGATTAGAAATTGCACGATATGAATGGTTCTCATTTACTGTAACTTCATTACAAATTCCCGGCAGAATACTCTTTCTTCCTCCGGAAAATCCGGCAAAGAAATGCGGCTCAATGAAGCCTTCCGTAACCAGCAGATCACATTCTGCAGCAAGTGAATTCACATAGAAGTCTGCTCCGGAAGGCAATTTACACATGTAAGTAAATTCCTCTGGTTTAAATGCATCATTAACTGCAATCTTCTCATTGTCTACGATCGCATCACCAAACATTCTACGCTGTTCTTCCTCTGTGGTAGCCCTGTGAAGTCCTGTTGCAATCAATATCGTAATATCCGCATCCGGATTACCTTTTCTTATCTCTTTTAACAGAATCGGTAATGTAATCTTACTCGGCACTGCTCTCGTATGATCACTGGTTACAAGAACTACTTTGTTCTTTCCTACTGCCAGTTCCGATAATTTCTTTGTACCGATTGGATGCTCCAATGCCTCTTCGATGACCTCTGTCTCAGTTTTACCCGGCTGATAATCATCTGCCTTCGCATACATCACTGCTTTCAGATTCTCTTCTTCCACATGAAGTTCCATGGTACTTGTATAATATGGAATCTTAATTGTACGCATATCTTCTCTCCTTATGCTTATTTAGAAGCATTTGCTGCAATACCAATTGCATCCCAGACACCAGCGAACATTGGCGCATATCCAAGATCTAGATACCCCAGCTCTTCGGTCGTCATCCCTTGATCGATCGCACATGCACATACATCAATTCTCCATGCTGCTTCTTTCGCTCCCATGATCTGAGCGCCAAGCAGTGTATGATCTTTTGCATCATATACAAATTTGATCGTAAGTTCTACCGGATCCGGATAATATCGTGCATGGCTTCTGGTTGTTACTGTTTTGATCTTAACGTCCAGACCTTCTCTTTTCGCTTCTTTTTCAGAAATACCCGTTTTTGCAAACTCCATTCCAAGACAACGAAGCATAGAGGTGCCAAGTGCGCGATCAAAACATACTTCCTTTCCGATCATACTGTCTCCGGCTAATCTTCCCTGCTTATTGGCATAAGTTCCCAGTGCGATAAATGCCGGTTTCTTTAAAATCTTATGATATACGGTACCGCAATCTCCTGCTGCATAGACATCCTTTACGGAAGTCTCCATTGCTGTATTGGTAATGATTGCACCGTTTGGAAGTTTTTCAACAGAGTCAATAAATTTCGTATTCGGCGATACACCGATAGATAAGATTACGATATCTGCCGGATATCTTCCCTTGTCTGTGACGATCTCCGTTACCGTTCCATCTATACCTTCAAACGACTGTACCCGCTCGCCGGTGCATACAGCCACATCGTTTTTCTCCAGTTCGTCTTTTACTGCTTGTCCAAACTCTTCATCAAATACATTCAGTACCTGATCGAGTGCTTCTACAATGCGAACTGACTTCACTTTCTGTAATACACAGGCTTCTGCGATCTCAAGTCCGATGTATCCGCCACCTACGATAACTACATTTCCCTTGCTTCTCTGAATTGCAGTTTTGATAGCTTCTGCATCCTGAAGTGTCTTCAGGCAGAAAATATTATTCTGTCTGATTCCCGGAATCGGAGGTACTTTTGGTGAGGTTCACTCGCAATAAGCAATTTATCATAATTGTATGTACTCTCTTCTCCCTGCTCATTCTTGGCAGTTACAATTTTCTTCTCTGTATCCACTGCGATAACTTCCTGACCAAGACCAACGCTGATTCCGTTTTTTTCAAATTCCGGTGCTTTTCGAATACGAATTCTGTCCAGATCGTCATTTAAGCCTGCAACATAATATGGCAGACCACATGCTCCGTATGATACCTCATGGCTTTTTTCCAATACAATCACCTCTGTATCCGGAGCTTTTCTCTTCATTCTGGATGCAGCACTCATTCCCGCCGGATTGCCACCTATTACTAACGCTTTCATTACGCTTCCTCCACTAATTCAAAGACTGGCTTCGTGTATTCCTCACAGTCCATCCATTTCATCTTTACTTTCTTATTGCATGCAAGCTGTTCCGGTTCGCAGTCTACGATATTACTGATGATCCGCACGCCGCCTTCCATTTCAACCACACCGACTGTGTACGGCACCTTATCCTGCACTGACGGATGAAACGCTTTCTGGAATGTCACATAAGAATATAATGTACCTTCTCCTGACATTTCCTGCATTTCTGTCTCACTGCTCAAACAGTCAGGACACAGGAATGCTGCCGGCCAGCGAAGCTTTCCACATTTCTTACATCTTTGAATCTCTAATTTATGTTCTTTACAGCCTTCCCAGAACGTCTTTGTGTCAGCACTGATTCTGGGTGCAAAAAAATCAAGTTTTTCCATCTTAGAAATCCCCTCTTTCCAAAATCAAAGCACTGTTACTCTGGAACACTGCTCCGTTATCACTGCACATAATTAATTCTGGTTTCTTTGTGCCCGGATATACTCCAAGCTGACGATCTCCACACTCACCGCGAAGCTGCATAACTGCTTCACTTACCGGTGTCAGTCCCATAAAGTATCCTTCTGAAAGCATACCTCCGGAAGTATTAACCGGTAGATCTCCACCCGGTCCAATCTTTTCTCTGGTTATAAATTTTCTGACATTCTCCGGTTTAAAGAATCCGTAGTCACGAAGTGTTGCCTCAACCGTATAAGTAAAGCAATCGTAGAATTCACATGCATCAATGTCTTCAGCGGTAACTCCTGCCATAGCATAAGCCAGTCTTGATGATCTGACTGCTGCACTGTTTTCATCAAGTGCTTTCAATCTATATGGAGATACCGTCTGGTTTGCATTGCCAAATCCACGGATCAATACAGCTTTCTGCTTCATTGCTTTTGCATTTTCAGCCGTTGTAAGTACAATCGCACGTCCTCCGTCTGAATTTGGTGTAGCATCCAGGAGTCTAAGTGGTTCCACCACATATGCAGAATCGTAATATCCCTGATCATCCAGAACTTTTTTATACATAGATGCCTGCGGATTCAGATTTGCCCATCTTCTCTGTGCAATGGAAATCTCCTTCCAGACTTCCGGTCCGGTTCCGTATTCTTCCATTGCTCTTCTTGACAACATTGCATATTTAGCCATGGTACTCAGATCACCATATGCTGCCAATTCATCAGTTGCTTTTCCATTGGAGAGTTCTTTTACGAAACTTCTCCGACAGCTTCTCGCATTGTCACCGTAAGAGACCACCACATATTTGCAAAGCCCGCTAAGTAACATTCCTACGGAATGATAAAGCCAGGTTCTTGTACAATACGTTTCCTGGCTCACTACAGATGGGTTGATACCCAGCTGTTCTGCAACGGTAAATGCTGTAACATCATAATCTCCACCGATTGCATCAAAATGACGATACAGCAGCATTGCATCAATATCTTCTTTTCCTATTCCAGCGTCTCGGATCGCATTGCGAATTGCTTCGCAATGAAATCCAACCGCTGTTCTACCTTCGATTTTTCCTTGTGGTGTATATCCGACTCCGACAATGGCAATTTTATTCTTCAAATCATTCATAGCCATTTCACAGTCTCCTATCTTTCACTTCTGATTACAGTTTCCATACTTCATCCAGTTCTGGCATTGTGCAGTCATGGTAGTATGCAAGTCTTGTTGTATTCATCAGATGTTTGTAAGTAAGGTTTTCTGAAATTGAATTATTACCCCAGCTTCCACATCCAAGAGACATCGTAGGATGCAGACCATTGATATAGTTTCCGCCTGATGCAGCTCCACCAGCCTGGTTAACAACCAGACGTCCTACTGGAAGTTCATGTCCTACATACTCTGCTTTTTCCGTATCATTTGTATAGATAACAGAAGTATGTCCTGCACCTTCCCAAAGCAGATTCGTCTTAGCATCTGCAACTGCCTGCTCAAATGACTCATATGGGAAAAGCTGGATTACCGGGCAAAGTTTTTCTCTGCACAGGATGTTTTCTCTGCTGATTCCTCTGTTGTTAAAGATAAGAATCTGCGTATCTTCCGGTACTTCAAATCCCATTTCAGCAGCAAGCTTCACCGGCTTCATACCAACATGTTTTGCATCGATTGCTCCGTTCTCTTTGAAGAGGATCTTCGGCAGTTCATCTACCTTGTCATCTGGGATCATAGCTGCTTTTGCACGTTTCATTGCAGCAACAAATTCATCATACTTCTCTTTCGGGAAGTGAACTGCCTGCTCACCTGTACACGGAATACCATTATCATATGCACGACTTCCTACAATTGTTGCAGCCATCTTGTCATAATCTGTATAGTCTTCTGCTACGATAACCTGTACATTTCCCTGTCCAACACCATATGATGGACGTCCGCTTGAATATGCGGATTTAACCATTGCATGTCCACCAGTAGCTACGATAACATCTACTTTCTGCATCAGTTCCTTTGTTGCATCCATAGATGGAGCTTCGATAACCTGAATCAGATTCTCCGGTGCGCCAAGTTCCTCTAATGCTGCATTAATCAGATTAACTCCGTGAATAGTTACATTCTTTGCAGCCGGATGTGGTGATACGATCATCGCATTACGGCATTTGATTACGTTCATACCATTGCTTCCTGTTGTAGAAGTCGGGTTTGTACTAGGTGTCAGACAAGCAACAACTCCAACTGGTTTTGCGAATGTTACAACTCCGTTGATTGTATCATTATCAATGATACCTACAGATTTTTTATCTCTCAAATAATACCATGCCGCTGCAGTTGCTTTCTTCTGTTTATAAATCTTGCTGTCTACTCTTCCGTAACCGGTCTCTGTTACCGCTTCATTTGCAAGCATTTCTGCATTGTCATAGATTGCTTTTCCGATTGCCTTTACAAGTGCATCCACCTGCTCCTGTGTATAGTTCTCTACTTCAGCCTGTGCTTTTTTAGCCTTTTCCAGCATTTCATCAATCATTGAAAATTCTAATTCTTCCATTTTATTTCTCCTTTTATGTTATATCCTGTCTGTCTTTATTAATCGTATATAATACAGTTTTTGATTACCTTGCCTTCTGCATGTTCCAGAATGGCTGTTTCCAGTTCCTGAAGCGGATATTCATTCTGAATGAAATCATCACTTGAGATCACACCCATCTTCAACAGCTCCAGTGCTTTCATTACATGAAGCGGAGTGGTATGGAACACACCCTTTATCGTTACCTGTGAATAATGTAAAAGTGTAGCATCTACATGAAGTACACTTCCTCCCTTTGTACCACCAAACAGAAGGATGAATCCACCTTTTCTCGCCATCTGTACGCTGGTCTCCCATACGCCAATCAAACCTGTGGCTTCGATAACAACATCTGCCCCTCGCTCGTTTTCTGTTTCTGCGCAAAGCGCAGCAACTGCATCTTCTACTCCTGTCAAATTCACTGTCTTCCAGACGCCAAGCTTTCTCGCTGTTTCCAGACGATTCTCTTTCATATCAGATACAATGACTTTACCACCTCTTAGCACTGCAAGTCTTGCAAACATAAGGCCGATCGGTCCGGCACCATTTACGATAACCGTATCTCCCTGCTGAATTGGACAATTATCGATTCCATATACTGCACAGGAAAATGGTTCCATCAATGACGCCGTCTTGTGTGAGATCGTATCATCCAGTTTAAACATATTCTGTTCAACAATTCTTCCAGGTACTTTTACGTACTCAGCGTAGCTTCCGCGATTAAACAACATATCTTCGCACATAGAGAACTGACCCTTTTTGCAGAAATAGCAATGTCCGCAAGGTGCTGTGTTATGAACTGCTACGCGGTCACCTTCTTTAAACTTCTTCACATTCTTTCCTACTGCTGCGATCACTCCAGAATACTCATGTCCAAATGGATGTGGTGGCGTAAGAAGCGGATATCCTCTTTTATAGATCTTTACATCTGTTCCGCAGGTTGTCGATACTTTGTTCTTTACCAGAACTTCATCATCGCCAATCTCTGGTATTGGAGCTTCCTCTATGCGAAGCTCCTTTTCTTTATACAGTACCGCTCTTAACATGAATGCTCCTCCTAATCTTAGTAGCCCATTCCGTCTTTCTTTTCATTGTTCTTAGCCGGCTGTCCGTATGATTTGAAACGAACCATTACTTCTGCCATCTGCTCATCAGACAGTACGCACGGCTGTCCGATGCAAAGTGCACGATACTGAATCTCTGCAACGAATTCCAGGTTAACTGCAAGGCTGAATGCCTTTGCAAGCTTCGGTCCGCTTGCTACCAGACCATGGTTCTGCAACAGAACTGCTTTGCTGTCGCCAATTGTATTCTTTACACTTTCAGCCAGTTCCGGTGTTCCAAATGTGCAATATGGAGCACAAGGAATCTCAGACACTCCAGCTCCGCCGATTACATAGTGAACAGCTTTCAGCGGCTGATTCAGCGCAGCAAACGTAGTACAGTAAATAGAATGTGTATGTACTACCGCTCTTGCTTCCGGCTTATTCAGATAAATCACTGAATGAAGACCATGTTCGCTAGATGGAGCACGATTACCTTCAACAATTGTTCCGTCAAGTTTCATAACAACTACGTCTTCAGGTTCTGTTTCAAAATATCCGATTCCTGATGGACTGATAGCCATATATCCGGTTTCCGGATCATAAATACTGATATTTCCACTTGTGCCTTTGCAGAGTCCTGCACTGCTCATCTTCTTACCATACTCAACAATCTCTATTCTTTCTTTCTCCATTAACATGCCGGTGATCCTCCAATCTGCTCTTAAATCATTTTATTATTTTGTGTTAAATTGTTATATTTCTAAGATTTACAACCATATCGCTCTTTCCTGTATCCCAGAACTCCTTAATCGTTCTTGCAAGTAATAGTGGGGACTTCGGAAGTGCATCTACAACATTTCCTGCATTATGAGGTGTCATTGTCAGGTTATCCAGTGTCAGAAGTACATCATCCTTCGGAACCGGTTCCTCCCAGAACACATCAATTGCAGCTCCGCCGATTGTACGGTTCTGTAAAGCCTCGACCAAAGCATCCTTATCAAGTACTCCGGCTCTTGAAGTATTGATCAGATATGCTGTAGGCTTCATCAATCCAATATATTCTTTGTTAATACTGTTCTTTGTCTCTGGTGTTACTCTCAGGTGAAGTGTAATGATATCCGCTGTCTTAAACAGTTCTTCTTTGCTCACCATCTTGACATCCAGACCAATTTCATCTACTTTTTCCTGTGTTACAAATGGATCGTGTGCAATCACCTTCATGCCGATACCAAGGCATTTCTTTGCAACCAGTTTTCCGATATGCCCAAGTCCTACAACACCGACTGTCATCTCACACATAGATGTTGTATACTGGTTATTCACATATTCTTTTCTCCATACTCCCTGTTTTACAGCCGCATGTGCACGAGCAATATTTCTTGTCTCTGCAAACATCAGTCCAACCGCAAAATCTGAAGTAGCTTCTGCATTTCTGATGCAGTGGATGACCGGAATGTTTCTCTTTGTAGCTGCAGCAATGTCTACATGCTCCATTCCGCCTCTACATGTTCCGATTAGTTTCAGGTTCTTTCCTGCTTCGATCAGATCTTCTGGAATTGGGCAGAAATGAGAAAGTAAGATATCAGCATCACCAATCTGCTCATATGCTTCCTTTGGCGGTTCCTCTGCTGTCGGTCCATTTTTCTCAATGTTCAATGCCTTTTTCTGAAATTCCTGTCTGGTTTCACTTTTCCATTCAACAGCTACCACTTCATGCTCTCCACCCGGAAGTGACTTAGCCGCTTCAACCAGAAGATCACAACTCACTACAATATCTCCAATTACCAGTATCTTCATAACACGCCTCTTTCTAAAAACTTTCGTTCCATTGCAGTTAAGCCATGGAACGAAAGTTAATCATCAATATTTACCTTTTGCTTTATTGTCCGTTCGCAGCAGCTTCCGGTGCTACAGGTGCTACATATTTGTCACCAAGAGCAATCTTTTCAATGTACTCACGTACAGAAGATTTGTTCTTTCTGAACAGAACATACAGTACGAAGTAAATTGCTACTACTGCAATAATAATAACTGGGTTCATGGTTAAGAACGCCATCGTAATCAAACCTGCTGTACAGTTTGACATGATAAATCCAATAATCAGCGTTCCACCTTCCAGAGCCTGTGTAGCAGCTTCAAATCCCGCTCCAGCAGCAATCTCTGTAAATGTTCCAGCCCAATAAGATGCCATAAGTATCTTTGCGCTGAATACGATACAAGCCATGATCCATGACTTAATTACATTTCCGTTTGACAGGCAAACAGGAACCTCTACCATGTACGGAAGAGAAGGAAGTACCATAAGAGGAACTACCACGTTACCTGGCAGGATAAATGCCAGAAGTACACATACCGGAATTACCAGAAGACCGGTAGTAAGTGTTGCTGTTTCACCATATCCAAGGGCATCGTTAACTGATACGATAAATTCTCTATCAGCTCCGTATTTGCTCTTCTTCAGAGTCTTTCTTGAATAATCTGTAAGTACTGTAAATCCAGATGCGAACAGACCAGCAACTTTCGGGAAGATTGCCATAACGGCTGAACATGTGATTGCTACGTTCATAACGGTTCCCCATGCTGCCATTGTATTAAGATCTCCGATGTTACCTACAACACCAAGTAATAATCCTACAATAAGTCCAATATACATTGGCTCACCCATAAATCCGAATTTCTTCTTAATAGAAGCCGGGTCAGCTTTAATCTTGTCCAGACCAATCTTGTTACCAATAATATTCAGCACAAGATACATTGGAGCATCGCCCATGTGATGAGGTGCTGTCATTGCACAACCTGGATAGTGATAGTATGTAGACCATCTCTTCTGCATAACCTCTGCAATCAGCAGTGTAACAACATTGATGAAGAGCATCAGTACAAATGCAACCGCAAGGTTCTCTTTGATTGCAAAGAACATTGATCCCCAAACGATGATAGAGTAGTTATTCCACAGATCTGACGGCATGAAAATGTCTGTCCACTTTACCAGCCACAAAATAATCTGGAACAAAAGTCCAACTCCGATAAACATCATACCGATATCGGTAGAATAAGCAACTGATGCAACTGCCTGCCATCCAATATCAAGTGCTTTCAGGTTCAGTCCTGTTGTAGCAATCAGCTGCTGAACCAATGGTGAAAGTACAGCACCAAACTCAGTGGTAATGAATGTCATACCTTTCAGACCAACACCAACCAGCACTGCTGATGAAAATGCTTTTTTCGCAGGTGCTTTGAAGATCATACAAATAATGAAGATCATCACTGGAACCATGAGGTCTTTTCCAAAGGTGTCAAAAACAAGTTTCAATGTATCAAACATGCCTTTTTCTCTCCTCTCATTTCATTTTTAGATTGTTTACAGTTTTAAGTTTCTTACAACTTCCATAAGTTCTTCAATGAATTCGTCCTCATTGATTCCTACCAAGAAGCCTGTTGCATTCAGCAAAGGCAAGCCAAAGCTATCTTCTACCGGACTTGTATAAGCAATCAGATCATAATTAGCTGTCTGAACTGCAAGTTCTACTCCGCCAGGTGCTACCTCAGTAGCCTCTACCTCGTATCCGTTCTCCTCCAGGATGTCTGTAAGTTTGGATGTAAGCATTGCTGAACTAACAGTACCTGATCCACATACTGACAAAATGTTAATTGGTCTCATTTTAGTTCCTCCTTCCTTTTATATGGGTTTTAAACTTCATCTAAAGCACTTAACAAACTCAAAATCTCAGTCTTATCTTTCGAATCTCTAAGCCGCTTCAGTAGTTCACCATTCTGAATGATTGACATCATTTTCTTTAACATGCCAATCTGCTGATGCGAATCCTTTACCACTAATGGTAAAATCACTTCGCATTCCAACTTGTTCTCTTTCATTCCCATCATACTGAATGTCACTGCCTTTTTCGGAATGATCACTCCAACTGCCGGCTCGTTTACCAGCTTGTTGTTGGTATGAGGAATTGCAATATTGATTCCTTTTCCAGGAAGTCCTGTCGGGTATTCTTTTTCCCGCTCTACAACCGCATCCGCATATCCAGCGTTTACATATCCGTTTTTCTCAAACATCTCTCCTGCCAGGCGAATACAGTCTTCTGCAGTCTCAACATCTGCATCCAGCACAATCAGTGCTTCATTTAACTTTTTCATCTTGCTCTCTCCCATATGTTTGTTTTATTTTTCTTGCTAAATATATAGTAGCATTCTTTTTTTTCACAAAACAGACCAAAAGCGTTCACTATTTCGCACATATCCGATGCAAAAAGTTGTGTTTTTTTGTGTAATATCAATATATCGCACTACTGGAACAGCGTAATCAATACACCAATCAGCACAATGGCCACACCTATTACGCGTATAATTTTCCACGCTTTCACCATACCGAAACTTTCATAAAAGAATGGTGTACAATACATAGATGGCTGTGCAACCACGATTGCTCCGAGTCCAATCATTGGCATATACATCCACCACACCTGCAATTTGTAACCTAATACAAACAAATTAATTACCACAAGTACTGCTGCAATAATATAGAACAGCAGTTTCTTTTTACTGTTGTCTGCATCGATAAATTTACGTGTTTTCAGATAACATTCCCGTCCACAGCACTGAACTTCTTCTGCACCTTTATTAACTCGAATTGTATATTTATTCTTTTCGGTTTCTTTTCCACAATATATACACTTCATCATAATCCTCCCAGACTATTGCTTATACGATTCAACCAGTTCCGTAATCTTCGTCTTCTTTCCGTAAAAACGATATACCTCATCCAACAAAGAAAAATGAGAATATTTGTCAATCGTAGTAAGGCATAAAATCAGATATGCTTTCTTGCCGTCTGGACAAACCACACCTTCTTCTGAAATCATTTTGAGAAGCTTGATTTCTCTCTGCTGCTCACCCTGCATCGGGTAATGAATGAGGATTGCATCCTTCTCAAAGCGATAGGTCTGCAACTTGTCTCTGGATACCAGATTCTGAATTCGTTCCCACAATCGGCCTTCCGAACTATCCAACAATTCACTGCCATAATGCAACGTATCTTCCCAGTCCATATGATCCGGCAACACTTCCGTCCTGGTCTTCTCGCCCAGAATGCATTCCATCCCCGGCTGTTCTGATGGATTATACCCTTTTCGTGAGTTAAAATAACGAAATAAACTGAAATAGAGTTCTTTTCGTTCAATCGGCTGTGTCACATTTTCTTCTACTATTGATAGAATATCTTCTATTTTATTGTTGTATTTGGATAACAGCTTCTCATTCTGCAATATATCCACAATCTTCTGCTGATCTTCCTTGTTAAGTACGATACTGGTCTCAACGACATTTTCTCCTGTCACCTTCCCTCGTGGCACATCCACAAGCACTACCATTACATACTCGCTCAGCATTCTGGTTTTCAGTCGGCTCAGCGAGATCACATCATACTCAAAGCTGTCACCAAGCAAATTCTGAATCTGTTCTTTGATCAGAGTCGCGATTGCCATATTTTTAGGTCCTACAATCAGAATACTTCCATCGTATTTTGCACTCTGATGTACTTTCTTTTCATCCAGATTACTTACCATGTAAATGCAGAGATACGCAATCTCTGTATCTGGAATATCCCGCATAAAATCATTGCCCACCTCTGCAATTGCCCGTCTCGTAGCCTCAAACACAAACGAATACATCTGTTTAATATCTCGGGTCAGCGGATTATCAGACGGTGTTCCGTATTTCATGCGGTAAAACAATGCCCGCAGATGGTGAAACAACTCATGCCGTAATTTGCTACGGTTATAAAACACCAGACAAGTAATTCTCTCAAAATTAGAGATAAACTGATCGGCAATCTTTTCAATAAACCGCTCCTCTTCCCTGTGTGTCTTAAATCCTGTTGTTTCGATTCCAAGTAGCATGGACGCCAGATAATATACTTCTTCCTGCACCATCTCGATGCCACATCTTGCCATCTTCTCCACACTGTTTTCAACAGATCGATACGACAATGTTCCTGTAAGTGCATTCTTTTCATCATCACTGAGCTTTATCGTATATCCCTTCAGACTACGGATCCAGGATACCTGGATCATGAATCCTTCCGTCTGCATATCTGACAATATATATTCATTTTTAATATCCAGTTCATACTGTTTAATGATACAGATACACAGTTTGTAAAAATCAATTTCATTTTCCGTCAGCTGGAATAGCGAATTTTGCATATAAATCTTCAACACTGCTTTTCCTTCCGGAGTTTTCAACTCATTGATTTTTTCCTGAATAATCTTTCTTAATGCGGATTCATCTCCTGTAACATAATAGCCCTGTTTAATGGAATTACAGAATTTCAATTCTCCACTTTCTTCTATTTCACTTTTTACACTTTTCAAATCAGAAAGTATCGTATTGCGACTAACATCAAATGCATTTTTCAGATCATCGATTACAATTTTTTCAGAATTCAGTGTGATAAACAGAAACTCTATCGCCCTTCTCTCTTCTGAAGAAAAATAATATTCTTTTCCTTTATGCATCTGCTTTTCTATACCTGCAAGATTGGTAATCTCTATCACAATCTCCTTATCTTCGATGCTGGCCATGCCAAAATTATCCTCACTCAGCCAGTCATTAATCTT
>OLPE01001179.1_pt1 | contig 15978 bp, 15 predicted proteins | sample 1671901 | NCBI WGS metagenome assembly OLPE01 (sample SAMEA3136624, study PRJEB25190) | human gut metagenome | biome: human gut; feature: human-associated habitat; material: faeces | place: Austria | collected 2013 | reverse complement strand
CTTTTTTCAACTTTTTTATTTTTCTTTTTTGCTGTCTGACCGGAAGTCTTTTCAAACTTCTTCGTGAAAGCCTTTGTTTTAAGGCGTTTCCTCAACAGCGAGGTTTATAATACCATCGTTCTTTTTGTTTGTCAACAACTTTTTTCATTTTTTTCCATTTTTTCAATATTGCTTTTCGTATCCCACATCGCCGCAAGCAGAGCGGTAGTCTTTATAAATCCAAAAAGAAGCGGCAAGAAATGCCATGCATCTCCTGCCACTTCATATATCTTTCATTATATCTCTTTATAGCTCTGTCATCTATAATAAATGTTTTGCCAGTTCATCTCTTTCTCCGGAAACCCGATCCCCGCCTGTCAGTCCGGCTAAAAGCCCTGAGATCTGCCTTGCGCATCGTCCGGAAGTGCTTCTGGTCTTTTCTGAAAATCAAACGTTTTGATCAGGCTCCCATCCGGTATCCTTGGTTTGTATCTCGTTTCCTTTGTGGCTCCATTGTCTCATATCCTGTGCGTCCCTTCCATCATACCCGCCTAAAAACAATGTCAAATTCCGGTAAAGTTTCATCTCCGGTGCGTATCCGCCCGGCACCCACTCCGTACCTGAACCGGAATCGGTTCACGGATCAGTCCCGGGAACCAGCGATTCAGCATCTCGCGCAATGTCTTTGGAATGTACTGATAAATATGATAATACAGGTATACGTCTCTTTCGAGCTTCTGCATGAAAATCCCTCCTTCGGGTTGGTCGTATCGCCTCTGTTTTGATCCGGCAATACAAAGATGTCTGTGTTTTCACTGATTATACCTGTTATTTTCCCGGCGTCAACCACTTTTGGGAAACCTTAAGCGATTTTTCACAGTCCCTTCAGACACTTTAGACTTTCTTAATTTTCTACCTGCTGATGGCGCAAAAGCAGCCAAGACACAGTCAGCAGCAAAAATGCAGCCACCACCGCCAGTGCAGGAAATTCTCTGCCAAATATAAACTGCGCTACGCCCCGAAGCACAAGTCCAAGCTTTCCCGCCGTCGACTGCACCGCATTATCCGCCGCATCCATCAGGTTCGGAATACCGAGCACGCCAAGCATCCACAAAACCCAGAGAACCCAGAATGCCTTTTGCTTATACCGCAGCAGCAAGACTCCACAAAAGGTTCCCAGTGCCGGAAGCACAAGGCAGGCAGGGATTCCGAGTTGCAACAGCACCCTCGTCAGATCAAATTCTTCTTTTATTGCCGTTCCGGCCCAGATGGATGCATACACTGCATGCTCTCCTTGCGATACCAGAAGCAGGATTCCGAAATATACGAAAAAGCCTGCCACCCACGCGATATAATAGGAAATAAGAAACGGAGTTCGTCTGTTTCCGAGAGAGATCTGCGTGTTAAAATTAATCCCGAGCCCATACAGCATAATAAATGTGGCGACTCCTGCGCTTCCGATGATCGCAAATATCGTTCCAAGCAGCACATACGTATCCTCCGGGTCTGATCGCTGCATCACGAGCATGAATGCAATCCCCATGAGCCACATCCCCAGCTCACATCCTGTGCCAAGCAGCCAGTCACTTTTCTGCAGACAAATCTGTTTTTTAATTGTCTGTAACATGATTCTCCTCCTTTCCGCTCAGCTGCGCACCTCATACCTTCGAAGTACCAGCCACACGCTCGCTCCGCAAAGGCAAAACAGCACACATCCCGCAGGCAGTAACCGGTTCCAGATATGAGCCGCATTATTTAGCATATCCTGTATGGTTATGGCATCCAGATTCGTACCCATGCCTGCCGCTGCACCGAAAATGGCACCGATGACCATATACAAAAGCATCATCACAAAGATCCCTTTTCTTCCAAACACAACGATCATCGCACCCAGCAGCAAAAATGCAGCCATGACGATAAGGATCACTCCGAGCATTCCAGCCAGAGCCGACGCCTGAACCGCCGCGGCTACCGCCTCTTTGCCAAGTCGCCCCAACAGTGCACTCACGCCGACCAGCGCCAGTGCCTCTGTCAGCGCCACTGCCAGTACCTCGAGCAGGAACCGTCTTCTCGTACACCCCATGGCAAGTATCGCCGATGCATACACCTGAAAACAGGAAAGGAGCGAAAATGACATACAGAACAGTCCGGCAAAAAACAGATACGGTATATAGTACATCCCGACCCCCGCAAGTGTCAGCTCCGCCATACCACCGCGTAAAAGAGACAGCGCCGTCATGAGAAGCGAACTAAGAAGCGTCAGCCCACACGTCATCCCGATATAACTCCCCCAGTATCTGATCTGCCTCATACCGTCTCCTCCCCGCACAGCGCTACAAATAATTTCTGCAGTCCCGGCTTCTGAATGCTCACGTCGCAGTCCGCACGGATTGTCTGTCCTTCCTCCAGCAATACAGTTACCCCCTTACTGCGACCGATCTGCTCTGCATGGTGAACGGCAAGTCCCGCACAGGCTGCATCGACCTGATCGACATGCCCGCTCACATGATAGCTGCGATCGAGCAAATCCTGTGTGTTTTCCTTGAGCAGAATTTTTCCTTCCTTTACGATAATGACTTCTTCGAAAATATCCGCTGCCTCTTCGATAATGTGTGTGGAGACGACAAACGTCCGGTCCGTATTTTCATATTCTTCCAGAAGCAGGTGATAAAATTTCTCCCGCGCGATCACGTCCAGCCCGGCGACCGGCTCATCAAGGATTGTAAAATCTGCCTTGCTCGCCAGCGCCACAATGATCGTCACCATCGAAAGCATTCCTTTAGAAAGCTTGTTGATCCGCTTCTTCGGATCCAGCTGAAACTGCCTCACGAGTGAGTCCGCCATCTGTTTATCCCAGTGTGGGAGAAATGCCTCCGCGGCCTGCAGATAATCTTTGATGCGCAGTGCGTTCATATTATTGCCGGACACCTGGTTCAGCTCTCTGGAAAAACAGATATGAGACAGAGCTTCTTTATTTTCCCATACCGGAATCCCATTCCACAGTATTTCTCCCTTTGTTGCCGGATTCTGCGCGGTCAGAATAGAGAGCAAGGTCGTCTTGCCGGCTCCGTTTCTTCCGATCATACCGTAAATCTTGTGCTCCTCCAGCATCAGATTGACATCCTGAAGTACCGTTTTCTTCCCATATGTTTTTACAATTCCTCTGCCGACTAGCTTACTCATCTGCCATACCTCCATCCTTTGCATCCAGAATCATCGCCACCAGTTCTTTTTTCGTGATACCAAGGCTCATCGCCTCCGCCATCAGGCTCTTTACATAATTGTCATAAAATTGCTCCCGGCGCTTCCCTTGGATCTGCGCCTTGGCTCCTGTCGCCACAAACATTCCGATCCCCCGTTTCTTATATAAGATCCCCTCATCTACCAGAAGATTGACTCCCTTTGCCGCCGTCGCCGGATTGATCGCATAGAGCCGTGCCAGTTCATTCGTACTCGGCACCCGTTCTTCCTCAAGCAGCACATCCCGCAAGATGTCATCTTCGATCATTTCCTTTATCTGAATATAAATGGATTTCTCCTGTGTCAGAATTTCATTCAACCCCTGCTCCTCCTTTCTGTTTGGTTACATGGTTCATTACTTATGTAATTAACCATAGCACCCATCACTATGTTTGTCAATACATTTTTAACCGAATCAAGCCCTTCCCCGCTTTAATTGCGCAGAGCAATAAGCAATCGATTGCGAATATTCACTTTGACTCCGTTGCTCACGGAAGCAAAAAGGAAGGGCTCATATTTATGTACAAGCCCTTCCTTTTTATCCATTTGTCAAATAGTAGTTTTTCGGTGACATCCCTGTTATTTTTTTAAAAACCGTGCTGAAATATTTTTCATCCGAAAATCCAACTGCCAGCGCAACCTCATTTACTTTTGCACTAGGTGCCAGTAGAAGTTCCTTTGCTTTATCAATCCGCAGCTGATTAATGTAATCCACCATACTTATCTGAAATTCCTGTTTGAACTTTCTTGACAGGTACTCTTTATTGATAAAAAAGTAATCTGCAATCTGCTGCTGCCGTATTTGCTGTGTATAATGTGATTTTATATATTTTTGCACCTCCAGCATAATTGGATGGCAGGCCGAATTGATCTTTTCGGCCTCTGAGACCTCACCCGCTTTTTTTAATTTATAGTATTCCATCCGCTGTTCATACCGGCTTACCGCCTTTTGCAGGGCACCGTTCAATTCATCAATATCCAGTGGCTTCAACAGATAATCGACAACGCCTCTTCGCAATGTTGATTTAATAAATGAGAAATTATCATGCCCGCTCACCGCAATCACCTGCGAATCTTTTGAAAACTGAAGAATCCAGTCAATTAGCGTAATCCCGTTATGAACCGGCATCACAATATCTGTAACGATAATCTGCGGTCTGTGATTAATAATCACCTTTATTGCTTCTTCGTAATTTTCCGCTTCAAATATCTCGTCAAAAGAAATTTTCTCCGGATCTATCAGATGTTTGATCGCACTTCTGGTTGCATATTCATCATCAGTAATCAATAATTTCATTCTTTTCGCCTCACAAGTCTTTCGTTTCCATTGGCACCTTCAAAAAACAGCTTAGTCCGTGCGGAGCCAGATTCTGGAAATTCAATTCATATCCATCATTATAAAAAAGCTGCAGCCTCTTATAAATGTTGACAATGCCAATTCTTCCCCTCTGTGCCAGTATCGTCTTATTATTCATCTCTTCCAGTTTCTCTTCCGTGACGCCAATCCCGGAATCTTTTATCCATATTAAAACACAACCCGCTTCCTGTTTTACATCCACTGACACATAGAAGTCTTCCGACAGTCCTGTATATCCATGTGAAATACAGTTTTCAACCAGTGGCTGAATAAGCATTTTAGGAATCTGGACTTTTTCCACTTCTTTTTCAACCTGAATATCAAAATGAAATTTCACCCCAATCCGTTCAGCCTGAAATATCAAAAACTGTGACAGATAATCTGTTTCCTCTTTTAAAAATACAATCGTCCTATCTGTATGCATCGAATACTTCATCATCTTCCCCAAATTCGATATCAGTCGATATACATAAATCGGTTCTTTCTCAAATACCGCATTTCCGATTGCCTGCAACGCATTGCTCACAAAGTGCGGATTGATCTGTGCCTGAAGCATCTTTATCTGCATTTCTTTATTATCTAACAGAAGCTTATACTTCTGCTCCGTCAGTTCATTAACACTGTCAATCGATTTTTCAAAAGTTTTCGACAACACCCCTATCTCATCCGGAATGAGTAAACCCGGATATTTTTCCAGTGACGTATCCGTATTTCCATTTTTTCTTTCCAGTGTATATTGGCGTAAGCAATAAATCCGATAAAACAGATGGTTAAAGATGAGGATGGTAGTTAACAAAATGAGTCCTAATGCCACCAGCAATGCACCGGCAAATGAATAAAAAGACTCCATTGCAGCAGCATAAATACTCGCCGGATAGGCCACTTTATAGATATCAAACTGCATATCCCCTATCGTAATATTATCAAAAAAAATAAGGATTCCCTCCGGCGTCTCTATAACACTTTGCCATTTTTGTCTCACTTCTTCAAGTGTTTTCATGTCAACCGGCATGTCCGCCACATCTGCAATCAGCTCATTTCCACCCGATACAATGTAAAGATCATCGGCACCTTTCGTATATAAAATAGACATTGCATTAAAAAACAGTTCTGCCTTTATATCAAATGCAATAACTCCCAGTGGCTCATCTGCGTTTCCGTGAATCGGATACAGGGTACGCGTAAGCGTCACTACATCTTCTTTTTCAACAAGTGTATCGTATGCAATACTTTTCATCAGTGAGTAATCGTAATAATCACTTTCATGTAAAGGCATACATTTCGCATATCGATCTTCCGATAACACAATACTTTTATTCGGTTTTACTGTCTGATAGGTAAACGTAGCATTTTTATTAGCCAGAAGCGAGCATTTAAGGTTCGCACTCCAAAGATACGTCTGCAACACATCTGGATCCTCGCAGTAGGACTGTAAGACTTTTTTAATTGTATTAAAATCCCTGTAATCAAACTGATCCTGATACAGCATCTCAACCACTGATGATGAATAAATGGCCAGAGAAGTACGATATATCTCCGTCAGTTTATCCTGCAAATAATTGTGTGTAACTTCCATTACCGAATTCGTGGATTCGATATACGATTTTTTTAAACGCAGTTTATTTAAATGATAAGAAAGCAGAGCTGTTACTGTTCCAACCGCAAATACAGTGATCGCAATACATAAAACCGTTTTATATTTTATACTTCTCTTTATTTGCATTCTGCCCCTCTCTTTCTGTATCCTTTTCCTTAAAAAGCATTCTTATTTTATCACTTATCCGTCTTTTTTCAACTGTATTTTTGTTTTTGTGCTTTGTTATAGTGTATTCTGCACAAAATTTCAAACCTTTTATCAAAATATCAAGTGTTTCTGCGCATCTCAAGATGTTACTATAACGGTGAAAAGCACAGGGGCACAAAATCACAAAATCATTTAAAAGGAGGAAGAGAACGAATGCTTTCAAAATCCAGAAAGAATAACCTACTTAACGGAATTATTTTCTTGGGTCCAATGCTTATATTATTCTCCATAATAAAAGTATTGCCACTTATCCTTGATGTTTACTATTCCTTTACCAGCTGGAATGGTATTTCCAGCGATTTTGATATCGTTGGTATCAAAAATTACATAATGATGCTTAATGATTCCCAGACATGGATTTCCATTCGATTTACGCTTTTATATGTCGTTGTCCGAGTTGTTTTAATAAACTTTTTAGGTTTTTTCCTTGCATATTTTCTATGCAAAAAACTAAAAGGCGTTAATTTCCTGCGTGCCGCTTTTTATATTCCAAACGTCATCGGCGGACTGATTCTGGGCTTCATCTGGAAATTCATTTTTCTCCAGACATTCCCTCTGATTGCCAAAGCTACCGGTATTAAGTTTTTCGCCTTAGCCTGGCTCGGAACCGAAGCAACCGCTTTCTGGGGTACCATCATTGTTGATGTCTGGCAAAATCTCGGCTATATGATGGTTATCTATATTGCCGGAATTACCGCAATTTCTCCCGAATATACCGAAGCCGCTCAGATCGACGGTGCAAACTCCAGACATATCCTGCGGCATATTATCCTGCCACTTGTCATGCCGGCCATTACACAGTGTCTGTTCATGAGCACACTGAACGCTTTTAAGATTTATGATCTGAATGTTTCACTGACCGGCGGTGGTCCTTACCGCAGTTCTGAAGCTTTTACTATGAATATTTACAATACTGCTTTCATGAGCCGCCAGATGGGTCTCGGCGCTGCAAAATCACTCCTGTTTATTATAATGATTATCGTCATTACGGAAGTACAGGTACATCTCACCAGAAAAAAGGAGGTACAGATGTGAAGTCTAAACGAATGCATATATCTGACAAAATCATTAATATTCTGCTTATACTCTTGGCCATGTTATTTCTGATTCCCTTTTACTTCGTTATCGTAAATTCATTCAAATCAATGAATGAAATCACTGCCGATAATGTCGCACTACCAACCTCGCTGAATCTGGATAATTTTAAACAGGCACTGTCTTCTATCCGCTATGGTCAGTCTCTGCTTAATACGTTTCTGATTACCTTTTTCAGCAATGTCGGATGGATATTGATCGCTCCAATGGGTGCTTACTATATCGGCCGGATCGATAATAAATTCTGTAAATTCTTATTCACGCTGATCATTGCCTCCATGTCAATCCCGTTTCAGGCAGTGATGATACCGATGGTTGTCGTCGGAACCATGTTTCATCTGATCAACAATATCCCTGGCGTCATCATTATTTATGTCGGGCTCGCGATTCCATTTGCCGTCTTTATGTGTACCGGCGCACTCCGCTATATTCCTCGAGAAATTGAAGAATCTGCCTATATTGATGGGGCAACACAATTTCAGACATTCTGGAAAATTGTTTTTCCAATGATGCAAAGTACCATCGTCACTGTAACCATATTAAACACCTTCTGGTTCTGGAATGATTTTATTCTTCCACAGATACTTCTTCAGAATAAAAATGCCCGAACCTTACAGTTGGCAATTTACCAGTTATTCGGTGAAAATGTTTATCAGTGGAATATCATCATGCCTGCCCTGCTTCTTGCAATCCTGCCTATTGTCATATTCTTTATCCTGATGCAAAATAAAATTGTAGAAGGCGTAGCCGCCGGCGCTGTAAAATCCTGAACGAACTTATTGAATTTTCTAATTCAATACAATAAAACTATATTTATAGGAGGGACACTATGAAAACAACAAAATCAATCTCTTTCGCCCTGGCTGCAATGCTCGGAATTACAGCCCTGTCACCAGCAACTCCGCTGCTTGCTACCGAAAGCAGCGATCCTGTCACGCTTACATTTTTCCACTATAAAAACGAATGGACCGATGCTTTTCAGGATGTCTTTGATCAGCTCGAAGCAGAAAAAGGCATCAAGGTCGTACAGGAAAGTGCCAGCTCAACTGTTTATTTCGAAACACTTCAGTCTAAATTAATCTCCGGTGAAATGCCGGATATGTTTCAGATGTTAGTCGGAAAGTCCAACTTTAATGACTGGAATACCGAGTGCGCTGATTTATACGGTGAAGCGTGGTGTGACAAAGTACCATCCAGTATCATTGATATGTGCGATTACGACGGAAAACTGCTGGCCATGCCACTCGCATTGGAAGGTTATGGAATTATTTACAATAAAGATCTCTTCAAACAGGCTGGTATTGAAGAAATTCCTACGACCTTATCCGAGCTTCGGGAGGACTGTGAAAAGCTGGAGGCTGCCGGAATTCAGCCGTTTGTAAATGCATACACAGACGTTGCCCACGTTGTCAGAAGAATGTTCACAACACCTTTCGCAAGACATGAAAACGGAACCGATTTTCTGAATAGCTGTCTTGAAAATGAAGTCGATTTTACAACAGACCAGGCATTCCTGAATTATTATGACTTCCTTGATCTGACCATGGAGTATGGAAATGCCGATGCCCTTACTCTCGACTTCAACACGGAGAGATCTTCTTTCTTAAATGGTGATGCCGCAATGGTTGCCGGTGAAGGAATGTGGATGAAATCTATTGCCAACAATGCCGATATTGATATTAATATGGGACTCTTCCCGATCCTGACTAGTGATGACGCAGACCTTGAGAATACTGTATTTAATATCCCTCAAAGTTTCTGCATTTATAATGGTTCTGAACATGTTGATGAAGCAAAAATTGCTTTGGATTATATGCTCACCTCAGATGCTGCAGATAAGTTCTTCGAAGCTATGGGGGCATATCCGGCGTATTCTGACAGCAAAGTAAATATCTCATCTCTGGGTGATCTCGCAACTGATTTCCAGAAGTATCTGGATGAAGATAAAACCTACGTTATGTTTGGGCCTTCTTTCCCGGCTCCGGTTCAGGAAGTTATCTTCGGTTCGATTCAGAAATATCTTGCCGGTCAGTGCAACCGCGAAGAAAGCTTAAAGGAAATCACAAATTCCTGGAATACAAATATCGGATAGTCTTGATACGCTGTGCTCCGATATCCTTCTTGCATCGGAGCACAAAAAGGAGATGAAAATTATGCAGAAAGTCTTAGATTTTTTTATTCAAGACTGTAAAAAGCACAATCTGGTCATAAACTTTGCCCAAATCAGCGATTCCGAGCATTTGCTTGCCAGTTTTCAACGCCTCAATACAAAAGCGCGTCTCAATATGTGGTCTGTATCAAAAGGCTTTGTTTCCTGCGCCGCCGGAATCGCCCTTAGCGAAGGTTTGATTACATTGGATGAAAAACTCATTGATTTTTTCCCGGAATACCATTCCCTTTGTACCAGCAGCCATGTTCAGGACATTTCATTAAAGCATTTGCTGACAATGTCCTGCGGGCTGGAAAATCCGCTTTTTTTTGCTGATTCCGAAGAATTTTATACCGAAAAAAACTGGATACAGTATTTCTTTCAGGCAGATTTTCCACATGCTCCCGGCTCTTATTGGTTATATAGTAATTTCAACACATATATGCTCAGCTGTGCTATTGAAAAGCGGGCAGGGATGAATCTGAAAGACTATCTGGAACCACGCCTCTTTGATAAGCTCGGTATCACAAATCCGGTCTGGACCACCGATCCGCTCGGACACGTGCATGCTGCCAACGGTCTTTATTTAAATATCGACGAATTAAGTGCTTATGGACAAATGCTTCTGATGAATGGTCGATTTCACGGTGAGCAAGTCATTCCTTCCGAATATTTAGAGCAGGCAACCACAAAACAAATTGACAATTCTTCTGGAAATGAAATGCTGCCTTTATATAAGCGAAACGGATATGGCTACCAGTTCTGGATAAATGCTACCCCTCACTCTTTCCGTAATGATGGCCGTTATGGGCAATACTGCATTGTCTATCCCGATCAGAATCTGACTGTTACAATTATGTCACTGGACGATAATACCGATAAACTCGAGGAGCTCCTCTACAATGATATTGCCAAACTTATTTCTTAAGGTATCAAAAAGGCTGCCAATATTAAGGCAGTCTTTTTCATTGTCATTTCTATTTTCTCCCCTCCCTTGTTATCTTTTTATTCCCGCGCTATAATAAATCACTGATGCTGCCGACATTCCTTCCGATCTGTCACTTATGTCCGCCATGCAGCATCCGTCCGGCTGAGACAAATATTCTGTGTCTGCTGCTCAATCGGACAAACTACCGAATGCGGACAGACTGGAGGATTTTCTTTGAAATTAAACCATGAATATACAATGAGTACACCGATATCGTTTCGTCCGATGGATGAAATTGCCGGATACCCGGTGCGCCCCGGTATGTTTGATTTAAATGGCGCGCTGGCGATTCCGTGTGGTGTCAACTTTACAATCCACACTCATGGCGGAACAGCCTGTGAACTGCTCTTGTTCCACCGCGGCGAAGAAGCACCGTACGCCACGCTTCCGTTTCCGGAGTCTTATAAGATCGGCGATGTATACTCCATGATCGTTTTCGATCTGAACATCGAGGAGTTTGAGTACGCCTACCGGATCGACGGACCGCGCAATCCGAGCGCCGGGCTGCTGTTTGACAAAAACCAGATTCTGCTGGATCCTTATGCACGTGCAGTCACCGGTCAGAATGTCTGGGGAATCAAAAAACCGCACGCTTATCACGCCCGGGTGGTAAAGGATATTTTTGACTGGGGCGATGCATCACAGTCTTCCCGTGAAATGAGCGAGCTGATTATTTATGAGCTTCACGTGCGCGGCTTCACAAAACATGACTCCTCCGGTGTTACTCACAAAGGCACCTTTGCAGGATTGAAGGAAAAAATCCCCTATTTAAAAGAACTGGGGATCAATGCTGTAGAGCTGATGCCAATCTTTGAGTTTGATGAGTGTATGAATGTACGTGAAGTGAACGGCCAGCGGCTGCTCGAATACTGGGGCTATAATACTGTCAGCTTCTTTGCACCGAATACGAGCTATGCCTCTGAAATGGAGCGCAACCATGAAGGCACTGAGCTTAAGGAACTGATCCGGGCACTGCATGAGAATGGGATCGAAATCATCCTGGATGTCGTGTTCAACCATACAGCCGAAGGAAATGCGATGGGACCCAGCTTTTCCTTCAAGGGCTTTGACAACAACATCTACTATATGCTCACGCCGGATGGAAATTATTACAATTTCAGCGGCTGCGGCAATACCTTAAACTGCAATCATCCGATCGTACAGCAGATGATTTTGGAATGCCTGCGGTACTGGACGATCAGCTACCGCATTGACGGATTCCGGTTTGATCTGGCGACGATTCTCGGAAGAAACGAAGACGGTTCTCCGATGAACAATCCACCGCTTTTAAAGACACTTGCCTGTGATCCGGTCTTAAGCAACGTAAAGCTGATCGCGGAAGCATGGGATGCCGGCGGGATGTATCAGGTCGGCAGCTTCCCGGCCAATCACCGCTGGGCAGAGTGGAACGGCCGGTATCGCGACGCACTCCGCAGCTTCTTAAAAGGGGACTTCTGGCAATCATGGGATGCTGCATGGAGTATTTCCGGCTCCGGGGATCTGTACGGCGGCTACTACTCTCATTCTGCAGGTAATTACGCCGGATACAATTCCTGCGTCAACTTTCTGACCTGCCACGATGGATTTACCTTATATGATTTGTATTCTTATAATGAAAAGCACAATGAATGCAACGGCTGGAACAATACTGATGGCTGCAATGACAATCGCAGCTGGAACTGCGGTGCGGAAGGCGATACCAACGATCCGGAGGTTTTAAAGCTCCGCTACCGGATGATCCGGAACGCCTGTGCCGTGCTCATGTGCAGCCGCGGCACGCCGATGTTCCTCGCCGGAGATGAATTCGGCAACACGCAGTATGGCAACAACAACAGCTACTGCCAGGACAATGAGATTTCCTGGCTCGACTGGAGCCTGCTTGCAAAAAATCAGGAGCTCTTCTCCTTTTTCCAGTACATGATCCGGTTCCGCAAACGCCACCCGATCATCCGCAAAAAGCTGCCGGATGCCGTCTGTGGCATGGATCCGATCCATACGCACAACACCAATGCAGACGAAGTCGATATTCCGCGCGATGCGCATACCTTCAGCGTCAGCTTCGCCGGATATAACAGCGCAAACGGAAGCGATGATATTGTCTACGTGTCGGTCAACAGCTACTGGGAGGATGTTGCAATCACGCTCCCGAGGCTACAGCACGGCGGTGCATGGTATCTGTGTGTTAATACCTTCGGGGACGGCAACGGACGCTACTGCTACCCGGAAGGTCAGGAGACCCGAATCGATCATGAATTTATCCTGCGCCCGCGGTCGGTGGCGGTGTTTATCCGGAAGGATTTTTAAACTTGACCATTTCCCTGTTTGCTCACAGGCAGGGACCCGCAGAAATGAACAATGATTTACTTGATTCGACAAAAAAAGCAGGTATGCATATTTCAAATATACATATCTGCTTTCTCATGTTTGTAGAATTGCGGGAGCTGCTTCGCAGCGGAGCAATTCGCAGGCATCAGTTTGGGTCCAAAAGAGCCATTTACTCTGCGTTACTTGCCGCAATCTTCACCTTGCTCCACAGGTTTGCAATCGTCTTTCTCGTATCCTCATTATACTCGAACACCTCATCCTTCGGATATCCGGAACGCGGCATGTAAGCATCAATGCCCTCGTACTCGCCGCCCTCTCCGTATAAGGTATCCATGACCTCCTGATTTGCAGACGTATAACCGACAAAGCTGGAATTGTCATAGGCGCCCTCATAGTCACTGACAAAATTAATAAATTCATGCGCCAGCTCCGGATTCTTCGCATTCGCCGGAATGACCATTGCGTCAGACCAGAGATTCGTGCCGCTCTCCGGCAGATAATAACCCATGTCCCCATTTTCCGCCATGACATAGGCCGCATCGCCGGAATATATCAGTCCAAGCGCCTTTCTGCCCTGCGCCATGTTGTCAATAATCTCATCAGTGACGATTTCCGGCTTCATCGTCTGTACGCAGCTCACAAGCCACTCGTATGCCTCCTGCAGCTCCTTCTCACTCGATGTGTTCATTGAATAACCCAGTGCCTTCAACGCCATCATAAAGGAGTCTCGCTCCGAATCATACAGATAAATGTTGCCACGGTATTTCGGATCACGGAAGATTTCAAAGCCTTCCCGTTCCAGATCCTCGATGTCGACCTGATTTTTATCATACACAATCCCGACCGTTCCCCAGAAATACGGAATCGAATAGTCATTGTTCGGATCATATGGCAGCCCGACGACATCCTCGCAGAGCTTATCCATGCAGTCCAGCTTCGTCTTATCCAGCTTCTGCAGATAGTTCTCCCCGATCAGGCGCTGAATCATATAATCGCTCGGTACAAGCACATCATAGGTCTCGCCGTTTGCCACCTTGATGTACATCTGCTCATTCGAATCAAAGTTTTCCATAACAACCTTTGCGCCGGTCTTTGCTTCAAAATCATTCAGCAGATTTTCACCGGTACACTCGCCCCAGTTGTATACGTGGAGTGTCTGTCCTTCATATGGAAGTGCCGAATTGCCGCCATTTACCTTTACAAACACAAGCACTGCGACTGCCGCACACACGACAACAGCTGTCGGCGCAACAATCCGGTGTCCCCGAAGCTCTGCCTTCTGTGCCCGCTGCGCCATCCGCTTCGGAGCAACATTGATGAGCACGAGCACGGCTGTGATGAGCAGTACAACCAGTGTGGAAATCGCATTGATGCTCGGGTTGACCCGTTTGCTCATCGTGTAAACCGTGATGCTCAGATTTTTCACACCGCCGCCGGTGACAAAATACGAAATGATAAAATCATCAATCGACATCGTAAATGCAATCAGTGCACCGGAGACGATGCCCGGCATGATCTGCGGAACGATGACCTTCGTCAGCGCCCGCCACGGTGTCGCACCGAGATCCATCGCCGCATCTGCAAGATTCGGATCAAGCGAACGAATCTTCGGCATGACCGAGAGCATGACATACGGAATACAGAATGCGATATGTGCGAACAGCATCGTTACATAGCCCTTCTCCACCCGGAACGTAATGAACAACAGCATAAAGCCGATTGCCGTTACTATCTCCGGATTCATCATCGGAAGATTATTGACCTGTTCCATCAGATTCTGCACGATTTTCTTTGACTTTGACAGGCCGATCGCCGAGATCGTACCCACAACTGTAGAGATCGCCGTCGCGATCAGGGCAATACTGAATGTCGTATACAGAGACTCCATCATCGTGTGCGATTCCATCATATGCCGGTACCAGCGCAGAGAAAATCCCGAAAAACTGGTCAGCGACTTTCCGCTGTTGAATGAAAAGATGACCATATACACGATCGGAAGGTAGAAGAAGATCAGTGTCAGTACCATCAGAATTTTCCCAAAGGAACGTTTTTCCTTTTTCATCTCCTACTCCTCCTTTCCGCCGCGGTTGTGAATCTCGGCCTTGCGCACAAGCATCATGAGCAGCATCATAACAGCCGCCATGATCATGGAAATCGCACTTCCAAAGTTCCACTCACCTACGGTAATAAACTGATTCTCGATCAGATTTCCGATAAGGAAATACTGACCGCCGCCGAGCAGCTTCGGGATAAAGAACGAGCTGACCGCCGGAAGAAATACGAGTGTAATTCCATTAATCACACCCGGCAGGGACATCGGAAGCGTCACGCGGATAAACGTCTGACGCGCATTTGCCCCAAGATCAGCACTCGCCTCGAGCAGCGAATGATCCATCTTGCACAGGGACGTATTGATCTGCAGTACCATAAACGGCAGAAAATTGTAGACCATGCCGAGCAGCACTGCCCCTTCCGTATATAAAAGCTCTCCTCGTGTAATTCCGAAAAATCCAAGCAGCCGCTGAATCAGTCCGCCCTCGCTGAGCAGTCCGATCCATGCATATGTGCGCACGAGCATATTGATCCACATCGGGATCGTGATCGCGAGCACGAGGATGTTCTGCAGCTTTTCGCTGCTTCTGGAGATAAAGAATGCTACCGGATAACCGAGCAGCAGGCAGATCACGGTCGTCTTAAATGCGATGAGCAGGGAACGCCACAGGACGATCAGAAAGTCCGGGTCGGTAAAAAATTTGGCGTAATGCTCAAGCGTGAAGGTGAAGGATACGATCGTATTTCCCTGTTTGGTAAAGGAATACAGGGCAATCAGGCCCATCGGAAGAATGAGCATCATCACCGCCCACGCGATGTACGGGATAACCAGCTGTGAAAACCGTTTCATTTAATACACCATCCTTGACATGACATGAATATCCTCGGGGAAGAATGTCAGGCCGACCTCCTGACCTACCTCCGTATAATCGGTTGTGTGAATCTTGAACTCACGGCCCTCCGTCGAGAACGTAATCCGATAAACGCCT
>OLPE01001164.1_pt1 | contig 16178 bp, 9 predicted proteins | sample 1671901 | NCBI WGS metagenome assembly OLPE01 (sample SAMEA3136624, study PRJEB25190) | human gut metagenome | biome: human gut; feature: human-associated habitat; material: faeces | place: Austria | collected 2013 | reverse complement strand
GCCAGGTTAACCAGAATGCAATAAAGAAGACTGTTAAGAGCTGGAAGTCTTATTTCCAGTTACAAAAAGACTATGCTGTCCATCCAGAGAAGTATAAAGCCCGTCCGAGGATACCGGGCTATGTCAAAAATCTTGCTATGACAGCCGCTTATACAAACCAGACAGCAAGATTTATCTGTAAGGATGGACGTGCATACCTACAGTTTGTGAATCACAGGCAGCCTGTGCTGATTGGCAGGGAATCTCTGTATTCCGATATGACTTATGTAAAGACAGAAGTGAAACCGCAGTATGGTGGATACAGCATCCTACTTACCTTCAAAGAGGACATTATTCTGCCAGAGGTACCAAAATTCCCAAAACGTATCCTTGGGATTGATGTGGGCGTGGACAACTTCTGTGCGGTTGCCAATAACTTTGGAGACATACCGTTTTTAATCAAAGGCGGAGCCATAAAATCAATGAACCAGAACTTTAATAAAGAAAGATCCAGACTTCTTTCTGAAGTCACGAAAGGCAGTGACAGTACTCATTCCAAGAAAGAGACCAAACGGCTCCATACACTCAGCCGGAAACGGGAGACACGCCTGCGGGATTTTTTCTACAAAACAGCAGCAGGCAGAAGTTATCGTTGCCGGACATAATGAAGACCAGAAGCAGAATATCTGCATTGGAAGACAGAATAACCAGAACTTTGTCTCCATTCCGTTCTGCCGGTTTCTGGATATCCTTCGGTATACCGCTGCAAAAGCAGGGATACCGGTTGTGCTCCGAGAAGAGAGTTATACATCAAGAGCAAGCCTGCTGGACTTAGATGTCATTCCTGCCTATAAAAAAGGTGATACGACAAAGCATACTTTTTCGGGGAAGAGGGTGCACCGAGGCATATATAAAACAGACAAGGGTCTTTTCATCAATGCCGATATCAATGGAGCAGGGAACATCCTGCGTAAAGAATATCCATATGCTTATGATGGACAGGAACTAAGCTATCTTTATGAGACAACGAAAGTGGTATCCTATACTGATATCTACATTGGAGCAAAAAGCTTGTGTAACGAGAGATATAATGGTAAGAATCATCAGTCAGGAATGGGGAGCCGTGCGAACCACCAGTATAGAAAAGAAAGGCGGCATCATTACCGTAGCCTATGGGGAAAGTCAAGAGCCGCTTAAATAAAAGTAATCCCTGTCACAAGGGATAGAGGGGTTGTGTTCCCCCAGCGAGGCGAAAGTCTCGTAAAGAAGCCGTGGTCAACTTCAGTTGCCCGTCGGTGTATCACCATCTGATAACAAAAAAGTGCTACAGGAGGAATTATATAATGTGCCCAAAAAAACAATCATCTCAATGGCTAGAGAAACATGATAATTTATCATATTCTTCATTCGACTTAGAATCGTTAAGAAAATCAGGACTTGGACATCTGATTTATGAAGATAAAATATGGTCTCCTGCATTACTGATAGAAAATGGAAAGGATATTGTTGGATTGAAAAAAGGCGATTTTTCTCCTATAATTAAAAGAAAAAAGGAGAACGATATGAGTTTAATTCTGATGATGAAAAATCAAAACGGATTGGTAGCCGTTTCTGATTCAAAGAGTACGATTTCTAACGGCATGGAAGAAGAATATGGGCGTAATGTTCAAAAAATCTTTAAAGGAAACAACTATATACTGGGAACATGGGGAGTGAATATGCTACATATAGATGTTACGGTACGTATCGAAGATGTATTAAAAAGTCTGGTCGAACGATATCCTGATGATTTTGGGGCTGTATTAAAGGAATTTCAATATCATCTCAAAAGAGATTGTGAAGAAGAATATTATTTTATCGTTGGGTTTCGCCTTAATAGCCAGTATTACAAAGATAATTACTCCTATATCATTGAAGGATACACCATTACGGCTGGAGATATCAACATGAATTTTTCAGACTGTTCTCCTTCTGGATGCAGAGCTGCGGGTGTAATAGATATGCTACCACGAAATTTCTCTATCAATATGAACTGGACAGAAGGGGAATTAAAGAAGAAAGCGGAGTTATTAATGCAAACAGCTATTAAGCTTGGAAATGAATTTATGCCATATAATCCGGTAGGTGGAGAAATCCAAATGGTGTATCTTAAATAGTTTTTTGTGTCGCCAATATAAGAGTCATTAGTAGCAGCTAGTGGCTTTTTTGCTTATAAAAATCTTTCTACAGAAAAAAAAGAACATAAAGGAGAAAGGAGAATGGAATGAGAACAGGAAGAAAACTACAGAACCGAGAAAGAGTAGAAAAATGTAAAGAAACATTGGATCAACTATCCAGATTCATGGGAGATATCCTAGATGGGAAACTCTCACAGAGGGAAGCGGCAGAGGCGTTAGGACTTACCGCACAGGGATTAAGCCATGAATTAAATTCCTGTTTTAAAAAATATCTGAAATATTCACATGTGTTTTCCGATGAAGATATCAAAAACCTGTTGGGAGATGTGGAAACTCCTGCTGAAAAGTTGGCAAAGGATGTCCTACAGGTTGGAGAAGATGGCAGATATCTTTTAGTCAACAAGGAATGCCAGAAAGATTTCATCGAAGAGGTTAAAAACACATTGAATGAAAGGGATTATTTTATACTAAGCCAGTATTACGGTCTGGAAGATGGGAAAAAGAAAAACTTGACCCGAATTGCAGAAGAGATGGGAGTCAGCAGCAACTACATAGGCCAACGGAGAAGATACAGTCTGCGGAAACTTTATCAATATAAATGCTGTGCCTGCCTGCTGCCAGAATACAAAAAACTTCGGAAAGATGTCCGAGAATATGGACAGATGCAGGAAATACAAAAAGAAGCTTACACAAGGGAGGGGTAGAAACATTGTCCGAACTCGCTGGCTACAGCAAAAAGGAAGTGCTTTCTGTCCGACTTTTTAAAAAATATTCTACAGAAAAATCAACCAATCTCAAATTCTGACATACTATATATGAGAAAGTTGGTGCGAATCGGAAGCAACGTAAGAATCCCGGAAGATTCGCACTACAAAAATAAAAAATATTGTTCTTGTTTTTCTAAAAAATAGAAATGCGAAAGATGACAATGCCTAATTTTTGTATAAACTTTCTAAATAAAGCAGCGAAATTGTTACCAATTTTATATGATTTCACTGTCGCATCCCTCATGGATGCGTGGATTAAAATAATGCCACCCTGTTTGCTGGCTAAATTATATGCTGTCGCATCCCTCGCGGATGCGTGGATTAAAATGCAAGAAAGGAACGTACATAATGAGAAAAGAGGACGGTCGCGTCCCTCGTGGATGCGTGGATTAAAATAGGAAAAACAACAAGCATGAGAAATCTTGACCCTGGTCGCATCCTTCGTGGGTGTGTGGATTAAAATATCATTGGAATCAGACAAGAATAAAAATCATTTCGTCGCATCCCTCGTGGGTGCGTGGATTAAAACCGGATACTGTGCCGTCAACTACCCACCGCTTAGATCTTTAAAGAGAGCTTGAAGCGGGGGCTTGTAAGAGCCATTTGACTAGCCTCAGTGATTCTGGTAAGTCTGTGCCGGGATGCCGGAGGCAGATACTACCAGATGAACTACGTTATGAGTGTCATGATACCGCTCTGTGAACCCTAGCAGAGACCGGTATCCGGGCAACTGATCATGGTGTGGGAAGCCATACAGACCCGAGAGTTCAAGCCTCATGACATTGGCGAAGGGACCTTACGCAGACATGCGGCAGGGACGGTTTCGTTCCCTGTATTATGTAAACACGAAAGGAGACTCTTATGAGTGTACTTGTGATCGGGCGCAATGGAAGGGCTTTGATGCCCACTACATCAAGAAAAGCCCGTTTGTTACTGAAAAAGAAAATAGCTTCTGTTGTATGCAGGCATCCGTTTACCATCCAGCTGTTATATAAGACTGGATGTGCAACACAGGAAGGATGCATTGGTATTGATACTGGCTCACAGCATATCGGTGTTGGAGTTACCTGTGGGGACAGAGTGATCCTTAAGGAGGAACATGAGCTTCGTTCATCCATGGAGAAACGTTCCCTGTTAGTAACAAGAGCAGCCATGCGGCGTGGACGCAGATACCGTAAAGTACGGTATCGTAAGCCGAAATGGAGACAGCATACGAAACGCATGTATTTTGAAAAAGCAAACCGCAAGGGACAGCATTGGAGAAAAGTAAAAACAACCACGCAGTCCCCAAGACCAAAAGGATGGCTGTCGCCGTCTCTGCAGTCGAAGTGTGACCATCATTTCCGTATCATTGACCGGTATCTGAAATACCTTCCGGATTCCATCACAAGAAATCTGGTGATCGAAGCAGGACGGTTTGATATGGCCCGGATGAATGACCCGATGATCCATGGAGAGATGTACCAGCGTGGTCCGATGTATGATGCAGAAAACCTGAGAGCATATATTTTCGCAAGGGATGGCTATCAATGTGCCTGCTGTAAGGCAAAAGCGGGGACTACCCGTAAGACAGATGGAACAACGGTAAAGCTGGTTGCCCATCATATCCTGTTCCGCAGCCGAGGGGCAACAGATAATCCAAAATACATGGTCAGTGTATGTGACCACTGCCATACGACAAAAGCACATCAACCTGGTGGAGTTTTGTATTCCTGGATGGAAAGGAATAAAAAGGTTACCCGTGGACTGAGAGATGCTGCTTTTATGAACATCCTAAGACAGCGTTTATTTGCCAGATATCCACAGGCAGCATTTACCTATGGGAATATCACAGCAGCTGACCGGAAACAGTTACGTCTTCCAAAAAGCCATGCGAATGATGCGGTGGCTATCTCGCTGTTTGGAAAAGAGGTTTCCGCTGTCAGGGATACCTGTCAGACCGTACATTATAAACAGGTACGGAAGTCCAAACGCTCCCTGCATGAAGCAATCCCAAGGAAGGGAAGGAAACGTCCAAATACGAAGGCAGTCCGTAATAAGAAAAACACAACACAGGTGAATGGATTTAAGTTATGGGATAGTGTACTTGCTAATGGAAAGAAACTGTTTATCTGCAGTTTTACTGGAACAAGTGCCTACTTAATTGATAAAAATGGCTGTTATGTATCACAGCCCGGAAAAACATATAAACAATGGCCATTATCAAAACTGAAACGGTTACATCCCAATGGTAACTGGCTGATGACATAGTAGCGATTCCTCTCTCCGACTGCAGAGGCGGGAGACTTCTCGCTAATTGAGTTAAAAGAAGAAATCTAACTATTTCACCATCCCTGCTTCTTTAGGCTGCAGGCTGAATTGTAGAATTCATGTAACATCAGTGGTAGACAAAAAAACGGTATCCTCACTGACATGAAGTTAAGCCCTGCCGAAAAAAATGGTAAAGATGACAATGCTTAATTTATATATAAACTTTCTAAATAAAGCAGCGAAATTGTTACTAATTTTATACGATTTTGCTGTCGCATCCCTCGTGGATGCGTGGATTAAAATTATTAATGAGGTTTAGTTTTTGCTCTTTTTCAGAAGTCGCATCCCTCGCGGATGCGTGGATTAAAATCAATACAGGAAGAGAAGCAGATGTTGATTGGACAGTCGCATCCCTCGTGGATGCGTGGATTAAAATATTCTTCGGGATGGTAAGCGGTTGTCGCATCCTTCGCGGATGCGTGGATTAAAAAATTCCTAATCTGTCATACTATAAGGGAAGGGATAATATCCCTTTGTTTGCGGGGCAGGCAACGGTCCAGTCTGTCCCGTATACTACCAATTAAACAAATCTTTTGCAGAGCAGGAAAGGAGTTTGCTATGATACGTTTTAAACAGGTCGTATCCGGTGTACTGACAGGCTTTTTATTCTGTGGTTCTGCCATCAGTGGAGCACCACTTATTGCAGCAGCTAAAACAGAAACCACATACAGCCTGACACTCGATAAGACAGAAAACGGTTCCGTTGCTATCTTTGATGCAGAAAAAGAGGCAAAGAAAGATGAGAGCAAGGAGCAGCAGAACACAGAAGCTACTACAAAAGAGAAAGCTTTAACCAAAAAGGTGAAGGCAGGTGATACAGTATCCATTAAGGTAAAGCCGGATGCTAAGTATATCATCAAAAAGCTGTCCCTTATTGATCCTGAAACAAAAAAGAAGCTGGATGTTGAACTTTTTGCTGATGAAAAGCATGAAGACGTTGTAACATTCACAATGCCAGCACAGGATGTCTTGGTAACATCCTCTTATGAAGAAGGAACAATGGAAAAAGGACAGACAATTGCCTCCCTTGTTGGTGCAAAGAGGAAAGAAACAGAAGATAAAAGTGAGGCAGCAAGCACTTTTGCCAAAAGTGAAACAACAGAAACCGGAATCTCAACAGAGGCCACTACAGAACCGGCTAAAAGCAGTGAGAACACAGAGGCAGCAACAGAAGCTTCCACAGCGACAGATGCAAAAGCAGAAGAATCAAAAACGGATGCTGATGCAGGTAAAGAGCAGGAAGCTACAGAAAAAGCTGCGGAAACGACAACTGCCACCGAATCGGAGGAAAAGGCTTCGGAAGTCTCTGAGAGTACCGAAAGTACTAAAAAATCAGAGGAGGCAAATGAACCGGTAAAGGTCGTTGGTGATGAAGGTAAAGAAGTTGTTGTTAATGACACATCCTCCAAGAACAGTAAAGAGAGTGATAAGACAGAAGAAACAACAGAAGCGGAAACAACCGCCGATGAATCTTCTGAAAAACTGACAACAAAAGAAGTCGCACAGGATGCGGTCGATGTTGAAAAGAAGATCGAGGAGCAGACAGAGAATAAAGACCATGTGGACCGGAAGATGGTTGTAAAATATACTCTGGCAGATTCTTCTAAAACAGAGGAAAACATTACTCTTGATAAGCTGATGAAGGATACAACGGTAGATGCTAGTGCATTTATCGGTCAGTATCAGCAGGAATTACCTGTTTATGAGAGCAAATCCGATGGGGAATTTTATTATATCTATCCAGATATCACTTCCCAGAAGAAAAATCTCGAACTGGTTTCCTGTGATGTCGCTTATAACAACAATGATGGCGAGATTATCAAAGATGCAACATGGGATGCAGAAAAGGGATGCATCAAAGTCCCAGTAAGCTGTTTCTCTGATGAGAAAGTGAAAGAAATGGGAAATGCGCCTGTTCAGGCACAGCTTTTCTTCCGCTATGACAGCAGTATCTCCGATAAATCTGGTGTGTCTGTACACATTGATAACCAGAACCCGGATGTAAAAGTAAAAGCTGCCGATCAGGTAGTTGTAGGAGATGACCTTGATGTACAGTTTGATATTCCGGTAGCCACAAAAGATACCGCAGAGAATATCAATGCATCTTATTTTTCCATTAAAGTAAATGGAAATGAAGAACCGATCGAACTGACAGACAATAGTGTTGCTTATGATGAAGACAATGGTGTACTGACTCTGGCATCCAATGCCATGACAACCACCAGTGTTGATATTACTATCAAACCAAAGGCAGTAGCTGCTTATGCTGCAAGTACAAGTACTTCCAAAGCAGATTTAAAAGCTGTCCCTGGTGTAAAATTAAAAGAAAATCTTACAAAAGAAAATGAGGGTACGTATTCTACTTATAAGTCCACTTTATACTGGGCTGACGAACCGTATCTGTATAAACATCAAAATGATCCAACAAGTGTTGTTGATAAAAAATCCTGGTTACGTAAGAATCTTGGATTGATGGACGATTATATGTGGGGAGCCGCTATTTCTGAAAAATCAGGTCATACTTATAATGCGATCAAAAAAGCGGATAACACATATGATTTTAACCACAAGACGATCAAGGATGAAAGAAACGGATTTGATACCCATGCGGATTGGACATATTATATGAACTATCGTTTTGGTGTGGATAAGGATTTTGCTAAATACAAAGCTGGCACATCTTCTAAAACAGGAAGAGAACCAGATATTGACTGGACACAGCTCTCTGAAAACTCCAAAGCGGATGTATATGCATTAAACTGCTGTCATATCGGCAATGGTACTGTTATGAAACCTATCGGAACAGTTTCATACGATACAAAGAAGATTGATGGGGCACAGGTTCGTCAGAGTAAGACACGTTCTCCGATTCGTATCAGTGTTATGTTCGTAAGTGAAAAGGAGAATTATGCCATCTTTGGTATGGTTACTCCTCAAATGAACTCACAGGCCGGATTTGGTATGTATAAAGTAAAATTCTCCGAAGCTTCCGGTAAGATTTCTATCAATAAGAGTTCCGCAGACCCATCCGTTACAAACGGAAATAACCTGTATTCCTTAAAGGGTGCTGTTTACGGTATCTTTAAGACAAAAGCAGATGCAACAGCAAAGAAAAATGCTGTCGGCAGCATCACTCTTGATGCAAATGCAACAGGATCTTTAAGTGGTCTTGAAAACGGTACATATTATGTACGCGAGACAAAGGCTCCATCGGGATATAAAGAGGATGCAACAGTTTATACAGCAAAGACTTCCAGTGGTGCGACTACGGTAGTAAATACAAAGGATAATGCAGAGACTTGTGACCTGTATCTGGAGATTACGAAGAAACTGAGAGATAATGAGCAGAATAAAGTAAATGCAACATCATTAAAAGATACGGAATTTACTTTATCTTTCTATCCGGGTGGATACTATAATGCAAATGAGATAAAAAACAAAACCGCTTCTAAGAAATGGATTATTAAAGATAAACAGGATGGTGTTAGTGTACAAGATAATGGGGATGGAACTGTTACTTTCGTAGCAGATATAAAAAATATTCCATTAGGAACATTAGGGCTTAAAGAAACAAAATCAGGAGCTGGTTTCTCGGCAGTACATTATACTGCAATTAACCCTGCAGGAAAAATTCTGGCAAATGATACGAATCCTACAGTGATTATGTACGCTAAGAAAGGACAGAAAGTACAGGATGTATATGGAACCTCTACCTATATTGTAGGAGATTCTAGTATTCGTGGAGATTTTAGTTTTACAAAATCTGGAGCTGATAAAAAGAAATTATCGAATATCCAGTTTGTGCTTGAGAACACAGATACGAAAGAATCTTATACAATCACAACAGATAGTGAAGGACATTATGATTCATCCACGGATACTAATCTTTGGTTTCACAGTACTTCAGACGGAGATTCTTCCAGCAAGCGGGATGGACTTGGAAAACTGACAAAAGGACATTATAAACTGACAGAAAAGAGAACTGCAAATAATACCGGATATCAGTTAGTCACAACAGATTTTGATATTAGCTCAGACGATGAAAAAGTGGTATTAGAGGATGTAAAATTAGCTGACCCAACTGTAACAATCGGTACAAAAGCAATCGACAGTGCAACTGGCAGCAATTATGCGAAACAGCAGGATGCTTTATCTATCACAGATACGGTATCTTATGATGGATTAGCATTAGGCAAGACTTATGTTATGAAAGCCGTACTCATGAACAAAAAGACAGGAAAAGCCGTTACAGTAAACGGAAAGAATGTCACAGGCGAGACGAAATTTACAGTAGAGGAAAAGGGTACAGAAAAGAGCGGCATTGCAAATGATAATGCACTCTGGAAAGATACCCGTAAGGGAACTGTGGATGTAAAACTTGCATCCTTCCCAACAAAAGATTTCAATGGAGAAGAATTAGTTGTCTTCGAAAAAGTATACCTCGTAGGTGAGGACGGAAAAGAAGAAACCGTACCAACAGCAACGCATGAAGATATCAATGACGAAGGACAGACAATCCTTATCCCAGAAGTGAAGACTTCCGCAGTAGACCAGAAGACTGGTTCCAAAGACACTTCTTATGAAGTAGATGAGAAGACAGACCAGAACAGTGAAGGATACAAAAAGATCACAACTGTGATCGATACAGTGTCCTATAAGAATCTCGAACCTGGCAAGGAATATAAAGTCGTTGGTACACTGATGTCTAAAGAATCCGGAGAAAAAGTAAAGGATAAAGATGGAAAAGAGATCGTATCTGAAACAACCTTTACTCCAAAGGAAAAGAATGGAACAGTTGATGTGACATTTGTCTTTGATGTGACAGGACTTGAAAATACAACAACCGTTGTATTCGAAAATGTTTACCATAAAGACGAACTGTATGCCGCTCATGCGGATATCACAGATAAGAATCAGACATTCTTTACGCCGGGTGCAAAAACAACTGCAAAAGACAACGAGACTGGAAACCATACTTCTCCAGTTAAGAAGTCCGTAACGATTAAAGATACTGTTGTTTACACAAATCTCCAGAAAGGAAAGAAATACTCTGTAAAGGGTGTCCTGATGGATAAGGAGACTGGAAAACCATTTGTTGTTAAAAACGAGGATGGAACAGAATCCGAAGTGACAGCAGAGAGAGAGTTTGTTGCTGGACAGGATGATACAGAAGAAGTTGGAAAGGAATCTGTTTCTGACGAACGGGTAGATGGAGAGATTACATTAAGCTTTACCTTTGATGCATCTGCATTGGAAGGCAAAACTGTTGTAGCATACGAACATGTATATCGTGATGGCAAAGAGGTAGCAACCCATGCAGACATCAACGATGAAAATCAGAGTATCCACTGGCCATCGATCGGAACAACAGCAACGGATTTTGATGGAAAAGGTCATACAGTAAGAGTTGGAGAGTCTGTTATTATCCGTGATACTGTATCTTACAAAAATTTAGTGCCTGGCACAGAGTACAAGGTAAGCGGGGTATTGATGGATAAAGAAACAGGAAAACCATTCCTTGATGCCAAAGGTAACCAGATTACAGGAGAGACTACTTTCTCTCCAGAACAGGCAGATGGAAGTGTGGATGTCTTATTCACAGTAGATACTTCCTTACTTGCCGGAAAGAAATTTGTAGCTTTCGAAAAGCTGTATACAAATGAAGTAGAGATCACATCCCATGAGGATATCGAAGATGAGGGTCAGACAGTATATGTTCCTTCCATCAAGACAAAAGCAGCAGATGCCAAAACAAAGATCAATACTTCTTGTGAAGATAAAGAGATCACGATCATTGATACGGTAACATACAAAAATCTTCATGTAGGAGAGACGTATCAGGTAAGCGGTGTACTGATGGATAAATCGACAGGAAAGCCATTCCTTGATTCTAAAGGCAAAGAGATCCGTTCAAAATCTGAATCCTTTACACCAACGGAAACAGACGGAACGGTGGAAGTAAGATTTACTTTCCCTGCAACCGGCTTAAGTGGAAAGAGTACAGTCGTATTCGAAGACTTAAAGCAGGGAGATGTTACATTATGCAGCCATGCGGATATCGAGGATGAAGCACAGTCTGTATATATCCCTAAGATCGGTACAAAAGCAACCGATGCGAAATCTGGAAAGCATAGTGTAAAAGCTGGAAAAGTAACGATCAATGATGTAGTGAAATACCAGAACCTTGAAAAAGGTAAGACTTATACATTAAAAGGAACATTAATGGATAAGAAGACTGGAAAAGCAGTCAAAGTAAACGGCAAAGAAGTCACTGCCACAGCAAGTTTTGTTGCTGGCGGAGATACTGTATCAAATGAAAAAGATACCGTGGTAGGTGATGTGGATAAGGATGCTGCAGAAGATGCTATCCAGAAGACAGAACGCGTCAGCGGGGAAGCAACGGTAACCTTTAAGTTTGATGCATCCGGTCTTGGTGGAAAGACCCTTGTTGCTTTCGAGCATCTGTATGAGGGGGAAGCTGAGATTGCAAACCACACAGATATCAAAGATAAGGCACAGAGCGTAGATATCATCAAAGTGAAAAAGCCTGTAAAAGGATCAAAACGTGGAAGTTATTCCCGTGGAAAGAAAGTCCAGACGGGTGACAACATGAAGATGTACATCTTTGCTGGTGTAGCAGTGATCCTCGTGATTGCCGGAGTTGCATTCCTTGTAAAAGGAAAGAAAAAAGAAGAAGAGTAATCTTCTGAAAATTGACCAGACAGCCATCGGGTGACCGGTGGCTGTTTTTGCAAAAGGAGTGAAGAAAGAATGCAAAATATTTATACAGAATCTTGTCCGCTTTGGGATCGTGGACCTTCTTGCTATAGTGAATATCCTGCCTGTACACAAACGGTATTATCTGATAAAATAACAGAAAATACAAAAGAGAAAGGTAGAAGGGAACATATGAGTTTTGTAGGTTTGACGTTTTTTAAAGACCGTATCATAGGGTACGGGGATACAAAAGGGTCCTGTTTTATCGATGGAAAATTACAGGAAGATAAAGAACGAGGAAGAATTCCCAAGGTATTTACAACAAAAGATTATATTATATGTACTTATGGTGTCAACTCGTTTGAAGTGGTTGGAGATAAAACAGGTGAGATATTTATCGAAAACTGGATTGAGGACAATATCGGTAAAGTAAACTACCCAGAAGATTTGGTTAAAAGACTTCATGAGCATCTATTAAAAGAGGAAAACCTTCTTGCGTTAAACGAACAGATACACTTTTTTGCCGGATACATAGAGATGGGACAAAGAGTATTGGTCAGAGCCAGTGTGAATAAAATGGAATTGTCAATCAAAAGGGAATATGTTATTATTCCGCTTTCTGCATATGGTGGAAATGACGTTTATGTTCAATATTTTAATAAGGATACGATACAGCTTATGTCCGATGAAGAAGATATTAAGAAAAACATAGAGCGAGCAGTCAAGAAATTCGATAAAGAATTGCCATATAATCCTGTTGGGGGAGATATCATAGTAAAGACTTGGAACCCACAAAAATAGAGAATGCATATTGCAAATAGGAATGGCATATAATATAATGCCAGTAGGCAAAATGATGAAATGTGTTCAAAGGAACGCAGTAAAACCCCCCGGAGCTTTCACCTCCGGGGGGTTTTATCCGTTTTGGCAGGGTGGCTTAATCCCTTGGCTGGCTGCCTTTTGCATTTTTTTTAATTTGTGGTATACTTCTTTTTGAGAGGAAAAAATTTTTTCTACAGAAAAATCGTGATCCTAAATTTTCTATCATACTAATAATAAAAGAAATCATGGTTCATAAGAAAAGGAGAAAAAAATTATGATGAAAAAGATGAACAAAAAAAGTATCATGGCAATCGTATTTGCGGCAATGTTTGTATTTGCTTCTGTTGCAGGAATCTTTTTACCACAGCAAGCATCAGCCGTTGGAAAGCGTGGGAAGATCCGTTCTGTGAGAGTAACTTCGGTCAAGAAGCTGACAGCAGGCAAGACATCTAAGATTAAAGTGAAAGTAAATCCGAAGAAAGTGGCTGCTAAAGTTACATTTAAAACGAGCAATAAATCCATTGCTACGGTAAGCCGAAAAGGTGTTGTAAGAGCCAAGAGACCTGGCAGAGTCACTATTACAGTGAAGGTAAAATCAAAAAACAAAAAAATTAAGAGGATCAAGATCAAGGTAATCCCGAAGAAAAAAGCTTCTACCAAAAAGAAGAAAAAGTCTACTTCAAAAAATACGACAGCAAAGAAAGATACAACGAAGAAAGACAATACATCTGGTGGTAATACCAATAAAGATTATGACAATGAGAATGGAGAAGAAACTCCTTCATATGAAACTGCATTAGATAAGAAGACTTCTGCGGATGGAGTGTTAAATATCTCTTATAGTGATATGGAGAGTAGAAAGGTAGCGGGCAAGGTACGTTATTATATTCCATACGATTTTACAAAAGCTAAAGTTGTAAATCTACCAGAAGGAAATTATTATGTACCACATGATGATGATATAAAAAATGGTATTACATATATTTTTAATGGACAAAGTCATCTTATAATGCAGGTAAGATATTCTTCTAATCAAGACGTAATTAATAATTTAGAATATGATCAGCCGGGAACGGAAACGGTTTCTGGTGGTCAGGGCATTGTTGGAAATGGAACAGCTCAAGTAACAACGTATAATAATAAGAAAATTACTATTGTTGTTCAGGGATATAATTCTATAAATACATTAAGATATCAGTGTAAGAAAGTAGTTAGCGAGATTACAGATAACTCTATGACAGATATGAAAAAGGTAAATACCATTCTGGATTATATTGTAGATCATAGAGATTCTCATTATACATTAAATATTGGGACATATCATGTAGTTACGGATTGTACGGGTTATTCTGCTATTATTGCTCAGATGCTTAACTTTGCAGGAGTAGATTGTTGTGTAAGACTAGCGGGATATGATAAATATTACGGACAGACCCCGACTCATCAGAATAATCTCGCTTGTATTGATGGTGTGGCGTATGTGATTGATGAAGACATTATGATGAAATATAGTGATTTATTTGATTCTAATAACTGTCACATTGGTTATAATACTTATTATGCTTCTCAGTATCCAGAATTAAATCGCGAAGGAAAACTTGATTACAATCTTACAAGAGAATCTGCCCCAGAATATAAACTGGTACTGAAAAAAGCCGGTCGTCTTTAAATAATAAAGCTCAGAATTTTTCTGGGCTTTGTTGGCAGAAGAGAAGAGAGGAGAATAACTGTATGTTTTGTATGCAATGCGGGAAAAAAATAATGAGCGATATGAAATTTTGTCCATATTGTGGAGCTAAGATTCAGATAAAGGAAAGCTATGAAAAACAATCGGATGCCTTTTTGTATCCGGTACAGGAGAAATCATTTAAGTTTTCGATTTTATCCAGTAATCAAAAAGCAGTAAAACAAATAAACGAGTGGTTGTCAGAAAACTATATTACAATTAAGGCAATTAAAATTGAGACTATATTGAAAGAAAATAGTTTTAAACCCAGAACTATTCTAGCTCGTGTTGTAATTAAATACATAAATGTAAGTGATGGAAGTTTATTTAAAATGGGATATTTCGAATCTGTTAAGCGTATTGGCAGAGACGATAGTAAAGTGGAAATCCCTTTTGCTGATTGGAAAAGAGATAATTCGGAAAAAGAAGTTTTATGGAATAAAACTGTGAGTTATCATTATCAGAGTGGTACAGTTACAACTTTGTATTATCTGTATAGTTGTTATTAATTGGAAAGCCGGTCGCCTTTAAATAATAAAGCTCAGAAGAGAAATTCTTTTCTGAGCTTTATCTATGAAGAAAGTAGGGAAATGAAAAGACCCCGGGCCCGAAGGTCACCGGAGTACGTTCCACAATGCTTATTAACAATTATATAATACCATAATATTATCTGAAAATCAACAAAAATAGATAAAAAATATTCCAGCTTTTGAGGGAAAAATTTTTGTTCGGAGTCTTTTTTTGCTCTTTTCTGGCATACTATTAAAAAGAGAGGAAGGTGAAAAAATATGGTAAAAGAACTTCCAAAAGATTTCCTGAATATTGGCCAGTTAAAAACCTATCAAGAAGAAATCTGGAACATGTATAAGTATTTGGACGACATAGTTAATGAACTGACTCCAGATACTTCAGCAAAATCATTTGAAAATTTCGATAAAATATTTAATATTCGGACAAAAGATGTAGAATTTAATGATTTTCGAGATTTGTATTTTTCCTTACAGGATATCCACAACAAAATTTCTGTTTTAATTGCTTTTCTTGACAAACAGAAAACAGAATAGGAAATACGAGGTGATTTCACTGAGAGAATTAATGGTAAATACAGTGTATTATTATGGAATACGACCGCTTCAGGTGCTTAAAGTTATTTCCCAAGTACACATGGCCAAGATCCGTTTTTTGGATACGCAAGAAGAAACTTTTTTGGATATAAGTGGGATTAGAGAGATTCCTTCTACTGATAAATATATTACAATTAATTGTTAGAATTTTTCTTTTGCAATAGTTAAATTTTACTCATTCCATCATACTAATACAAGAAAAGAAAAATAGATGAATCCAGTGAGAGGTGATATAATGGTAGAGACTTGGAAATCGAAGAATAACAAATGATTATTCAAAAGAGGAAATATTTATGAGTGATATAAATTATGATTTTAAGGATTTATTAAATGTAGGAGAAAATTTTAATTTACTCTATACACAAATGCTGAATGGAAAAAGGATAAGATCGGAAAAAACGGGGGTTGTCTATGTCTTTGATGAAGTTGGATGTGGAAAAACGGTATCTGCAATTATTGCAATAGCAAGTGTCATCAAAGAAAAACAAATGGAAAACGAAGGATATAAAATACTTGTATTGACTCAAAAATCCGTTTGTTTGCAATTTGAAGAAGA
>OLPE01001162.1_pt1 | contig 16187 bp, 6 predicted proteins | sample 1671901 | NCBI WGS metagenome assembly OLPE01 (sample SAMEA3136624, study PRJEB25190) | human gut metagenome | biome: human gut; feature: human-associated habitat; material: faeces | place: Austria | collected 2013 | reverse complement strand
GTAGCCGCCGTCACCGCGACGAGCGCCAGCAGTACGAGCAGCAGCGACGTGTACACCCGCGTGCGCATCGTTTTCAGATTCGTCTGTTTCTTGCTCATCAGCTTCCCTCCCCGGCGAGCACGCCGTAGAAGGACAGCTGCAGATCCGCCGTATGGAAGCTCACCGAATCGGTGCAGTCCGGATCACAGCCCTCCAGATAAAAATAAATGTCCAGGGAATAGATTTTCCCGATCTGCATCGAAAGCAGTGTGTGGGATGGCAGCCCCAAGGAAGCATCCATCGCATAGTCTGCGACCGGAACACTCGGATCACGCACCGCGCTCACGGAGCCGTTTCGGTACCGGAGTACCTGACTGCCGTTCAGCTTCGTCCCGTTTACTACTGTATTATTGCTCTGCATGTCCGAGGGGTTCGAAGCCTCGGAAAGACGCAGGATGATCGGATTCGCCGTATCCCCGTCAAATACGAGACCGAGCCGGGCCGCGTTCAAAAGCCGCCCGTCCACATTTTTCCCGAGCAGCTTCTCGCTCTGATCCAGATACAGGTTCATCACCTGGCTGCCGGAAAAGCCCTCGCCGGACGCCCGCAGATAAATGCGTCCATGATAATAGTAAGCTTCATTTTCTACTTTTTCAAAATGAACGGCCTGGTCTGCGACCGTCGATGGCGCATAGACAAAATTCACCAGATCCGACGTCGACACCGGAAGCAGCTTCGCAGCTGACGTCCGGTTCACCTGCGTGATCGCCGCCGTCTGCATATCGCGGAATGCACTTCCGCCCGATGAGCTCAGCTGCAGAGTCAGCGTCTCCTCGCCGGTGCGCGCCGTAGCCGTACTCGTCCCGACCGCACGGTTCGATGTGAACCACGCATAGGTCGCTGCCGCCAGCGAAAGGACCGCCGCCAGCATCGTAACACTCAGGAACCAGGTCCTGAACGCATGTTTCATCCCCTCTCCCCTTTCTGTTCACCCGTCGTATCCACTCCGGCAAATGCCAGCTGAATTTCCGAGCTCTTATTCTGTACCGCATTCGAGCACTGCTCATCGCAGCCCTCCAGATACAGATAATATGAAACGGTCGCCACCTCGTCAGCCTCCAAACTCACGAGCTTGCTGGCGCCCGGATTATATTCATTTTCATGCTCCCCCGCCACGGCCATATAGCCGCCAAGCTCCTTCGCCGGGTCGTCCACATAGTTCGCCGTCCCGCTTCCGGAGATAGAGGAGACCACCGCCAGGCTTCGCGGAACCGTCTTCACCGACACCGCGCTCCCGGTGGATCCAAGATCATCCAGTTTAAAGATAAAAGTCTCTTTGCCGGACTTCGATGTGATCACAAGTCCCAGCCGCATCGCCGCCAGTGCCTGCGGATCACTCCCCAGCTTCAGTTCCTTCTTATTAAAATATACGTCGCACGGCGCATTTTTGCACTGCAGATACACCGTACCGTACAGCACGCTCTCACTGATCTGGCGGTCCGCGCTCTCGTAGAGCATTGCAATGCCCTCCTTATCCTGCGCTGTCACACGGTAAAAATGTTCCAGATCGGCCGTCGACACCGGGCGTAAGGCGTCCGGATCGGCCGTGAGCTTCAGCTGACACGTCTTATCAAATGGGCCTCCCTCGGCATTCGCAATCAGCAGTACGGTATCTCCGCTGCCCACCGTGCCGCCCATCGGTGTCACATTCGTCGAAGTGATTCCGGTAAACGTAAACCAGGCGTAGGTCGCGCCCGTCGCGATGACGAGCAGAAGCAGGAGCGACAAAATCGCCATCACAAAGGATTTCTTCAGCGTTTTTACTTCGTTATTCATGCTCCCGCCTTTCTTTCTCAATCGTAGTTCCTTTTCTTTTACTGCACAACTCCGGCAAACGATACCGCCAGATTCCGCAGGGTCTGATCTGCGAGGTTCGCGGTGCAGTCCTCATCGCAGCCCTCGAGCCAGATGTAGAGCTCCACCTGCACCGGCGTCCCGGCCTGTCCCGTGTCTGTACCGGATATCGTGCAGAGCTTCAGAGACTGATCCTTCAGCGTCACTGCTCCGGTATTCTGATTGTAGTCGCACCACTCCGCTGAGGTATATGGTGTGAAGCGCACCGTGCTGCCGTCCGTCCTCATACAGTCCAGCACATAGCCCTCCTGCCCGGTCGCCGTATTGTACTGGGCCTCCGGATTCTTCCTGTCACTGATTGAAAATATGTATTCATCCGCAACCGCGGTCTGCCGCCCCAGCTGATGTATGACGAGCCCGACACGGATCGCCGAAGAGATCGGCCGGTTCTCATTGCTGTCCTCAAAGCCGATATTGGCCAGATAAATATCCGTCGCCGACCCGGTCGTCCGCAAATAGAGGCTCGTATGATAGTAATCCGTCCGCTCCCCGCTCCCGAAAATACTCGCAACCAGATCCGGCTGGCTGTCGCTCCCTTCCGTGAACCGCTCCACCTTCTGGAAGCCACCGCTGATGCGGTTCGTCGATACCGGCGTGAGCCGCCCTGCAAAGCTGTCAAGCACCGCCGCCGATCCGTACGTCCCGTCATAGGAATTACTGATCTGCAGGTTCGACCCTGCGCCCGCTGCCATACGCACATTCGTGGTATGCCGGCTTGTGTTATAAATATACCATGCATAGGTCGCCGACACAACTGCCACCAGCGTCACCATCAGCGCCGCCAGCGCCGCCGAGAACCTGCGGCGAAGCCGAAGCGTAAGGACGGAATCATATGGACGGGGTGGGTGAAATAGATATTGTAGCGTAGTAGCACCTCCCTTCGGGGTGGAATAAAATTTCCGTTAATTAGTGGTCGTTGTCTGTGCAGGGGCGTCGACGAATTCCGGTTTGATTTTGGCAAGGGTGTAAATAAGATTATCATTGCACTGTGTACCATCAATTGGACTTGTTACTCCTGCATCATTCGTTCTTTGAATCTCCACAGCTAAAACCACCTTATAATTCGAGTAATAATGATTTTTTTCTTCTACATTCGCCACGTTAACTTTAAGCTGAATCGCCTGCGTCAATTTGTTCCCATCAAAAGCAGACTTTGTGTTTATATTATCATTCTGCCAATAAGTCTCCTTCGGCACTATCCATGACCAGCTTCCATTACTGTAAGAAACAGTCCCTGACTCTGCGGACTTCAACACCACAGACAGATACTGATTTGCCTCAGAAAGCGCCTGACCATACTCCTCCAAGGATCCGGCATTTGTATTTTTAGGCAACAGGCTCAATGTAAACTTGACTCCACTAGAATTTTTCAACACATCATCCAGATTCTTCATAGATGATAAATCATAGGTCGCTGTCGTTTCAATGTTTGCATATTCTGCAGAAGCATCCAGATACGCCAAATCCAAAAGGTTGATTCCAAGCTGGTCAATCTCATCAGCATCATAACTCAGCTTTGCCCCTGCTGGCTCCTCACGATAATATGCCGTTTTAGTGGTTGACTCTGTTGCCCGGTTACTACTGTAGCTTAAGCTTTGCTTCACTGTCGAAAGCTGAGAATAATACACCAGTTTCGTATAATCATCCGGAATATTAGCACTTATCTCATCCCCCAGTTTTGATTCTGGTATTACATCCAGTCCTGACGCCGGTATCATAGCATCCATTCTTACTTCTACACACAAAACACTATTGCCATCAGCATTCCCTCCTTTTACCAACTTACGAACCCCTTGCAAGCTGATTGCACCCGCATTTGTCCCGTCAGAAGATAATGGCAATTCCATAACTCCTCCGGCAGAAGTCCATGTATAGCTTACTGCAACTTCCATATTATTTCCTTCAGACCATGTTTTCGTAATGGTATCATACGTATAATAAGTTTTCGAAGTTCCACTTTCTTTATATACATAGAAGTTTGCAGTTCCTGTCGTTCCACTTGGAAACTGTTCTGCACTAGTCTTCTTATCAACTGTCTTCTGCAGACCTCCCACAAATCGCAAATACAGCTCATCCTTATTATTTTCATCATCCAGATATGCCTGTCCATTTGGAAACGTAATTGTATCTACTACATCCACTTTCATAGCAGAATCCGCTGCGCTTACCTTTTTAGATAAATCGGTAATATTTTCCTCTTCAAGCTTTTGCGTATATCCGCTAGAAATGATATAGGTACTTGCCGTATTGCTCTGTCCGTCCTCATCTCCTGTTATCGTTCGATAATAAATCTGATGAGGAATTTCTGTACTGGAAATCTCAGTTTTCAATGTTCCATTTAAAATAGCGTTTCCACTCCCTTCTGGAACTGTAATGACCAGATAATAGCTTTCTTTTATGGTACTTTTTCCATTTTCATCTTTCAGCCCTGTATCTGCAACTGTGATTCTATATTTCTCTTTCTCGTTCCCTGTCGCCAAACGATAATATTCATACTCACCAGCTGCATTTTTAATTTGAACTGTCGGTACTGAATAGGAATGATCCGCAGAAGCTTCTGTTCCAAATGGTCTTCCATCTGCCTCTACTTTTATAAAAACTCCATTCTCATCTTCTTCAGCAGTTGCCTTTACCAGTTCTGCAATACTTGGAGCTTTGTACTTTTTACCATCTGAATTAACAAATGACTTCAGCGGGATTTTATTCACCTGACGATCCGAATCCTTCACCGTATAATAATACACTCTGCCATTCCTGGTATCCACTAGCGATAATTGCGTTCCTATTGGAAGTTTTGTGCCGGACTGATCAAACCAAAGCGCTTTGTCCAGAGACTCTGCCACATTTCCACCAGCATCAATGTAGCTCTGCCAACCATAATCGGTATATATTCCTTTCGCGCTATTATACGTATACGTCAGATATCCGGAAATGGAGCTTCCGAAACTTTCCAGAACATGAGAAGTAAGCGTCTTATAATCGGTGTCCCTGAAATTCGTACCATAGCTCAATGTCGCAGAAAAATCAACTTCCAGCATGCGGCGAACCAGAACCGGAACAAACAAATTATACTCATGCCCATTGCCACTCTCATCTTGTTCTGCAAATGTCACGACCAACAACGTAAACCTATTTCTATCATTATCATAATCTGTTGTTGTACTGAAACTGATTTTATTTGTTTCATCCGTATTTACTCGAAATGCTGATTCCTGCTCACTGTCTCTGTTAAATGTATTTCCATTTTTTTTGTATACATACACATTTGCTTTTACGTGTTGAGTCGATTTCGTATTTAAATTGTTTGCTTCTGAAAACCCTCCATTAGTTAGAATATTCAAGTACTGTGTAACAGTCTCTGTATCGCCTGTTGTAATCTGCAGTACCGGAAAATCACTATCTAATTTCTCTGACTGATTTGCATTATACGTGGATAGTGCCTTTGTAAAGTCAAATGATTCCACTCCAGTCTTTTTATATGGATAATGGCCATCCACAGCTTTTGCTTCATTCGCAAATATATTCTGTGCTTCTACTGTAAATGTCGAACCATTCTTTGTCCAAAAAGCGCCATCTCCATATAAATACAAGGTTTCCTCTTGTGTTGTTGCATTACTTGTAGACACATGGAAATCACTTACCGGGCTTGTTACCACGTACGGTGCCGTTACTGTTGCAGCGACATCTTGTTGTTGTGGAGTACTTGGAACTTGTAACAGAGATTTCTTGTTTCCATTTCCAACTGTCTCACCATTCTGCGCAGAACCAGAATAATCGGCAAAGGAAATATAAATTTTCGATGAAATATCTGCCTTACCATCCACATTATACAAGCCAATCTTTTCGTCCTGTCCCTGAAGACTGATACCTGCAACGCTGATAGTTTGTCCATCCAGAGATCGTACTAAGCCAAACAAATGTCCTCTTTTCAGTCCATTCTCAAATCTAACTTTGGAAATCAATACATTAGATGCCGCTATACTTCCTCTTAAATTTCCGATAATACCACCAACTTGGTTATACTGCCACCCGCTTCCGATAATATTTATATTTTTTTCTGCACTGTCAAAAAGATACAATGTTCCAGTATTACTGTTATCAGAGTCTCCTATAAATCCTCCACACCCCCAGCTTTTACTACTGATTTTTAAATATTGGAGATTACAATTGTGAAGTGCTATAGCCTCCTTGGTATTAAAGAATCCTAATATACCTCCTGCGCAGTCATACCCCAGTATTTCGCTTTGGTCATTCTCCGTATTTCCCATAACAGTACAGTTTTTGAAGACAGCCTGTTTTTGCGCATCTCCAGCAATCCCACCGGCAATTGTTCCATAAATTTTGGCTTCATTTACAATGGCACCCTCTATGCTAACCTGACCATTTGTAATTACGCCGACAATTCCACCAGCACGATTAAAACGCTCATTTTTTGACGCATCTAATTCTTCATTAATCTGCGCATTCTGAAAGCTACAATTAAGTATCCGATTGTTACTTCCAGTACCTTTGGCAAACCCCACAATTCCTCCGACTCCGGTTTCATTGTTACTGTCATAATTTTTTATCTTAATCCAAGATGTCAAACGGTCTGCTCCTTTAAATGTTACTCTCTGAATTTGGTATTCTTTTCCATCTACCCTTCCAATAAAACCTCCTGCTGCTCTTTTGGCAGAAACCTTTACCCCCTCCAACACAGCATCCTGATATGTCTCAGTTTCATTTTGCGCAGTATTAGCATAAACTTTTGTCTTTATATATCCAAAAGCCCCTCCTGCATAAAGAACACTTTTTTCATTTCCAAGTGTGGCATCTCGCCCGACTGTTGTAATATTTTCCCGAGTTACAGATAATGAACTCCTAACATCTACACTATCATTACTGTCTACATACCCTACAAAGCCTCCTACTGCATTGGTGGCATCAACCATAATTTTATTGTACTGCGAATTTTTAACAGAAACACCTGCTGAAATACGCTTCCCACTAGTTGGTTCTAAAAGGATCGCAATATCACTTACTACATAATTGCTCGGTTTTGTCTCAGGTACAGTCCTTCCAGAACTTCCAAGCAATCCTCCGGCATTATTTGGACCTTCTATATCCATATGCTGTATTTGAATATTATTAAACGAAATATTCGCCTGACTAGTACTTGATGTGGCTGAAATATTAGATGTAGCACCTGCAATTCCACCAACGTCAACACTCTTATTAAAAGTTGCCCAGGTGGATGTATCCGTTGTTTCAACTCCGGCATTCGTATAGTATTTCAATGATACTCCTCCGGATATCGTTCCAGCAGTATTCTGTTCTCCCTGAATCGTCAGATTCTGGATCATACCTGTACTTTTGTTACTCAATCTCAGTAAATTCCATACTCCACCTACAGATGCCGAATGAAAGTCATCATCTGCATATTCCTTTACCAGCGTATTCAGTATCAACGTACTGCCGTTTCCATCCATTTCCTTTAATACAGGTACTATGCCCTTCGCATCTGGGGCATTTCCATTCAAAACTGCATTCGATACGTATCTTGCTGCAATTCCCTGATAGCCACTTCCATAATCTGCCATATTATATGTAGCATTTTTTAAATTGATCTGTACACCTGACGAAGTAGAAATAGAAAAGCATCCTGCATCTCCATACTTTTCCAGTAGATATGGCAAGTTATTCCCACCCGCTATCTTCTGGTCGTCTGAATTTGCCAGCCGCACGTCATCATCTTCTTCTCCTGTACCGATATGGCTATATAAAGCTTTTCTTACCTTTCCATATGCTCCACCAAATAGATAGCTCGATAAATCTTTTGCCGTATTAGCCGTATTAGCCGTCGTGCCATATGCATTACTGCTTCCACCGGATGCCGCGCCACTATTTACCACAGCCGAAAGGATCAGAAGTCCCTGGCTATCATTTACTGTTACCGTCGTGCCTGTAGTCGTAATACACGCTGTATCTGTAGTATTCAATGAATTAATCTGATAATTTTTATCTGTATTTTCTACCTTTGGCGTAGATTCACTAAATGCAAAACCATCCAGTACTCTTCCCACATATGGATTTACATACATACTTTTCAGAGCATTTTCATTTACTGAAACAGCATCTCCTGATAACATCGTATCTGTCAATCCGGTTCCGATGGTTCCACGGAAAATCACGCCGCCACCACAAACAGAACCAACATACCCACCAGTAGGTATCAGATGTTTTTTATCTCCCTCCAAAGTCAGCCAGTCAGGGTCCATCTCTACCGTCACATCCTCAATGATATTATCTCCACCAAGAATGCAGCCAATCACTCCTCCAAAGCATACATCTGGATAGTAATTAGAGGTCCTTGTTGTTCCATTGTCATAGGTCAGTGTTTTTCCAGTTCCTCTGTAATAAATAGTCAGATCTTTCACAACACTTCCATAACTATACGGAATTAAACCGCTGCAGGTTCCAGTTCCTTCTAAATATAAGGTCGCTTTCGTACTGCTTGTCAATACCCCACGAAATGGTCTGCTTGATATTCCAAATCCGGCAAAATTCGTCAGTGTAAGTGTATTTTCAGCGGCACCTGAACTTGCTCCCTGAATATCATAATATGCATTCAACATATACTGCAGCATAACCTTATTGTCCAGCTTTTGTCCATCTTTCACTACTGTCCAGTCATCGCCAGTATCATTTTTTGTTGCTTCTTCCCATATAGAACCACTATATTGATAGGTTATATCCCCACTAGTGTTCGTATGATACTTTGATTGATCGTTAGTAATCGTAATTCTCCAGTCCTTACGTGGTGTTGCTGTTGCCAAATATTCTACAATGATGTTCATCTGACCCTCTGTTGTAATTGCATATGGATGTCCGTAAGTACCACATCCATTTACAATATCCGCAACTCTCTGGTTTACCTTTATTTCATGCGTATATTTTGTACCCTCATACTTGTTGTACACGTATGGAAGGTAATCTGTGGAATTTAACTTTTCAGCACCTTCTTTTCTGACATATCCTTCTTCACTTCCATGAGTCGCCTCATCATAATACCAGTCCTGTTGCCCCGTATATTCTATAGAATTAGATATTTCCCGGCCATATGTAACATTCTCATGGTTATATGTTTTATTATTCCAGTCATCTTTGTAATAAAAGTTATATGTCGCAACCGAAGATGATCCATCATGTTTAAAGGACTCTAATAAAGTTGCGTGCGTAAAATTTCCGTTATTCTCAACCTTGTTATCCGGCAGGGAAATATTCAAAAATGACAGATTGATCTGTTTTCCGGCTGCTGATCCAACATTTCCAATCAAACTGGATGCAGCCTCTGTACCTTGCTTATATCCTTTATTTTTTATTCCATTTACTTCCAGCGTTGTGTAACTACTAATCTGATTCATCAAAAGCGGGGCATAATTGCTTCCACAATTAGTCACAATCAGATTATCAAATACAATATCTCCTACCTTTATATTTGCTGTATATATAGTGCTTTCTGTCTGTTTTCCCTGAATAGTTCCGGCAAATAACACGCCTGATCCTGCATTATCATTTACCTTTCCGATTGTTCCTTTAAATATCACATCCTTCACATTTACAGTTGTCTTTGCATTTCCATTTATGTGATTCAAAAACAAACCGCAATGCATGGTATAATGCTGTGTCTGAGACACAGGGTCTGAAGCAGCAGTTGATTTGTTATTAGCCGGTGTCTCAAAGTTCTCAATCTCCTGATTGTGGAATATTATTATGGCATTTTGCACGTCAATATTGCCATCCAGATCAACAGGATAATAACTATAACCTTCCATATCAAATGTAAGTTGTCCGGCAGATGCATTTCCAATCAACGTAATATTATTATTTGCCACATCAGTTACTTTCTGCCCCTGTTGCTTTTCCGTTCTTGTCAAATATATTTTAATATTTGAGCAAGCATAACGATGTACGCTCCAGAGTAATAATTCCTCCGGCGTGTCTATTTGTTTATTGTCATTGGTTGCTGCAGCTGCTGCCTTTGTCATGCACTGATCCAGATCATAATAATAGCGACTACAGTTGTTATTATTATGTTGTTTTCCATATGCTGTACGGTTCTTGTAAGTAGTGCAATCAGTTTTATCTACCCCTACACGTCCTGTGTCACCCTCTTGTGTAGCAAGTGAGATCACACCATTTACTTCATTTTTCGTAATTTCAGATGCTGAAGCTGCCGTGTATGCAACAAATTCATCAAACGTACCAGAGTTCGCCACTGAAATTTCTACATTTCCCAGTTTATATGCTTGTTCCCAGTATTGTAATGTATCCAGATATAATGCTCCAAATGTTCTGGAACTTCCTTCCACTGTTTCCGTGCTTTTTTCTCCATGACAGATCAATAATCCGACATCATTTCCTGCATTAACCGTCATTTTCTGAATATCAATTCCGTTAGAACGAATTTCCCAGATTCCACTGGCACGATAAGCAAGACCACCCACACCTTTCGCCTTTGGTGCATTGATCGTTGCATCTTTCACCACTAATTTCGGATTACTTCCGTCATCACCATTTGGATCTTGTGTAAAATATACCCCTGTACGAGACCAGATACTTCCAAACAACCCTCCACACATTTTTATCGCATTAGGAGCATAAATTGTTAGACCATCATAGATAAGATTTCTTATCTCTATCCAGCGACTTTCATTATCGGCATTAGTATAATCACATATGTTTCCTATAAGTCCGCCAACATATGCATACTGCTGCGCATCACTGGTAATTTTACCCTGTATAGTCAATCCATTACATATTAGCTTTTTTATATTTCTTCCAATAACACTTCCAGCAAATGTCCTGTTATCTGCACCCTTACCCGTATTCTGAATCGTAATATTTGCAGAGCTCACTGTGTTATCAGTAAACATTATATTAGCAGAATTATTATCACATTCACCAAAAAAGCCGCCAATTGATGATATTACATTTACATTAGGCGCATCTACAATAATCTGTTCCTTTACTGTGACATTTTTTGTAGTAACGGAATTTGCTTCTCCATTCGCATAGGCTGCAATACCTCCGACTGTTATTGCTCCTCCTGCATTGCTTACATGAATCTTTCCGTCAAAAACAATATTTTCAAACTTTCCAGTGCTACTTGACTTAAATTTGGCAAAAACTCCCTGGTAATTATGATAATTACTATAAGCATATACCTTACCACAGCCATCTTTTCCTTCTGTTGTTACCGGATTCTCCCCCTGATACCCAAATGTTTCTCCTATAGAAAGTGTTAATTTTCGGTCTTTACTATTGCCTGAAAAAGTTCCAGTATACTCCAGTTCTCCCTCAGAAGAGTCTCTGGTTAAACAAGAAATTCCTGTTCCAGTTAAATCAATATCACCCGTAAGTGTAATATTCTTACTATACAGACTAGTCCAGTTAAATGTAGAAATACTCTTACTATCTGCACTAAAGTTTCCCCTGGAATTCCATGCTATAGAAAGTAAGGCAAAATCATCCGCTGAAGAAAGTGTTATATCCCTACTCCAATCTTTCTCTAGAAGTATCACATCATGTTCATCTGTTATGGTTACCAGATTATAACTAAGCCCATTATTAACGTTACTTTCTTCCGATGACTTTAACCGAATAACTTGTCCATAGTTTCCAATATCATTGATATAGGAACTATATTTTTCGAACTTACTCCTCTTATATGTCCATCCATCGCCATTTCCGTCACCTCTGGCAAAGATTAATCCGTTGTTATTCTCACGCACTAACTGAGCAACTTGGTATCTTCCCTGATATCCCACATCTGTCAGATCTGTAATTCCAGATAATTCTAATACGCTTCCAACATTAGCATATCCAAGGATTCCTCCCCCTTCCCACAAACTAGTATCATTTCCAGCAGCAACAATTTTTACATTGTATACCCTGAGAATACTTTGTTTTGATAAATACGCAGTAATTCCTCCAAAATAACTTCCAGCATGTGAATTTGTTATCCTTATATCCACATCCTTTATCTCAACATATGAACAGGTCTTATCATTTCCGATCTGTCCTACCAACCCTCCATGATAGCTCGGTCGATTACTGCCAGTCGTAAAATTTGAATCTATATTCAAGTTTTGAATTATTAAAGTGCTCTCTTTATACGTACTTGTGATCTGTCCCGCAATTGCGCCATATCTTTGAGACACTCCGCCATTCGTTTTGTATGTTACAGAAAAGTCATCTTTTTCCTCATCTTCTGTTCCAATTGAATATTGAATTTTGCCATTAAAATTCAATATTCCAAAATATCCACCTGAATTTCCTCCAGCTCCATTCACCCAAACAGTCGGATTGTTAATTTTTATATGCTCTGGAAATGTTAGTTCTTTTGTAACATTATCTCCATTTAACGTATAATCCCCTATAAATCCACCAACATTTGACCATTGTTTTCCACCAACTAATGAATTTTCTACTACAATATCACTTTGTAATGTCTCAAATGTAACACTATCTGCCTTTCCGACTACTCCACCTGCTCCGCCAGTAGCACTTGCGGTACCATTTTCTTTAATCTCTACGTTTGGAGAATTAAGTGTTATATCCGCACCATCACCTGTAATAATCTGCGCTCCTGACTTCATTGAGCCAATGAGACCTCCGGCTGCTCCACTTCCTGCTGCTGTGGTTACGGTTGTCGTATCAAAAGTAACTGCAGCATTTGTTTGAATTGTAGAAGCAGTTGTCATTGTTCCGGCAAGGCCTCCGGCTGAAGTTCCTCCTGTGACGGTCAGACCGGTAAAGGTAACCGGTTGATTGAATACAATCTGAGCACCGTTGGCCAACTTACCAACAAGCCCCCCAGCATTTCCACTTTTTGCCGTAATCTTTGCACCATTTATCGGCATGGAATTCGTTGCAATTTCAAGCTTGGTATCTTTTTTCATCTCACCAATCACACCACCGGCATTTCCTGCCGCTGGTGTATCCTTTGCTTGCACTGTAGCGTTTTCCGGAAAGTTGTAACCATCCAGACAGATCGTCCCACTCTCCAGCGTATTGCAAATCAAGCCGACATTTCCTGCCGTTGCGGTTGCATTTACACTTGCGCCCTCATAATTAACTATATCGGCTGCTATTTTCAAAACTTGACCCGTTATACCATTTGCCTCTTTCACAGTGCCAAGCAGTCCACCCATTGCCGTAGCTGTATCGCCCTTTTTTACCTTAACCGGAAGCGTATGTTCAGCCTCAGAATTGTCAAATTGATATACCCTGGCAATTATCGGTGACGTGCCATCCCCACACCACGTAATTGTATTGGATGCGCTTGATAGTTCAACAACTGCGTTTGAAGAAAGCCCGCCAAAAAAAGAAGTATCTACACTAATTGCATTAACATTTCCCTTAATTGTTCCTCGAAATGGGTATTCTGCCGTTCCCAATCCCTGATAGCTATATTCTTCTCCTGCTACCACTCCAGTTGCTGCCTGCACAGCACTGATCTGAGTATCAATACCAGAAGTGACAGATTCATCCGGTAAAGGATCCTCCGATGTCACACCATCAGCTGCTTCTGACTCTTGCTCCGCTGTCTGCTGATTTATCTCTGTTGTTACCTGCTCTGTGTTTTCTGCTGCTCCATCCGCTGACAACGTCTCTGTGGTATCGACCTGTTGCTCTGCCACGACAGTCGCCGTTGTCGCTGTACTTTTAAATATTGAAGCTATATCTTTTTCTGTAATCGTTTTTGTTTTCGTAAGGTCAAGGCCACCTGAAACACTAAACTGTATGTTAAGATTCTGCAATTCCTTCGGATCACAGTAAGAAAGAAGAACCATCTGCTCCGCACTCGTAACAGTCATCGTTCCATCCGCGCTGTTATAACCTGCGAACTGATCCAGTTTCAGTGTACCCGCCGCTGCTGCATATGTATTGATCACATTTGTGACTTCCTCTGTCTCCGCTTCTGTGACTTCTTCCACATCAATGATACTAAGTTCATCTCCAAATACTTCTGCTCCTACAGACTCAGTCTGGCTCTCTTCTATATTTGAAGACTCTTCTTCTATCAAAGCAGAATCTGGCACCACACCCGAGCTTTCTTCAACTGATTCCTGATTATCTATTGCAGTTTCTGATGCCAGCTCCTCTGAATAAGTCTGAATGTTTGCTTCCGTAGCTTCATCCGTCTCCTCGTAGCTTTCACCGGCATTCACCACCATGCTACTAGTTGGTATCACACTGACTGTCAAATTCATTGCCAGAAAACCGGCCAAAATACGTCTGTATTTCTTCACTGATGTATCCCCTTCCAAATCAAAGCCATTCTTTCTATCAGTAAAATTTTAAATGTGCTTGTTTCACTTTCCTATTCCTGTTGGGTCGCCGAAAACGTGATCAGTTTTCCCATATCTCCCCACGTTTTTTTTGAAATCTCATCCTTATTTTTGATATAAAATGGGATCAGATATTCTCCTGTTCCTGATGGCTGATCCATGGTAAAAGTGAGACTACCAGCTTCTAAAATATCGGAAATATTTTTAGCTTTTCCTAAGCTTTTCAAAAAATAAGAATCTATTTCCAATACATTTTTATCCCATTCCAACGTCGCTTCTGCTTTTCCACTCGAAATAGATACCAGATAATTGAATGCTGCATATTCCTTCGGTGACGTATTCTCTGTAGCATCAATAAATGTGCTATCATAGGAAAATTCAGCAGTCTCTGCCGCCGTACATGGCGCAATGATTGCTGCCAGTTTCTGATTATTCGTCACGGATGGTGCATCAGGCACAGCAGTCGCAGTAATTTTCACTTTATCTAATGCAGAACCCGGTATCGTCACGTAATATTTGTGTATCCTTGGGTTACGACCTGTAAGAGTCATTTGCTTTTCATAGGTAGTTGTAGCATTAATTTCCTTCTCAGGCTCATTTTCATATTTGGCGGTGTATTTTCCATCCAACGTCCCGCTAAGTGCACTGACGGAAATCTTCATTGTATAGGTAATATCCTTCTGGCTGACCAAGTTTTCGTTTCCGCTCACATAATTGAGCACATCAATTTCAATCGAAAGACTTTCTTTACTTTTATCTTTTTCGCTGAAAAGCACAGTTCTTCCTGCATAGTCTGTCTCCTCTGCATTATAGGTACATGCCTGTAAATAATTGGAAGTAAAACGTACCGTTTCGTTATTCCTATTGCGTGCAACGCCTCGTTGAAATGCCTGTCTCATATAAATTGAAAGACTTCCTCCTGCAAGTGACAGCATTCCTATAAGGCAAAGCATTGCCAGTAATATTATTTTCCATTTTGGTTTCTGTGTCATTTTCATCTTTTGTCCTCTTGCGACTCCTGCTTAAGCTTCCTGGGCTAAAATATAAAAGATGTCTGTTTCCTTTTCCGTCTCTGTCCAGGTAATTTCACAGACATAGTAATTACGGAAATATTTTGTTCCATCTATCGTTACTGTCTCAACACTTTTGTCTTCCCCAACTTTCTGTGTTTCACTTGCAAGCCAGTAGAGCGGTTCCGCATGAGCTTGTACATTATTATACGTTCCATTATCTTTTGAATAGTTTTGTGCATGCTTAGTACCATTCGCATAATTATAGTCATTGGCCGCCTCTTTTGAATTAATATAGCGTCCATTTATGGCTGTATTATCATAATAAAACGAAATGCCCCCGTCTTTTACTTCTGTTTTCGATCCACCGTCTACCATAGTTGCCGGATAAAGTGTAAATTTCAGCCCTCTCATATTAGTCGTATGGGCAATTTCCAACTGATACGGCGTTGCACTCTGAACACAAAAAACTTTTTTGATCGTAACATTCCCATCCACTTTATCGTTTGGATTATATGACAGATCCAACGTTTCCAGCGGCTGTCCATCCGGACCAAGAATCGAAATTTTTGCCGGCTCCCGAATGTCCATCAACGTTGCTATATCGTTTCGATTGATAAACCACGCATAGGTAAACCCGATCAGCAGGAATGCAGCCATAAGCAGGGTCATTCCAGAACGAAGAATTTTCTTTTTTCCCACTCTGTTTTTTATCAAATTACCTTTTTCTTCTGTACTCTTCTTCATGGTTATCCTATCACCTGTTATTAATTTTATTGATTGCAAACTTAGAAAATTATAGGTACCTTACGAACTATTTTTTACATATTTCCCTTTGCCTCCAGTTTTACATATAGGTAATCCGCATTCGTTCCAATATATTCATCTGCTTCATTATAGTATTGACCGCAAAGATTTAGTAAAGCATCTGACATGTCAGGACCTATAT
>OLPE01001161.1_pt1 | contig 16193 bp, 13 predicted proteins | sample 1671901 | NCBI WGS metagenome assembly OLPE01 (sample SAMEA3136624, study PRJEB25190) | human gut metagenome | biome: human gut; feature: human-associated habitat; material: faeces | place: Austria | collected 2013 | reverse complement strand
CATTAGCGTTCTCTACAGAAGTCACTGAACTTCCCCATCTCACGTTGACAATATCCTTTCCAACAATAATCTTCCCCCTCGAACTATTCCTCATCCCTTCATACATTGAACACATTTTTGGGAACTCAAACAGATGGGCTGTGAAATAAGGAACATTCCCTGTCGGTATCGTGCGCGTACGAGACTTATTGGCAATTTCCTCAAATCATTGGTAGTGACCGGTACAGGCTTTCATCATCATTCCGCCACGCCCTGAAAGTGACGGAATGTATGTGCCCAGCTCCCCATTTCGCTTATATGTGGCAGATTCCGAGAGATGGAAACTCCCATTTCGCCTATATATGGCAGGTCATAACGGGCAAAAGCCACTTTGGGGGTACATTTTCCACAGTTAGAGGGTATATCTCTGCCGATTGCCTGCCACAGATAAGCGAAATGACATTTTCACGCCGCCCAAATCCGCCACTCATAAGGCAGATGACCCGCTTCACCGCCAGTCGAAGCGCCGCCCATTGGAACGTCTCCAGTCAAAACACTCCTCGTCGAAGTGCCGCTCATCGACGCAATCCATAAGAAGCACCGTCAGTCAAAGTGCCATCAGGGTGCTGCCTCAATGAGGCAGCACCCCTAATACACCATCAGTCTCGAGGAATCAGCTCTTTTGGTTGGGGACGAGCATGATCTCGCCGTCGGCTATACCCTTGAGGTGCTGGCCGTACGGGCTCTTGCCGTAACGCTCCGCGGACTCCATGAGCTGGCCGCGCGTGATCCAACCGTTCTCGAACGCGATCTCCTCCACGATCGCGATCGGCAGACCCTGCGCACGCCACTGAGCCCCTCGCCTCACCGTCCAAACACCAAGCTTGCAGCGGACACCATGCCGCAAGAACCTGCCAAGAGATGAGGACCCACGGAAGGAAACGACGAATTTTGTTGCACGATTCCGATTTTCGGGGCAAATTTCGAATCGTGCAACATTTTTCCTGCCGAAATGCGGTTTTCCGCCTATTCCATACCCCCCAAACCGGTTTTTTCGGCACTTTTCTGCAACTACGGGGGTGCACGATGTAGCACGATTCCAAAAAACAGCCGAAAATGGAATCGTGCGACATTTAGGGACACAGAACGTGCCGAAGCGGCCAGAAGCATGCAACCACCGCAAGAAAAACGCATCCAAGGCAGACTCCCCCTTTTTTCCATATATTTTAATGCGCTTTATCAGAGAGGAACCAAGAGTCCCAGAAACGTCACCCATCTCGATGAAGCTGGTGATGTTTTGTTGGGCTATTTCAACACAATCATCTACTACGCAACTTCCGAGTAACTGCTCTGGGTCCGACTGTTCAACCTGAAGAACCTCTACCAGCAAGCCGTTGGCAATTCTTCAAATACTTGGAATCCTGCTGGCGATCTACGCGGTCCGCATCCTGCTCGACTTCATCCGTCAAGAGCCATCCGCCACCCCTCGTTGACCGGCACGTAGCTAACGTCAATCACGGGGAACAGCGTTCTAGACGCCTAGATGACTGTGAGTGATCAAATAAAGGTGTTCGGCGTTGGCACTTGTTTCTGCATACTTTCCCGCACAATGGGATTAGCGGCATAATATTCTTGAATTGTCTTTTTGCTGATAATCGTGCCGCATGGAGCGGAAGGCGGCAAATCACCGCGCGCGATTTTCCAAGGGCTCTCAGCGTGCGTCCTTATGCTTAGCTCATTTCCCGTACGAGACGACAGCACCGCGCACACTGCATCTATGGTTTGCTTTTCTTCTTCAGAAAGCGTCTTTCCACAGTCGTTCACAGGAAGCTCGCCTTCACGGATAAGGAATTTTCCCCTGTGCTGCGCATACAGTTCACGACATACAGGGCCGCCACGCCATGCTTGGAAATCTTCGTCAAAAAGAGGATGTCCACGACGAGCCAAAGATTCCGCCTGCGAATAGAACGCGAGCTTTTGTAATTTCATAGTGGTCATTGCTCCACAGCGTTTAAGAATGTACGCCGCGACATCCACCACAGTTGCCATGTCAATCCTCCCCTCATATATATGAAATCTGAAATCAGTCTAGTATAGTGGATGGCCATGGACGCGCCCCTTACTACCATCAGCCTCGGCACTATCAGTCGGAACAGAGCGAACAATGCTGGGAAAATATTACGTGCAGGAGCACAATCAGTTTCGCCGGAAGAATACCAGCTCGCTATCGATACAGCACAAGCTTGGCGTGATCAGCATATCGAAGCCACTCAAGAGTGTTTTTCAGAGGTCTTAAAGTGCTCAAATTATTTTGCCGAATCCGTCTGCACTTATCGTCTCAAACGAATTGCTTCCATCATTCGTAAACTGCAACGCGCCCAAACCCACCTGAAATTAGGCGAATTGGATGATATCGGAGGATGCCGTCTGATTTTAGAGACCAATAATCAGGTCCGTCAAGCGGCTGAAATTCTGAAATCTCAAATCCCTCTCAAGAAAGGCAGCGGAGAGAAGGACTATATCCTCAATCCGCAAAAGTCCGGATACCGATCCCGCCACCTTCTGTTCAAACCTGAGACTCAAACAGGCTCTTATCAAGTGGAGGTACAGATTCGAACACAGCTTCAACATTACTGGGCAACAGCTGTTGAGGCCGCTGGAGAAATCTATGGCACCGAATACAAAAGCCCCGAAGTTCGTAGACAGGCCGTAGGGCCTGAAGACCAGGAAAGGATTCAATTCTTTCAAATTGTTTCCAGCCTATTCGCTCTCGAAGAGGGAGCCCCGCAGGTTCCCGGCTTTGAACGCAGCCAAAAGGAATTGGTAAAAGAGCTTCAGACGCTTGAATGCTCATCATGCTTATTGGATGATTTGGCAGCGTCCACAGACAGCATCTTCCCTTTGAATCCTCCAACGGATAAAGCGGCAACGCTGTTTCTCCTCAAACTTTCTCGCGAAGATCAACTCCTTGATATCGAGTCTTTCCGCCAAGATCAGCTTTCTGAAGCATTGCAAAAATACGGCGATCTTGAAGACCGAATTGAGGCAGCGACCAATAAGGGAACCGAATTCGAATACAACAATGTTGTGTTGGTTTACGCCCAAAATCATGAACAGTTAAGCATTGCCTATCCAAACTATTCAGCTAATGTCAGCCACTTTGTGGACAAGGTTGGAGAATATCTGCAATAGTGTACGTTCAGTCAAGCCGACGTTTCGCGATGAGAACGGTGTCTATGCTGAACGCCAATAATGTTCAGCATAACTGGCGACGGCATGCAGATTTATTCGACAAAAGCATCAAGTAGAGCAGCGTGATGATGCTCAATGATGATGTTTCATGAGGGGGCGTCGATAATACCGGCAATCACGATTTCGCCAAGAGAAATCCGCGCGGCCGATATAAGGTTAGACGCACGGATTCCTTAATCATGCAGACTGTAGGATACTGAAAGGCAGATGCCGCGAGAACCTGCCAAGAGATAAGAAACCACGGAAGGAAACGACGAATTTCGTTGCACGATTCCGATTTTCGTGGCAAATTTCGAATCGTGCAACATTTTTTCTGTCGAAACACGATTCTCCCACCTATTTCATGCCCCCGAACCGGCTTTTCCGGCACTTTCGCGCGAGTACGGGGGTGTGCGATGTAGCACGATTCCAAAAAACGGCCGAAAAATGGAATCGTGCGACATTTACGGGACACAGAACGTGCCAAAGCGGCCGGAGGCATGCGACCATGGCAAGAAAAACGCGTCCAAGACTCCATCCCTTTCATCTATTTGACGTTCCGGCCCTCCCCTATCAGGAACAAGAACCAAGAATCCCGAAAACGTCAGCATTCCGATCGAAACAATTCCCATCCCGATATGAGAAGGGGGACATCGCAAAAGCCTCCACACACAAACAGAAAACGTCCAAGGCAACGTCCCAGATTTATGATGTTGCTCGCCTCAAAAATACATCAAAACATCCGTTCCTTCTCTCAAGAAGGAATCAGCAGAGACTGAAGCATAATGAGCCGACGCATCGGCTCCTCCTAGGTGTCGCCCGAAGGCTTCCACCACAATTAAATTTAGGAATCTGACCTTCCTTACCTATCTTTCATAATTCTGACATGTAAGAGATAAATCTTACATGTTAGAATTATGAAAGGTTATGAAAGGAAAGCGATGTTACCAGATCGGGAATCTCTGACCGTCGAATTCAAAAGCGAGCAGCGCCGCCCGCAATCAGACGATGAAATCGTAGATAACGTCGTTGCCCTCGCGAACACACAAGGCGGCACGCTCTATCTCGGAATCGAAGATAACGGCATAGTCACCGGCGTCTCCGAACAGCATTCCAATATCAATGGACTCGCGGCCTTCATATTCAACAAAACCGTACCGCAGCAGACCACCCGAATCGAGTCTTTTCACGAACATGGCTGCCAAGTGGTAGCAATAGAAGTAGATAACAGTCAGCAAATCGTATCCACAAGCAACGGCAAGACTCTGCAACGCCGGCTCAAAGCCGACGGCACTCCCGAAGTAGTGCCGTTATTCGTCTCGCAATTCATCAGCCGTCTCTCACAACAACGCAGTTACGATTACAGCGACATGCCAGCCCCAGGCGGCGAGCTCACAGATTTGGATACCGAAGCCCGGAACCAATTGCGCCAGCACATTCGCGAGACCAATACAAACAGTTCACTGCTGACTTTCGACGATACGGACTTCGACAGGGCTCTTGGACTGGTGTCCGGCAATGAGGGTGAAGAGCTTCCCACCATTGCCGGGTTATTGACCATTGGCACCACCGAAGCCATCAAGCGCTGCATACCCACAGCCTCAGCCACGTTCCAGGTCATGGAAGGTACGACACCGCGAATAAACACGGATCCATTTGTGCTGCCGCTGGTTGACATGTTCGGCAAAATCAGCGATTTAATACAACCATGGAACCCCGGCCACGAAATCATGAGCGGATTGATACATATGAACGTGCCGGATTTCGACCCTCAGGCTCTCCGCGAAGCCATGGTAAACGCGTTCTGCCATCGCGACTATGCACGGATCGGCAGCGTGCGGTTCATGATTGACACCGATGGCCTGACCATTTCCAACCCGGGCGGCTTCATCGAGGGCATAAGCGAAGACAACCTCCTGTCTGCACAGCCTAGATCGAGGAATCCCCGACTGGCCTTGATTCTGAAAACCGCTGGATATGCCGAGCAGACCGGACGCGGAGTGGATAAGATTTATATCGGCTCATTGGCCAATGGAGGCGCAATGCCCGATTATTCGCAATCCACCAGCACCGAGGTCAATTTGTTCATTCGCCGTGCCGTGCCAGACGAGTCGTTCATCAGGATGGTGTCCGAAGAAGAGAAGCGACGTGGCAGCAGTCTCTCGGTATGGGCGCTTATCATACTTTCTTTGCTTAAAGAGCATCGTCGTCTGACTATGTCGCAGCTTCACGAGTTTTCCCGATTGGAAGAACGTCGGGTAGTTGGCGCAGTGGAGGATTTGGTGGAGGCTGGCGTTGTGGAGGCGTCCGGCAGCGGCATATCCCGTTCGTACATTCTGAGTTCCAAGGTGTACAAGGCAGACGATGCATTACCGGCATACGTCAGGCAGAACAATATCTCAGCGACACGTCAGCGAGGACTGGTACTTGAGCTAGCCGAAAAGAACGACGGCGAGGTGACATCTTCGGAAGTCATGGATTTATTGGGCTTGAGCTATATCAGCGCATACCGGCTACTTAAGAAGATGGAGGATGAGGGCAAACTGATGCATGAGGGCAAAGGACGTTCCTCGCGATATCTCATCGCGTAAACAGGATGTGCCAGCACCTGGAGATGGTGCCGCCAGCGAATGGCTGCGAAGCTACCTCCAAGAAAGCATCCGCCCCCCGTTTGGCCATATGGCCAGCATACCGGGAATCCTTTGCCAGCCAACGTTCCAGTCACTGCCTGGTCGGATAACCCAGGTGCTCGACCACCTGGGCCGTACCACCTGGGCCGTTGGCCTCGGCGTGGCGGAATACAGTTCCACCGCACGCTGTCGTTCTTCGGGACCGGACATACGAAGATTCTCTCATTCAGTCTCCAAGAAAACGCCAGCATCCCCTTATCAAATTTTATGGCCATTCTCTTGGCACAGCCGACTATTCATACTTTCAGGCCATATTTGATCAGATTGATTTATATGGGGGAAACACAACTCTCTATTTTCTGCATGCGCCAAGGATAACGCCCGTCTTCTTGCGCAGATTCGGTTGTGAGTTCCGATGAAAAGGACATGGCCCGGCTTTGGTACGATTTTCAGTCGCTTACACATGAAAACCGCGATTGGAAAGAAGGCCGGAAGCCATGTCCGATAAAATCATACAGTTCGACGACGCCATGTTCGAGTCCAAGCTCGATGCTTTGGTTCGAATCAAGGTCGAGCAGACCATCAACGCCATGCTCGACGCCGAGGCCGACGAGATCACCAACGCCGCCAGATACGAGCGCAAGACCGACCGGAAGGCGTTCCGCGCCGGCCACTACGAGCGCACGCTGACCGCCAAGGCCGGCAAGTTGAGTCTCAAGGTGCCCAAATTGAAGGGCGCCCTGTTCGAGTCGGCGGTGATCGAACGTTACCGGAGGCGCGAATCCAGCGTCGAGGAGGCGCTGAGGGAGATGTACCTCGCGGGCGTGAGCACACGCAGGGTGGACGACATCAGCCAGCTGCTGTGGGGCGAGCGGATGCCATCCCAGACATTGAGCGACAAACTCAAGAAGATCTACAAGGAGATCGACGAGTGGCGGAAACGCCCGTTGGAATCCGAGTACCCGTACGTGTTCGTGGACGGCGTGTGGCACAAGCGATCCTGGGGCGGGCACGTGGAGAACGTGAGCGTCCTCGTCGCCATCGGCGTCAGCACGGAGGGCCGGCGCGAGGTCATCGCGGTCGACGAGGGCATGCGCGAGGACGCGGCCAGCTGGGAGCAGTTCTTCCGAAGCATGATCGAACGCGGGTTGAGGGGCGTCAGACTGGTGGTCGGCGACCGGTGCGCCGGACTCGTCTCCACGGTCAACTCGATGCTGCCGAACGCGAAATACCAGCGGTGCATGGTGCACTTCATGCGCAACGTGCTCTCCAAGACGCCGCCCAGTCACAGGGAATGGGCGTCCGCCGCCCTGAAGGCCATCTTCGCGCAGGAAAACCGCGAATCCGCCATGGCCAAGGCAGGGACGGTCGCGGGCGAAATGGAGGAACGCAAGCTCAAGGCGGCCGCGAACTGCCTCCGCGAGGGCGTCGGCGAGACCACCACCTACCTCCTGCCGGAGTTCCCCGCGAACCATGGGATCAAGCTGCGCACGAACAACATGATCGAGCGATTGAACAAGGAGATCCGCCGGCGCACCCGGGTCGTGGGCGGCTTCCCCGACTCCAACAGCGCGCTCATGCTCGTATGCGCCAGAATCCGCTACGTCACCTCACGCTCGTGGTCGGACCGGCGATACATGGACATGTCCCGGCTCGATGACAACCTAGGCGCAGCGGCATGAAAGTCACGCCAACAGCTAGCCAACAGCCAATCTGCGCAAAGAAGCGGGCACTACCTTTACGGGACACAGAACATACCAAAGCGGCCGGAAACATACGATCATGGCAAGAAAAACACATTCAAGGCACCGCTTTTCATATATTTTGCGCCAGGTCTCCCCTATCGGGAACAGGAACCGAGAGTCCCGGAAACATCACCGTCTCGATTGGAACGATTCCCAGCCCGATACGAGAAGTGACACATCGCAAAGGCTGCCGCATGTAAACAGAAAACACCCAAGGGCAATGTCTCGGATTGTATGATGCTGTTCCGTATTGCCGTTATTTTCAGAAAAATGAGGATGGTATGATGCGCTTCGCCTTGCAGACGTGCTGATCGACGTTACGGTGCAGCATAATCATGCTCGGAGCTTCTGAAACGATTGGATCATGGATTCCAGCGAATCCACGGATCCTCGGCTCACCATCACCGTCACGCAAGCCGACATTGATGAAATGCTCGCAGTCCCCTCTTAGTCTTTTACTAACAATTCCAAAAACTCTGATCCCGAATCTTTTAATCTCCAACCTTCCAAGACATCATTCGCCTGATCGGCAGTAATCCGAACCTTGCCATTTTGATTTGTTACACCGTTACCTTTGAGTGCAAAGGTATATGCCGCATGGCACAACTGCTGCTCACGCCGCTCACCAGTTTTATGTTGCAATTCATTATCGCTAACATATGACGCGACCATATTCAGATACTCAGCAGGATCAAACAAATATTTGGCAGTCTGAACATCGGCAACATAGCTTTCATCATCTTGTTTTGTCACCAATGCTGCCGCAGAAAGAAAAACAAATTGGCCTTCGTCTTCGGCATATTCACGAAGTGCAAGTAATACACTCCTCAAATCATCCGGCACATTACCGAACAACCATCCCAACATCACCATTGTCAAACGCAATTCACAAAAACTCAAACGCCCTGGCAATACGGCAAGATTATTATTCTGAACACACTTTTTAGCAAGAAGCAAAACCCGCTTTTCGAAGAGTTCAGCGTAGCTTTTCCAATCAATCTCTCCCAACGCAGACTGCGAATGGCCATACCCTAAAGTTTCTACCCGAACATTCCATGTCTCAAGCATTTTATTGCGCTGCCGGTCACCCTCTTGAGACGACAGGGATTGCAGTTCACATAGCACAGCCAAATAAATATCAAACAGAAACGCACCAACATTGTCGTTCTGAAGACATTCTTTCAAAAGCAATTCGACATCAACCGCATTCCAGCCCCTTCTACATACCATAGTAAATAAATTCAGCACATAAGGATAATATTCTTGCAATGTCTTGCAGAAACTATTCTTCAAGTAAAAACGAAGCAACATACGCATTCTTATTACATTGCCATGTGTATCCCGAGATAAGTATCGCTTGATTTTTTCTTGCAATCTTGGAGAATAAGCAATCTGCAGCAAACCAGCATCCGACTGTACGGCATCAAGATTGATTTCACAAAGGAATCGTTTATACCACTTCTCCGGAACATCCCCCGAAGATGGCATCAGTCGAAAATATGCATCAATATAGTCCTTCTTGCATATCGACCGATATGAATCCGGAACATCATTTTCAGAAAGAAAGTATTCTTTCCCCATGGAGATTTTATCTACAAAAGGAAATAATATATGAATTATCTTCTTCCATTCGATTGAATATTTATTAAATATTTTCTTTTCATCAGCTTGTTTTATAACTTCTTCAAGATCAGCTGTTTGATCAGAATAAACCATATACTCTTCATCCGCAAAAACAAGATCCACCATTAAACACCGATTTTCCCATATCCAAGAATAAAACTCCGGACAGAAGATACGCAATGCGGTGATACCCGCCAAATCTAATAGCTCGACGTCATCACCAAGCGCCTCATAGTACAGACGAAAATCATTCAAGAATCGCACCATATCTCGCTTGTTCTGAATGAATGGGCAAATGCAATAATTGAAAATACCCTGTTCTCTCCCTAATGACAGGCTGTCACGCCAACCAACGCGCAATATTTCATGTTTCAGAGATTCGTGCAATTCGTTAAGCGACAACTCAGGAACTACTGCAGGAATTTGAACTATCTTCTCAAGAAATTCAGAGCCACGATTATGACTTGCTTTATCGAGTGCTTGCGTTACATATGCCTTGTCATAGAGCAACACATATGTGACATGCGGGAGATCACCCACTGCTTTTACCGCTTGGATAAGCGAACTGATTTCATCATCCAGAAGACGATCTAAATCATCGATGAATACAACAATCTTGTCTGATTGCGATTGAAGATCGTACTTCAGCCTGCTTCTTGTTTGATGTAAATCACCAGTTCTATATTTCTTAGTAGATAATAATTTTGATAAATTTTGGAAACTCCAAGAGATACATCCAATAGAAATACCAATCTCAGAATAAGGAAGTACAGCGTTTATCGCTCTATAAATCAAATGAACCACAGAGGTGATTGCATTATTATTAAAGCAATCAAATCTCATCAATAGCTTTTGATACCACTTCAATCGGGGAGAAAGACCTGCCGAGATTTCGGAGAACAATGCAGATACTATCTCACCGGACCTGGAGTACATCCATGCGTCAAATTCAATGAGGTGCGTCTTGCGATCAGGTAGAGGCATCTGTTGAAGACGTTCAATGAGCATGTTCTTGAGGGATGTTTTACCGCTGCCCCACGCTCCCTCTATCCCAACCACTAAGCCATCCGAATCATCGCCGGTTAAAAGAGCATAAGCAAGGTTATCAACATATTTTTCACGACCATACTTATCATCCTCAACATGCCGTATAGGCTTATCTGCAGCGAACAATTGTTTTCCTTAAGACGCGGATATTTGAACTCGGCCAATATATCTACTGCGCCATCTTATACCGCGCTACTCTTTGCATAAAACTTCGGAATTGACGACAAGAATGCTTCCTTCAAATTATCACTTATAGGATTTTGAGAACCTAAAAGCAAAATAATTTGACTACAATAACTATTCTTAGATAATCCAAACAATGAGCTTATACGCTTTACTATACTTTTATCATTTAAAATCTCTAAAATTTGAACATAATCTTTCTTTTTTCCAATAGCAGAAAAACATTCACAAATTTTCTTCTGTATTTCTGCCGACCCATCCCTTACCATATTCGCTATTTCATCAGAGGATTTACCGCTAACATCTAGGCCAATTAAAAAATCTTTGATGGCATCCCGACATGCTTCACGCTCCAATCGTTCTTTTTCTTTTATGAATTCGTCTACAACAAAATGCTGCGCATAAGCGACGACCTCGGCAGATTGTCCCATATGACCGGCAAACACCTGCATTACTTCATCAAGTAAAAACAAATTCTCAACTTCAGCCACAGGTAAAACATTTATTCCACGCATTCGCAACTCCTCAAGCTGTCCCTGTGACCTTCGATCACGATCAATCAAACCATAAACTTCAACATGATGAAGATTCGAATTGTTCCGAAAAGAAATTGTTTGTTCGATGACTTTTTGGCAGCTCCCGCAAGGTACAACCAAATATTCAGGAAATAGAAGTGAATATAAACGATAATCGAGAGACGTTCTAGTCCCCTCGACAAAAAGAACCGACCTTCGACTTCCTAGAACTTCTAGCTGCAATGCACTTGGCATTTCTTGATCTTTAGGGATAATTTCATATTGCCATGTTTTTCCATCATAACTTTTGACCCAAATTCTATCGGAATCAGTATGATATTCGGCAAACTCCATACTATGAGTAATAAAGATAAAAAGACAATCTACTCGCTCTTTTTCAATTTCCTGCCAAAGACTTGTAATAATAGCAGGATGCAAATGTAGCTCAGGTTCGTCAACAATCACAGTGCTCCCCTCAGGTAAACAAAGAGCCTGCGCCATCACATACAGTCCGGCTCGCTCACCATCACTCATCTCACAGCTGTTGTAATCGTCACCCGAGCTGATATCGCCGGAAGCGAATACCGTATTCTCTTTGAACGAGATACTCCTATGAGGGAAGACTCTGGAGAATAATTTTTGCAACCTCTTTTCCGTAGTTGATGCAATTTCATCAGAGAACTCAGATAAATTACCAGATTGCATTTTCCTGACAAGCTGACGATTATCATCATTGTCTCTCGCAATTATCGCAGCAATTGTAGAGTCAAAATTGGAGACGGGAGAATTTGTATACCGATATTTCCTTTCGGCAGTCTCCCATTCATATAACGAATTATGCGTTTTCTCCTTTGTGTTGCTCCCGTACATCATTTTGTTAATTGCTACAGAAAAAGGATAGAGCTGTATATCATGACTTAAAGATAAATTCCGTAAAGCAGATATTCTTTGCAAATTTTGAGGATGCTTTTGCTCAATCCAAGCTCCAAGCCTACTTTTCCCTGCGCCGTTTGCACCAATAATAATTACAGAATTAACCGTTGTTTCATGAACACTCTCCGAAGCATCTTCCTCGGCTGAAGATGGTAGGTAATATGCGTAAGTTTTAATTCCCGTCTTTGAAACCATAAAATCAAGCATAACTGTGAAATCGCACAGCGCAGTACGCTTTTGATAGATAAAATCCCAAACAAGGAGAATGATTCAAAATGACGGAAACCATAGCATCACTTGTTGGAGCCATTATCGGAGCAATCATCACTACATCATTCTGGTTTGTCCAGCATCGCATTGAGCAAAAAGACGATCTCAATAACGAACGAAGGCAAGACAAAAGAGAACTTGTCAAAAATATTATGCGTAACAGGATGAATCAACGAGCTCTCTGCATTGATCTTAACCAAATTCCGCTCACTTTTTACGATGATCCACAGGCCAAAGAACTTTACCGAAAACTTTTGGAGACGCACGACGTTGCTACACGGGATACGATTTTGGCGGATTTGGTGAATCATCTGGCTGAAACAATGAATTTCGATGCTGAAATTCGTCCTTCGGATTTCAGCAGAGGACTGTACGTCGAATGACGTATAACGAAAATAATTCCTGAGCATTATGCGCCAAACTCGAATAATGCCCCGTGTCTTACTGCGTATTCCCGATACACTGGTGAATAGAGTAATAGTCAAGGCGGGGGAACGTTCGGGACAGGCAGTCATCGAGGGTGATGACCGGGTTCAGGCAACCGCTTCGAGAGAGGTATTGAGATGAGAAAACCAATCGTCACCGCGTTGTCCGCCATGCTTAGCGCGGCGATCGCTCTGAGTTTGACTGCGACAGCTAGCTATGCCCAAAATGGGATTACTACAGACACTGCTTCGAATACAGTACAGACGCAGGCGCAACCAGATGCAGAAACATCCGCACAGCCTGAAGCAACCACTCAATCCGAAACAGGCGCAGCAGAAGCACAGACACAGGCACCAGCGCAGTCGGAAACCGACACGCAACCTCAGACGGAAACACAAATACAACCGCAAACAGAACCAGAAACGCAACCGCAGTCACAAGCTGAAACAACATTCCAACCGGAAGCACAACCAGAGTCCCAACCAGAATCAGAAGCACAGCAGGACACCGCTACCCCACTGCAAACCCAAAGCACGGATAACACCATCCGCGCGGCCATGAACGGCTACGCCCATTCCGCTTCATCTGATCCGCAGAATGGAATCACGCTGACCGCCTATTGGAACGATCCGAAGCTGGGCAGCCCCACCACATTCCATGTCGAGGCCTCGGGAGGGTCAGGCAATTATCAGTTCCGCATGGATGCCCCCTCATACAGCAATCCTGATGAATGGTCCTTCGAATCCGTCGCAGACCCGAGTCGCGGCGAATGGACCAAGTACACCGCCGAGGAAGCCTCACACGACTACACGTTCACCATGACCGCCAGCGGAACATACAATTACCGTTTCTTCCTCATGGACAAGGCATCAAGCATGTACTACATGCGCGTCACGTTCAACGTCCAGGTCTCAGACCCGAGTTACCCTTCAGTCGCCGACCGTGTGAACGCCGCAGTGGCCCAGTGCAACAAGGAGACCGATGGTTCAGAATACGCCAAGGCCCTATGGCTGCATGACTGGCTCCTCGACCAGATGAAGTACGACAATTCCCTGAAATGGAGCAGCGCCGAAAGCGCCCTCACCCGAAGTCTCGGCACCTGTCAGTCCTACGAATCCGCATACAGCAAGCTGCTGACCGCCGCGGGCATTGAGAACAGCGAGACTCGGGACACCTATGACGCCCATACTTGGAACGCCGTGAAGCTGGACGGCAAGTGGTACCAGGTCGACTGCACCTGGGATGACAGCGATGACCACTGGTACAACTTCGACCAGCGTCACCTGTACTTCGGCCTGACCGATGAGCTCATGGCCATCGCGCACACGGGTCACACCAAAACCTACCAAGCCGACGGCTACGCGACCCGTTCCACTTCCTTGGAGGACAACTATTTCGTACGCAACGGCGATGCGAAGCAGTGGGCAGATTCCTACGCGGACCGGATTCAGAAGCATCTTGATGCGCTTGAGACCTCCTTCACTATCGGCGTGGACAACGACTCGTACCCGCCCAGCATCAAGAACATCGTCAACGGCATCACGGCCTATGCGATGAACCAGGAAACCTGGAAGGTTCCGAACCACACCGTTCAGCTGACTGCAACCAGGAAGGACGACAGCAACTTCGCATTCGCCGTGAAATACAACGACATCCCCGTCGACTCCATCACGATTTCCGGCGATGGAGTCAAGGACGGCAAGATCACGTTGAAGTCAGGCGAATCCGTACAGCTGACCGCGACCGTGAAACCAGATAACGCCACGAACAAGAAGGTCACCTGGACCAGTTCCGATTCCACAATCGCAAGCGTGAGCAGCACAGGCCTTGTGAAAGCGGGAGCACAAGCGGGAACCACGAAGGTAACCGCAACTGCTGGCGATACGAACGCATCCATAGCCATAACAGTGTCAGGCCAGACCGATCGCGATGTGTTGGATGCTTTGGCCAAGAAGCATCGTTCGGACTTGGCCGACGGCACGTATGTCGTGGCCTCCGCCCTGGACGGCGGCAAGGTCCTGGATGTATCCAATGGTTCCCACGACAACGGAGCGAATGTGCAATTGTGGACGTCGAATGGAACCACTGCCCAGAAGTGGATGATGTCCCACGACAAGAAAGGCTACGTGACCCTGACGAACACGGGTTCCGGCAAGCCCATGGACGTGAGATACGGCGAGGCGCATGAAGGAACAAGCATACAGCAGTGGGATTCGAACGGTACTCGATCCCAGAAGTGGATCGCCATACAAGACGGATCATCCTACAAATTCGTCTCCGCACTCAATTCATCCCTCGTTCTGGACGTGAGATACGGCGAAACCACCAACGGAACAAACGTACAACTCTGGACATCGAACAACTCCAAAGCGCAACAATGGACCTTCACCACACCCCGTGATGTGTTGGATGCTTTGGCCAAGAAGCATCGTTCGGACTTGGCCGACGGCACGTATGTCGTGGCCTCCGCCCTGGACGGCGGCAAGGTCCTGGATGTATCCAATGGTTCCCACGACAACGGAGCGAATGTGCAATTGTGGACGTCGAATGGAACCACTGCCCAGAAGTGGATGATGTCCCACGACAAGAAAGGCTACGTGACCCTGACGAACACGGGTTCCGGCAAGCCCATGGACGTGAGATACGGCGAGGCGCATGAAGGAACAAGCATACAGCAGTGGGATTCGAACGGTACTCGATCCCAGAAGTGGATCGCCATACAAGACGGATCATCCTACAAATTCGTCTCCGCACTCAATTCATCCCTCGTTCTGGACGTGAGATACGGCGAAACCACCAACGGAACAAACGTACAACTCTGGACATCGAACAACTCGAAAGCCCAACAATGGACCTTCTTTCCTTCCCCCGCTATGCATTAGGCAGATAACAGAAACGGTTCCAGATAATAAATTAATGCGTAAACTTCGCCAATATACGATAAAATATTGGTCCGTTCTCTGCTATGTCGATATAAAAATACGGTAGTGCCCGAAAAGTTGCGCACTTTGGATCATGGCCGTCCATGGAGCGATGATCAGTTCGCTTCCACGAGGTTGTCATCGAACCGGGACATGTCGAGGTAGCGGCGGGTCGACCATTCGTTCGCGGTGACGTACCGGATGCGCGCGCAGACGAGCATGAGCGCGCTGTTCCCGTCGGGGAAGCCGCCCACGACGCGCGTGCGCCGGCGGATCTCCCTGTTCAACCGCTCGATCATGTTGTTCGTGCGGATGCGCCTGCGGTGCCCGTCCGGGAACTCGTCCAGCAGGTAGGTCGTCGTCTCGCCGACGCCCTCCCGCAGGCAGTTGGCGGCGGCCCTCAGCCTCCTAGACCTCATCTCCGCGGCGACTTGTTCGGCTTTGTCCAGCGCGGATTCCCGGCTTTCCATGGCGAATACCGCCTTCAGGGCGGCGGACGCCCATTCCCTGTGGATCGGCGGGACCTTGGAGAGCACGTTGCGCATGAAATGCACCATGCAGCGTTGGTACTTCGCCTTGGGCAGCATCGAGCCGACCGTGGCCACCAGTCCGGCGCACCGGTCGCCGACCACGAGTGTCTTTCGTCAAATAAATCTGCGTGTCGTCACCAGTTAATCTGAACACCATCGG
>OLPE01001154.1_pt1 | contig 16264 bp, 16 predicted proteins | sample 1671901 | NCBI WGS metagenome assembly OLPE01 (sample SAMEA3136624, study PRJEB25190) | human gut metagenome | biome: human gut; feature: human-associated habitat; material: faeces | place: Austria | collected 2013 | reverse complement strand
GCCAGCTTATAGCCGCATACCACAATTCCCTCATCCAGAAGTTCCGTATAGTGCAGTACCTGAGCGCCCGTAGTACATACTCCGATGACTTCACAGCCGCCACGGGTCAGAATATTACGAATATTGATTGCATTATCTTTATTTGGAAATACAACAATAACATCTGCCACACTTACACCCCCTGTCGATCTACTCTGCTGTCCTCATTATTATCTGATAAGGGCAGCTTAGATCACACGGAGATATTTCTGAATTTCCCATTCTGTAATCTGAGCGCGGTATTGTCTGTACTCTTCTTTCTTCGCCGCAATGTATTTTTCAGCCAACTCTTTTCCAAGCACGTCTTTGATAAATGTATCCTTCTCAAATTCTCTGGCCGCTTCCAAGAGACTTCCCGGCAATGAGTCAATTCCCATCCGCTCACGTTCCTTCTGTGTCAGTTTGTAAATGTTAGTATCCACACTCTCCGGCGGCATAATCTCATTGCGGATGCCGTCCAGTCCTGCTGCCAGACACACTGCCAGTGCCAGATATGGATTCGCTGACGGATCCGGACTTCTGAGTTCAATTCTGCTCTCCTCGCCACCTGCCGGAATCCTGATCAACGGTGTACGGTTGGTCTCAGACCATGCAATATATACCGGTGCCTCGTATCCAGGAATCAATCTCTTATAAGAATTTACCGTTGGATTGGTAATAAATGTAATCGCTTTCATATGCTTCATGATACCGCCGATGAAGTAATATGCCTCTTTACTGAGTCCCTTCTCATCGAAGTTATCGGTAAACACATTCACTCCGTCTCGGTTCAAAGTCATATTCAGATGCATACCGGAACCATTGGCTCCCAGATTCGGCTTTGGCATAAATGTTGCATGAAGTCCATGCCTCTTGGCGATGGTCTTAACTACCAGCTTAAATGTCATGATATTATCTGCTGTAGCAAGTCCTTCGTCATAGCGAAACACGATCTCGTGCTGTCCCGGCGCAGCCTCATGGTGAGATGCCTCAATCTCAAATCCCATATCTTCCAGAGTCAGCACCATGTCACGTCTTGCATTTTCCCCAAAGTCCAGAGGTCCCAGATCAAAATAGCTGGCATTCTCATGTGTCCTGGTTGTCGGCTGTCCGTCCTCATCTGTTTCAAACAGGAAAAATTCGCACCCCGGGCCTACATTAAATTCATAACCGTCTGACCTGGCATCTTCCAACACTTTCTTAAGTACATATCTCGGATCACTGTCAAACGGTGTCCCATCCGGGCGGTGTACATCGCAAATCATACGCGCAACCTTGCCCTGCTGCGGTCTCCATGGAAAGATCTCAAATGTATTCAGATCGGGGTACAGATACATATCAGACTGCTCAATTCGCGCAAATCCTTCAATAGAGGAGCCGTCAAACATGCACTTATTATTCAATGCTTTTTCCAGCTGGCTGGTAGTAACCGCCACATTCTTCATAGTTCCGAAAATATCCGTAAACTGGAGACGGATAAACTCCACATCCTCTTCTTCTACCAGACGAAGGATATCTTCTCTCGTATAATTATTCATAATGGATACCTCCTATATTGATTTTTACTCATGTTGCCGTGATTTTATAACGTGATATATTAAGAATATTTCCAAATACCAAATAAGGGCATTCTTCACCTAAGAAAAACGCCCTTGTTTTATATGATATTATTATAGAGATATGTGGACTTTCTGTCAATCTTAACCTGATGTAATATTTTTCGGGAGCAGCATTCCCAGATGCCTCTCAAATTCTGTTCCGGCAACCTCTTCCACCTGATCTGCTGCAGAATCCCGCATGGCTGCCTCCACAAATCTTCCTGCCAGCACACACAGATCTCTTAAGCTATCTCCACGCACCATGCCTCCTGCAATGATCGAAGCAAAGATATCTCCGGTTCCAGAGTAGCTTCCACCGATATATGGAAATGCGATCAGTTCGCATTGCTCTTTCGTAATGATCAGATTACCGATCTTCTGTTCTCCATTTTCGATCAGATGGATACCTGTTACAAGGATATTTTTTACTCCTTTTTCCACCAGACTGTTTGCCATCTGATGAATAATCTCAATCTTTAATTCTCCCGGCAGGCTACATACTGTCTCATAATCTGCTTCTGTCAGCAGACAGAGTTCTGTCAGATTTGGCGTGAGCACATCTGCCTGACAGGCAAGTTCTTTCATCTTCTCCAGCAAGCCATCCGTAAACATATCATACTTCACTCCATCATCACCCATAACCGGATCTACCAGTAGGAATGTATCTTCCTTACGAAAGGTATCTAAGAAATCAAAAATCCGGTCTATCTGAGCCTCGCTCGCCACAAATCCGGTATAGATTCCATCAAAATGTGCACCAAGCTTCTCCCACTCGCTGCGTATATATTCCATCTTATCAGTATAATCATCCAGATAATAACTCGGATAACCGGTCTGTGCACTCAATACCGCTGTTGGCAAGGGACACGGCTGCACTCCCATTACGGATATCACCGGAATTGCTGCAGTCAGTGAGCATTTCCCAAATCCGGATAAATCCTGTATTACTGCTATCTTCTTAACCATTTGTTTGCTCCTTTATAAGTTAATTACTATGCTCTTACATAGTAAAAAATCGACACTGTTACTATACAGTGCCGATCCTTATGTGTCAACGTTTTAACCTTATAGAACGTACTCGCTATAAAAATATTATGGAAATACCAATTCTATCCTGGTTCCTTCACCTAATTTACTCTCTACATGTACCTCGCCATGATGAAGCATCACTCCGTGTTTTACAATAGAAAGTCCGAGTCCGGTACCACCTCGTTCTTTGGAATGGCTCTTGTCCACCCGATAGAATCTTTCAAAAATCCGGTCTATCTGATCCTCGGGAATGCCAATACCATTATCTGTGACAACGACCTTTTTTCCCTGTAAGGTATTGCCCGCCCAGACACTTACTTTACCGCCGGGATTATTATACTTGATCGCATTCTCAGTAATATTATAGATCATCTCATCCAATATCTGACGGATACCTGTATATTTTACACTTTCTCCTGTCAGCTCCAGACGCACCCGATTCTTTGCCGCCTGCGGTGCCAGACGACTGATGATCTCACGGGAAAGTTCGTACAGATCTACCTCTTCTTTCTCCAGTTCCACACGTCCCTCATCCAGTCTGGATAACTTGATGATATCTTCTACCAGCGTAATCAGACGGCTTGCTTCCTGATAAATCTTCTCTGAAAAATGCTGCATATCTTCCAGTCTTACCAGACCATCTTTCATAATCTCTGCATAACCTGATATAGAAGTCAGTGGTGTCTTAAGTTCGTGAGATACATTCGCTGAAAATTCCCGACGCATCGCTGCCACTGCTTCCTTCGCCTTGTTGGACTGTTCGATTCTCTCAAGAAGTGGCTGAAGTTCCGGATACATTTCCTGTTCCAGCGGATTCTCCAGATCCAGTGTATTGATCGGACGAATCAGACGTTCTATCTGCCATTTAGACAGAAGCCATGCTGTTACAATCATAACCAATGCCAGAAATATCATAAATGGAAGAATATGAAACGCTGATTTCATAGCTGAATTCATCGTCCTCGAAACACGAAGTACGGTGCCGTCTGGCATCTTTTCCGCATAATAGCACATCTCTTCTCCGATCGTATCCGACTTACGGATATCCTCTCCCTCTCCTTTTGCAAATGCTTTCTTTACCTCCGGACGATTCTTATGATTCTCAAATGTGTGCTCATCTTCTGTTGAATCATACAGTACAGTTCCCTCTGCACTGATCCATGTAATTCTCGTATTGGCCCGCACTTCATCCATTTGATTCAGATATTCCGTACCGGAAATCTGCACTGCCTTGCTAATATAATCCGCCTCACGGTGAATCTCTTCTTCTACCGTGGTAACCGTCTGACGGTACATAATTCCTGTTAAAAATATATATGCAATAACCAGTGTCGCAGTGAGAACAAATACCATACTGTGCTGCATCTTCTGTCTCATAGGCTGTATTTTCTGTGTCATAAAACTCTTCCTTTATTCGCTGATCCGGTAACCTACACCCCGGACTGTCTCAATCATATCTCCTGCTGTACCAAGCTTCTGGCGCAATGTACGGATATGTACGTCTACGGTACGTGTCTCACCATCAAAATCATACCCCCAGATCTCTTCCAGCAGCTGACTTCTGGTAAGTACAATATTCGGATGCTCCAATAATCTCCGCAGTAATTCAAATTCCTTTAACGTAAGCTGCACCGGCTCTCCATTTACCAGAATCTCATGCTTCTTCACATCCATCTCAATCGCGCCATGTACGACTTTCTGTGGGCGTTCATCCTTCTGTCTCTCTACACGTCTGAGTACCGCCTTTACTCTGGAAATCAGTTCCATCATACCGAAAGGCTTACTTACATAGTCATCGGCCCCCAGATCCAGACCGATTACTTTATCGTATTCTGCTCCTTTAGCTGTCACCATGATCACCGGAATATTCCGGGTCAATGTATCTGCCTTTAACTGCTTTAAAAGCGTCAATCCATCCTCGCCTGGCAGCATGATATCTAGCAAAATAAGCTCTGGCAGTTCAACTGCCAAAGCTTTCTTTAATGCTTTACCATCCTCAATCTCTTTTGCTTCGAATCCCATCGTCTGAAGGGTGTATGCTACCAATTCTCTGATATTCGCGTCGTCCTCTACACAATAGATCATATATGACTCTCCTTATGCACTCCTGTAATTGAAAATTCTACCCATTCTGCAATGTTGGTCGCATGATCTCCGATTCGCTCCAGATACTTGGATACCATGATCAGGTCAATTGCCGTACTTCCATCTTCGTCCCCGGCACTGATCAGGCGCATCAGCTTCTTCTTCACTGTCTCAAACAACTCATCTACCGCATCATCCTGCTCAATAACTTCACGTGCAAGTTCCAGATCCCGCTGAACATAAGATGCTACGCTGTCATGCCCCATCTTCGAAACAGCCGATGCCATCTTGTCAATCTCAGGAATCTCATTGGTCTCATTCATTCCTGCTGAAATAATAATCTCTGCGATATCAGATGCCTGATCTCCAATTCTCTCCATATCAGTAATCATTTTGAGTGCCGCTGAGATCTGTCTCAGATCTCTCGCTACCGGCTGCTGCTGTAATAATAAACGCAGGCAAAGACGTTCGATGTCTTTCTCCATATGGTCGATCTCCTGGTCTGCCTCAACCACATTCATCGCCTGATTCGAGTCTCCGTTACGCAGTGCCTTCGCTGCTCTGCTGATTGCGACCTCACACAATTCACCCATGTGGGTCAGCTGGCTGTTCAATGACTCCATCTGTCTGTCAAATCTGTTCCGCATCTTATCCGAACCTCCCTGTGATATAATCTTCCGTTCTCTTATCAGAAGGAATTGAGAATAATTTCTCTGTGTCGTTGTATTCAATAACCTCTCCAAGCAGGAAAAATGCAGTATTGTCAGATATGCGGACTGCCTGCTGCATATTGTGTGTTACCATGACAATAGTATAGTCTTTTTTCAGTTCTGCCGCAAGGTCTTCAATCTTAGAAGTAGAAATAGGATCCAGTGCAGAAGTTGGTTCATCCATCAGAAGTACTTCCGGCTGCACTGCCAATGCTCTCGCGATGCAGAGTCGCTGCTGCTGTCCGCCTGACATACCAAGCGCGCTCTTCTTCAGACGATCTTTGCATTCATCCCAGATTGCCGCATCGCGGAGAGACTTCTCCACGATATCATCAAGCTTTGCTTTTGAACGAATACCGTGTGTTCTCGGTCCATAAGCAATATTATCATAGATACTCATCGGAAATGGATTCGGCTTCTGAAACACCATTCCTACACGTTTTCTCAAAAGATTCACATCCATATTATGAAAAATATCCTCACCGTCCAGTGTTACTTCTCCTTCAATTCTACATCCTTCTACCAGATCATTCATTCTGTTTAATGATTTCAAAAGTGTAGACTTACCACATCCTGACGGTCCGATAAATGCTGTGATTTTATTTGCTTCGATATCCAGATTAATATTCTTCAGTGCATGGAAATCACCGTAATATAAATCCAGATCCTTGATCTTTATCTTTCCCATTTCGAAATTATACTTTCCTTTCTATGCTTTTGTCAGCCTCTTCGCCACAATACCTGACAACGTATTGATCACTACTACCAGCACCAGCAAAATGACTGCTGTTGCATACGCCTGATCCATATACAGACCTTCACTCGCAAGCAGATACATATGCACTGCCAGTGTTCTTCCTGATCCCAGTACACTTGAAGGTACCTGGGCTACCGAACCGGCCGTATAAATAAGTGCTGCTGTCTCCCCGACTATACGTCCTATTGCGAGGATCACGCCCGCCAGAATACCAGGCACGGCAGACGGCAGAACAATATAAAATACGGTACGCAATTTACCTGCTCCAAGTCCAAAGCTTCCTTCCCGGTAAGAATCCGGAACAGACAGAAGCGCTTCTTCCGTTGTACGCATAATCAGAGGAAGAATCATGATTGCCAGCGTAAATGCTCCGGCCAGAAGCGAAAATCCCCAGTGGCATGTACTTACAAAGAACAACATTCCGAACAATCCATATACGATAGATGGAATACCCGACAAAGTCTCTGTAGTAAGTCTGATAATATCCACAAATTTATTGCCCTTCCCAGCATATTCAGCCAGGAAAATCGCTGAAAAAATACCAATCGGTACTGCCAGAAGCAATGACAGCAATGTCATAATAACAGTATTGATCAGCGCCGGCATCAATGATGCATTCTCCGAATTATAGTGTAAAGAGAATAGCGATGGTTTCAGGTACGGTACACCATGTACCAGAATATATATGATCAAAAAAATCAATACCGTAAATGTAATAAGTGCCGCCAGTTTTACCAGAATCATCATAATAAGCGAAGCCGGATGGCGCAGATAAGAATGCATCTTCTGCGAAAAATCATTTTTCTTATTCATGATCTGCCCTCCTCTTTAATATTGCTACCGCTGCATTAATAATCAGAATAAATACAAAAAGTACAACTCCTGTCGCGATCAATGCTTCTCTGTGAAGATCTGCCGCATATCCCATTTCAATGACAATGTTGGCTGTCAGGGTTCGCACACCTTTGAATATACTTCCTGTAAGTCTTGGCTGGTTACCGGCAACCATGATAACTGCCATGGTCTCTCCGATCGCACGTCCGATACCTAATACAACTCCTGCCAGAATACCTGACTTGGCTGCCGGCAGTACTGTGCGAAATATACTTCTTTCGTGTGTTGCACCAAGCGCAAGTGAACCTTCATAATACTGTGGTGGCACAGCACGGATTGCAGACTCTGTAACTCCGATGATCGTCGGCAGAATCATCATTCCCAAAAGCAAGGATGCTGTCAGAATACTGTTACCATTTCCTGATTGTCTGATAATGCCTGCATGCTGCAGGGATTTGGCAATGTTCCTTATCCACGGCACCAGGACGACCAATCCAAAAAATCCATATACTACGGAAGGAATACCTGCCAGAAGTTCTGTTGCCATCTTCAGTGGACGATAGATCTGCTTCGGACAATAATGTGCCATATATACGGATGTCAGGATACCGATCGGCACCCCAAAAATGATCGCTCCGGCGGTCACATACAGACTTCCTACGATCATTGGCAGGATACCGAAGATATTGTTTTTCGGTCTCCATAGCGTTCCGCTTAAAAATTTTCCAAATCCGATCTCTTTCATTGCCGGGAGCCCATTTGCAAAAAGAAATATACAAATAAGCGCTACCGCCAGCACCGAAGCGCAGGCGGCAATGAAGAATACGCCCCGCATGAAAGATTCTTTCCATGCATTATGTTTCATTTATTTAGCTACCTCATCCCATGTAAGTGTTTCACCAGTGTAGATGCTCTTTACCTGATCGCTGCTCAGCTCATCGATCGTGCTATTCTTGTTTACGATGACTGCAATACCATCTGTAGCAATTACCTGCGCTTTCAGTCCTTCCGAAAGTTCTGTATCTTTCAGTTCTCTTGATGCCATACCGATGTCATAGGTTCCATCGATTGCTGATGTCATACCTGTTGTAGAATCAGTTGTCTGAAGTTCAATCTCTGCATCCGGATTGTTCTCTTTGTATGCCTCGATCAGTTTCTCCATCAGAGGTGATACAGAAGAAGATCCACCAACTACAATTTTTCCTGAAGGGTTAGATCCTGAAAATGGCTCTGCATTGTCATCAGAAATATATCCGTTCTCAGCTACAACAGCCTGACCTTCTTTACTGAGGATAAATGAGATAAAGTCATTTGCAAGTTCGCTTTCGCTTCCTTCTTTTGTTGCAATGTTAAACGGTCTTGATACTTTGTAATCTCCACTCTTTACATTATCAGCAGTTGCTTCCGCTCCATCAATCTTAACTGCCTTTACGCTGTCATCCAGAGCTCCGAGAGATACATAACCAATCGCATAATCATCACCGGCTACTGTTGTCAGCATAACGGATGTACTGTTAGTGATCTGAGCCTCATCGGTAGTATTGTCAACCTTCTCATCTCCGTTTTTTTCTTCAATACCGAACAATTCGATGAATGCTCCTCTTGTTCCTGATCCATCTTCTCTGGATACCACACTGATGTCATTTGCAGCATCCCAGTCAGAAGAAGCTTCTGTTTTACTATCTGAGCTACTGTCAGACGATGTATCACTACTATTATTTCCGCATCCTGCGATCATTCCTGTCACCATGGCACACACGCCAGCTACTGCTATAACTTTTTTCAATTTCATCTTTTCCATACTCCTTTTGTTCTGTGTTTTTGTGTTCTTCACTTCACATTTAGAATCATACAGGTGCTATGTTAAATCTGAAATCCAGGAAATGTTAAATACAAGTAAAAGATAAGAACGGCTGTTTTGCGAATATATGGGAGAAGTTCTGAACAGTTGTAGCAAAAAAAGCTCCCGCTCTACAAAATGTAAAACGGGAGCCTATGCCCTTAGACACTTCCTGTACGTTTTAATAACTCTTCCTGCTCTTTCAGCTTATTATCAGCCACTTTTTCCTGCGGCTCTACCTGCGTCTCCTGATTGGCGACACACGCAAGGATTGCTTCATTTAACTGAAGCATCTTATCATCCAATGTTGCTACCATATCAGCACACTCTTTCAAATCCCTGCTGATATAATCCGGCGCATTGCCTTCAAACTTATAATATATCTTATGTTCCAGACTTGCCCAGAAATCCATTGCAATCGTCCGTATCTGGATCTCTACCTTCGTATCGACAACACTGTCTGACAGGAAAATCGGCACTGACACCAGCATATGATAGCTCTTATATCCGCTTTCTTTCGGATTCTTAATGTAGTCCTTGATTGACAACACCTTGAGATCTGTCTGATTACCTATCATCTCTGCCAATTTATATATATCAGAAGTAAAAGAACAGATCAGACGCACACCTGCAATATCATTCACATACTTCACCATGTTCTCGATCGATGTCTCGTGTCCGTTGCGCTTTAACTTCTTAACAATACTCTCCGGGGTCTTAATTCTTGTCTTGATGTGTTCTATTGGATTGTAACTATGTACATGCTGAAATTCATCATTTAAAATCTCCAGCTTTGTACCCACTTCCTTCAACGCTGACGTATATAAAAACATCACCGTCTTCCAGCTGTCTACATCCTCATAATTACGAATCGCTGTCTCCATACTGTAATAATCCTCTCCTCTCTATGGAAGAGTCTTAACGTACTTACTTGGTTTTAGTATAGCACAATTGATGAAGTTTGTCATAAAATTCACACTTTTTTAAGAATGTCATTTCCGTGGACATCTTTTTTGTACGCTTCGCGTTAAAGCAGATCGCTTCGCGCTCTGTCACGGAAATTCGCATTCCGCAGTTTCACTGCTTCATGCTCATTTCCGTGAGAATCGAAAAAGGTTAGATACCTTGGTGTGCAAGCCCCCCGGTATCTAACCTTTTCCTCTTCTTTTAACGCTAAAACTCTATTCCTTCTCTGGCGGATCTTCCTGTGTCGTATGGATGTTTTACTTTGGTCATTTCGGTGACGTAGTCGGCGCATTCGAAGAGTGCGTCGGTCATGTGATGACCTGTCATGACGATCTCGAGTCCGCGTGGTTTGTGTTTTACGAATTTTACCAGTTTTTCTTCACTTAACAGTCCAAGATCTACTGCACAGACTGCTTCATCCATAACTAATACGTCGAAATTGATGCAGAATTTGGCAATCTCGTCGAGTGCCTTGGTGTTGTAATGTCTGTATTCTGCCTTCTCTTCGCTGTTCATCTGATTATAAAACTTAGTATGGCGTTTGCCTGGAAGTAATGTGATATTTGGAATCATCTCCAGTGCTTTTCGCTCGCTGGATGAATTATCTTTCATAAATTGGAATACAAGTACCTTAAGTCCGCTTCCTGCAGCACGTTTTGCCTGTCCCATAGCAGCTGTTGTCTTTCCTTTTCCGTCTCCGTAATAAATGTGAACGAGTCCTGTTCCCAGCATATTTTCCCCTACTTTCTCTATGTTGCTCTTTCTTACTTATCTGATTTTTCGGATTATTCAACGCCTTTTCTCCACTGATGAGCAGACTCATATGGATTTGGAACGTTTAAACCCTAGCATCATATATCTTAGGGGGTTATTTCTTATAAGTCAAGCTTCATATCGCCATACTTGATCCATTCTTTCTTGCGCATGAATTCTGAGATTGCCAGAGTTACAATTGCCGGCAGTACAATCTGGATCACCAGAATCTTGATCAGTACTACCATCGGTGCCTCTGTGGCAACCATAGTCTGCCATGTCATGATCTGACCGACCAGTCCTGCTGTTCCCATTCCGGAACCGGTTGCATTGCTTGTCATATGAAGCAGCATCGTTCCCACAGGTCCTAGGATTGCACTGGACAAAATGGCCGGGAGCCAGATTACTGGCTTACGTACGATATTCGGAACCTGCAGCATAGAAGTACCAATTCCCTGTGCCAGAAGTCCCCCTACTTTATTCTCACGATAACTTGCCACTGCAAATCCTACCATATTGCAGCAGCAGCCTACAGTTGCAGCTCCTGCTGCCAGACCTGACAGATTCAGGATAATACCGAGTGCTGCGGAACTGATCGGCAGTGTCAGGATCATTCCCATCAATACTGATACTACGATACCCATAATAAATGGCTGTTGTTCTGTTCCCCAGTTAATGAGCGATCCAAGCCACGTCATAAATCCTGTGATCGGTGGCCCAAGGATCAGTCCTACCAGCGAGCCAGCGCCAATCGTCACTAACGGTGTCACCAGAATATCAATCTTTGTCTTACCAGTTACTAACTGTCCGAGTTCAATGCCTATGTATGCAGCAAGAAATGCACCTAATGGTTCTCCCGGTCCTGCATAGACCATCGTACCTTCCACTAATACGGTACCAGCCAACAGTTTACTTGCAAATGCACCAACCATTCCGGCTGTTGCAGAAGATACCACTACCAGCTGACTACATCCAAACTTATATGCTACACCAATGCCGATGCCAGCTCCCGTCAATGAAGCTGCAACTTTTCCAATCACGAAGATCATATCCCCGATCGAGCCGCCGATCAATGTGCCAATCTGTTGAATGATTGTTCCAATGATCAGTGTTGCAAATAATCCCTGCGCCATACCGCTCAGGCCATCAATAAATATTCTGTCAAATATTTTTCTGCACTTTCCCATAACAAAATCTCCTCATATCTACTCTCTATATTTGCATTTACAGCAAATTACAGTTGTCTTGTCACGTGGAAAGTCTAACACATGAACTTTATGAAATCAAGAATTGTTTTTCTTTTAACCCTTCTTCTACCAGATCCAGAATCCGCTCCGATTCCGCTTCAATCGTATGAAAATGAATATCTCCGGTCAGTTCTTTTAACGGTCTGGCTGTATTGCCAAGAAGCTTCTCCATAAATTCATCCACATCCCGTCTGCTATTGATAAACAGATCCACCGATATCTGACCATATAATTCATGCTCAACAATCACATCCAGCACCTTCGCCCCGGCATCCACAATACAGTAAAGCTCATCCCGCATCTGCTCATCCGTATGCTTCACTGCTACCACCCGCTTACAGGTCAGCTTATCCTCCTGCTTGCCGTATAACATGTAGCCTCTGTTAGTAGATAAAATATTCCTATTCGTTGCACGCAGAAGTGCGATATCTTGCACGATTACCTGTCTGCTGACACCAAGCCTCTTTGCAAGGCTTGTACCGGACAATGGATCTTTTTCTGTATTTAAGAGTTCCATGATTTCTTTTCTTCTCTTATCTCCGTCCATATTTTTCACCTCTTGCTACATTGTTACACACCTATATCCATAAATGCAAGTCTTGACATTTACAGAATCTCCTCTTATGATACGAACAGGGAGGATGGACATATGTTTCGATTATGGGCTAAAGAATTTAAAGACAACCGAATGCTCCGCGACACCACAATCTGTGATGAATCTGAGGACACCCGCACACATAAGGTATTTCATGCATTGGACGAGGTCTGTTATGAGTTTGACCTGAGTAAGCCGATCTGGCTGGACAGCACCATCCAGGAATTCAAGCGCCACGCCAAGGCAAGATTCTATCAGGATAATTTTGTAGATTCCATTGATTTTGATTATCTGGAGATTCAGGTAATTGAAGAAGATTAAATAACAAACGGGAAGAGCTTCTATTTTATTGAAGTTTCTTCCCGCTTTTGTATTTATTCTGTTTTTATTGCTGCTAACGGACTTAACTTCATCGCTCGGAGTGCCGGAAAGAATCCGGCCAGCGTACCGATCAGTGTAGCAAATGCAATCGCTACCAGCACCAGCCATATTGGAATATACGACAGATTGCCTTCTATTCCCATAGCCGCTCCATGACCTGTCAGAAAGTTAATGATCGCTGACAGAATATAACTCAGCACCATACCTGCCACCCCACCGATCAGTCCGATAGAAGCAGCTTCTATCAGAAACATTTCCCGGATATTTTTCAGACTGCATCCCAATACCTTGATGATTCCGATTTCTTTGGTACGTTCGTAAATGGACATCATCATAGTGTTGGCAATACCGATAGCAGCCACTAACAGTGATACTGCGCCGATGCCGCCAAGCACAGCCTGGATCATGCCCATCTGCTTCTTGGCACTCTCCATATACTCTGCATTGGTACTTGCATTATATCCCATTGACCGGATGCCGGACACAACCTCATCAAGCTTATCCTGATCATCAACCTTAACTTTCGCCGAACTGTAGCAGAAATCTTTATAAGGTTTCCCATTTTTCGTCGTTGGCTGACCAGGAATCGCACGACCGTTAAATTCTTTTTTCAGTACCTGTTTCAAGGTATCCAGATCACAATAAATATTCTGATAACCTGTTTTATAGTTCTCCGGATCTCCTGCTATCACGCCGCAGGCTCTCACTGCATGTTTCTGGACAGCCTTCTGTGTCTGACTGCCATCACTGCTGCCACTGTCAGCAGAACCGTCTGTCGTCCCAAAAGCCTGTGTATTCTGCGACGCATAATATCCGTCCTGATCTAACACCAGAAATACGCTGTCTTTTTCCAGATCAATATCTGCCAGTTCTCCTGTTTCATAATAGCTGTTGGTGCCACTTTTATCCGTAAAATTCGTAATGACTCCATTTCCATATATCAATTCTAAATTGCCGCTGTTCGATTTCGGCAGTCGACCGCCCTCTTTCAGATCCAACTTCAAAGCCTTTAGATCCTCCGGTTTCATAGCAATTCCGCCCATCCTTCATAGCCGCCTTTGAGCAACAGCACAGACATATCATATTCCGGCGAAACACTTGTCACATGATCCAATTTGGCTAGTTCTGCAACCGCACTGTCATTCAACCTTTTTTCAGAGGCTTCATCGGAAGAATCACCGGAATAAAACATGCTTTCACCGCTTGCGATACCAGTTACATTAATCGTATTCATCCCTCCGGCATCTTCAATTTCCTGCAGCATGGCCTGTTGAAGCCCAAGCCCCAGTGAGATCATGACGACAATAGAAGTTGTACCGATCATGACGCCAAGAACGGTCAGAAATGTCCGGAGCTTTCTCCGCTTCAGATTATTGATGCTCATCCTCAGAAGGTCCATCCAGTTCATCCAGCAAATCCTCCTCTTCCTCTGCTAATTTCTGAGATTTCTTTTTCTTTTTGATCACTACTGCTGCCACAATGCCTGCAATGATCAAAATCACAAGAATGATCGGAACAATCGGAAGTCCACCGGCCGCATTCTCTTCCGGCATCTCGTCTACCCCCGCATCATCTGTCGCCTCAGTTACAGTAAGATTAAATGTCTGTTCCGTTGTAGACACTGTTCCTGATTCATCTTCATAAGAAAGTGTCATCTTCACCTGTCCATCTCCCTGTGTTGCCTGTATTCCCTCAAGCATCACATCAATTGAAGTACTGGAACCCGGCTCCAGATTGCCGAGAAATGTTTCATTTTTCTTGATATCCTCGCCTTCGAAAATAGCTTTTGCATTATACAGCTTAATTCGTCCCAGATTATACAGATTGCAGGATACATTTGCCTCTTCACCTATAGCTATGCTCTCCGGAGTAATCTCGTATTCGCTGAATTCGAATCTTGCATCCTGTTTCACCGGAATGGATATGCTCGAAGAAGCCTCGATCTGTGATGCATTGGCATCTTCGTATTTCATACTCACATTAATGCTGTATGGCTTCTGTACCAGATCTGCCTTCGCATTCAGATCAATCGAAATATCTGCGGTGCCATTTGCAGCAATTCCATCCAGATAAATGGAATTCGAACCAGACGATGGTAAAAATGCAGGTGCAGTAGTCTGCTCATCACTGCCTTCTGTCGGTGCTTCCAGCTCAAACAGCATATTGCCGACTCTGCTGGATTTGGATGTGTTTTTCAGATGAAGTGTCAGTGTAAAATCACTTCCTGCCTTTACATCAGCAGGATTGGTAGTAAATCCGGTCACGATAACTCTCGGAACAGAACCATTGCCAGAAGCTTCACCGCCTCCGTACACCGCATCTCCATTGTCTACGCCGCCGGCATATGCATCAATGTTTCCGCCATCATTGGAACCACCTGCTGACTGTCCCGAATTATCGCTCTTTGAATCCTCCTTCTGGGATTCCGGTTTTGCACTGGTATTCACACTGTAGGTTACTTTATCATCATAGACTTTTTCGCCGCTTTCATTTTCCGCCGTCACTGCAAATGTCAGACGGTATGTCTTATCTCCCGCATCATCACGTTGTGTGAAATTAAACTTTACGCTTCCGCTATCACCTGCATTCAGCTCCGGAATGGATGCCTCATAGCTCTGATACTCTGTCTTAAACGGCCATTTATCTGTATTCTTTTTTAATATCGGTTCTACCTTGATATTCTTCAGTGTCTGATCACTGTTGTTCGTCACATTCAGTACAAAATCCTGCGCTTTCTGATATTGATACGTCTGTACTTTATTCCCCGGTGTAGTTACTTTAAGTGCTGCATCTGCTGCTTTTGCCGGCAGTATCCCTACTGTACCCGCAAGTAATGCCGCAATACACAAACTCATCAGCCATCTGCTTACTCTCTTCATTACTCTTTACCCTCCGTTTCTTTTTCTCCCCCGGCTTCAGTCAATTCCCGGTTATCCTCCACCTTCACAATCTTACCATCTATAATATGAAATACCCGGTCCGCGTAAGACGCCAGATGATTATCATGAGTCACCATGACAAGCGTCATATGCTGTTCTCTTACCACCTTTTGTATAAGCTGCAGTACTTCTTCTGATGTATGAGAATCCAAATTTCCTGTTGGCTCATCCGCAAAGATAATATCCGGTTCTACAACCAATGCCCTTGCAACGCCTACTCGCTGCTGCTGCCCGCCGGACATCTGCTTCGGCAAATGCTTCGCGTGCTTCTCAAGTCCTACTAACCGCAGCATCTTTTCTGCCTTTTTCAGCCGTTTTTCTTTCGGTTCTCCTCGAAAGCTAAGCGGTAATGCTACATTTTCCAGTGCATCCATCGTTCCTAACAGATGAAAGGACTGAAAGATAAAGCCAACATGCTCCCGTCGAAATGTAACCAGCTGCTCTTCGTTCAGTTTCTCAATATGATGACCGCTGATGATCACTTCTCCTTTTGTGGGTCTCTCCAGACCTGC
>OLPE01001129.1_pt1 | contig 16785 bp, 17 predicted proteins | sample 1671901 | NCBI WGS metagenome assembly OLPE01 (sample SAMEA3136624, study PRJEB25190) | human gut metagenome | biome: human gut; feature: human-associated habitat; material: faeces | place: Austria | collected 2013 | reverse complement strand
CTTTCCCTGTTGCCTGAAGCGAGAAGGCTTGAAAAGCAGGAGGAATTAGAATCGGTTGTGGACGGGCTGAGAAGCAGGTTCGGACATTTCTCGGTGCAAATGGGAATAATGCTGACCGACAGGAAGCTGTCAGATCTTGATCCGAAGGGCGAGCATATTATTCATCCTATGAGTTTCTTTAACTGAAAACGGAGCAATATTGCATTGTTCCGATAAAATTAAGTATACGGCGCCGATAGGGCTGTATACTTATTGTTTCTGTTATTTATTAAGAGCAGCTTTTATCATATCGTCTGACAAGCCAAGACATTTTAATCTTTTTTCTATTCTGCTGAATCTTTTTGACAATTCGGGCAATATACGCTGCCTCTACCGCCAACGACAATGCGGCAAAGTTTTTCCCCGCATTTGGGACAGCAATCCCCATCGTGACCGTAAACCTGTAAAAACGGTGCGTTGCGATAATTCTGTCCTTTACTTTTCAGATAGTCTTCCGGTGTTAGGGCATTCTTTTCAATAAAAAATTGAAGCTGCTTAGGGATTACTACAGCAAGGCGTTTCCATTCCTTTTCATTCAGACTGTTTGCAGGGCGTGCAGGATAAATCCCTGCTGCAAATAAAATCTCATCGGAATAAATGTTGCCGATTCCCGCAACTATACTTTGATCGAGCAGGCGCTCCTTGACTGTCTTTTTCCGCTTTCCCAACCGGGATTGCAGATATGCACCAGTCAAGCTGTCGTCAAACGGCTCAAGCCCCAGTTTGTCTATACCGCTGTATGTATCCGCTTCATCTTTGCGTATCAGCCAAAAACGCCCAAACCGTCGGGTATCGAAAAAACGAAGCTCCGTACCGTTATCCAAATGAAAAATCACATGGGTTTGCTTTTCTTGCGGATAGTCCGTCGGGGTTACAAGCAGACAGCCTGTCATTCTCAAATGGAGAATGATATTGTCCCTACCGTCCGTATGTATAATTAAAAACTTACCTCTGCGCGACACTGACGAGATTTGCTGTCCGATAAGCAGATTACAAAATTCATCGGCAGTTGGGCGGGATATAACTTCAGGTTTCTCTACCGTTATATTCATAATTTTAAGTCCCTTAATCTGAGGTTCAAGCACCCGTTTGATTGTTTCAACCTCCGGTAATTCAGGCATTATTGTTGCCTCCTTTCTTTGCGGACTTTTTTATTTCGGAATGGTAGAAGTAATTGACAATAACAGGCGGTGCGTTGAACGGTCTTGCCATACTATCATCATTGGTTACATAATCAAGTTCAATTTCATATGCATAATGTTTCAGCTCAGTATCCAGCGATACCCAATAGCTGCGGTCATTTTTAATGTAAATCGCCTGATAAAGAGGTACAAGCTGCGGGTATTTCTCGGCAATATAATCCATAATAACCGCCTTATATCCGCCCCGCAGATTAAGGTTTTCAAGCCAGATCAGATTGCAATGTTCCTTTGCCTGTTCAATAATCGCCTTCACATCGGTTATTTCCGGAAAAATGGGCGAAATAAAGCAGGTCGTCCGTATTCCGGCGTCATGAAATGCTTTCATTGTCTTAAGCCGCCGTTCTATCGACACCGCTTTGTCCATATCGTCCTTAAACTCCTCGTCCAATGTGTTGATTGACCATGAAATACGGGTGTCGGGAAAACTCTTAATCAAATCCAAATCACGCAGAATCAAATCGGATTTAGTCGCAATGCTGAGCTTCGCCCCGCTGCCCTGAAGCTGGAGCAGAAGCGCACGAGTGCGCTCATATATTTTCTCCTGCGGATTGTACGGATCGGTAACTGAGCCTATAAAAAGTTCTTTTCCGGCGTATTTTTGCGGATTCTTAATCTCCGCCCAATATTTCACATCCAAAAAATCTCCCCACGGCTCAAGGTGGTTTGTAAACCGCTTCATAAAGCTGGCATAGCAATATTTACAGGCATGAGTGCAGCCCACATAGGGGTTTACGGAATACTCGCATACAGGTAGATTGGATTTTGATAGTACACTTTTCACTTGTATTTCATTCACAATCGGAGATTCCATATTACCACGCTCCCATATGCAGATGTCCTTCAGGATCAGCGATGTACTGTTCCAAAACAAGTGCATCCTCTTTCGGATGGCCGATTCTGATAAAGCAAGGTGTCATCCAGCCATGAGGTACGCCAAGCTGGTTTAGTACAACATCATGCTCCTTGTTCAGCGGAATACGCAGGGAATATCCCAAGCCCTCATTGATAACAGCGAGCATGATATTTTCTGCGACACACCATGCCGTAGTTAAAGGATTAAGCTTACTTACCCATTCTCCGTTAAGTTTATTACATTTAAACAACGGCACAATCACATAGGGACAGTCCACCAGCATTGTGTATTGCAGGGACATAGCATACGCATACATTTTCTGTCCCAAATTTAGCTTTCTGTTCTCATATCTGCCAATATCAAATTTATCTGCTATATATTTGGCAAAGCTAAAAGCGTTTTCTTTTTCTTCTTTGGTGTGGAGAATGATAAACTGCCAGTTGCGGTAATGATCCCACGAAGGAGCTTTCATACCGGCTTCGATGATTCTTTTGACTGCCTCAAAGTCAACCTCTTTATCCGTCCACTCTCTGCTGGTTTTTCTTTGGGTGATTACTTCATTAAATTCCATTTTTCAATTCTCCTTCTTCAAAAACGATTTCTGCCCTCCTTGCTGAATGGTGTCGTCCAGTTTTATCTGCCCAAGCAGCAACGGGGACTCCGGATCGTGCATTTTGTAATTTTCAAAGGCTTTGCGGGGCGTTTTGTTGGCATAACAGTATTTACAGCCGTTCATACAGGTATCGTATGCGCCGATGTCACGGCTTTCAATACAATGGCACCCATGCCTTGTGCCTTTATGTTTTCTGTCCTTAAACACAATCCCATTCGCGCCGCCGAGAATATCCAGCGTCATACAGCCGGAAGACTGAATACCATAACGGGTAAAATCCCCGTTTGTTCCGCAGGTCTGAATGTGGATTCCATACTTTTCGGCAATGGAGCCGAGTCCCTGCGCCAATGCTTCCATATCCTCAGCCGATAGCGGAAGCAACTCAGGCATATTTATTTCCAGCTTCCTATACATCTCTACAAAGCTGAAAATACAACGGTCAATATAGGGTGTAAGCGTTTTTGACATATGCTCAAAGGTCTGCAAATGCGTTTCTACCGTGTACTTTTCGGTTAGCAGCACAGGATCATACCGCCATGCCACACGCTGTTTGCCGACTTGCTTTGATAATTCAATAAGCGTTTCCATACTTTCATCAATAGACGGAACACCCGGCTCAATATCCTTGCCATATGCAGTAATGGTATAGTGAAAGTATGTATTGAATTTATCCGTAATCTCATGAAGCCGTGACAGAATGGGTTTGTAATTCTTTGAGCAGAATACCACGCAATCTACCTTGTCGGGTGTCAGCTCATAGCGTGTAACCTTATTTGGAAACAACGGGTTGCGGGAAAGCACATAGCCTTCCGAAAAACGATTCAAGAGCCATTCGCTGTAATATTGGACAGTATCTGTCCGTCCGCCTGTGTTAATAATCATTGTTCATCCTCACTTCCTTTGACAAGCTTTTCAAGATTTCTTGTGAAACGCCTTGAAAGGTCAATAAGCTGTTCCTGTTCTTCCGGTGTGAACATGGACATTGCCGTATCCTCTGCCCATGTGATATGGCGGACAGGCTTTTCGGCAAAGCTGCGCCCCTCGTCAGTCATTTTCACGGTCTTGTTTCGCTTGTCCTCTGTATTTTCCTCCAGCGTCACATACCCGTCTTTTAGCAGACTCTTGACGATAAGGTTTACCGTTTGCTTGGACTCAAAGGTTCTCTTGCAGATTTCTTTCTGAGTAATTCCGTCTTTTTCATAAAACAAAACATTCAATACCAGAAATGTATTCATCAAAATACCATTGTTCTTGGCATATTCATCATACAGCGCAAATTGCTCATCCCTAAATTTGCAGTAGAGAAAAGCATTCTTTCTATCTTCTTTGGTCATTTACATCACCTCACTAATATATAAGTAGTATATTGGTCAATTTATTGATAGTCAATTACTTTACTATTATTATACTCAAACCTTATGTCTTTGTCAAGAAAGTACGCTTTAGTTTTCTAAAAATTCCTACCAATTCATATGTAACAGCCGCAAAAGCGGCTGTTGTTTTAATACGCCGGACAGCCATATCCATAGATAACTCTACTTCCCACCGCATAGCTGCTCAGCTTGCGGGAATCGCCGGGATTGCCCTCAACGGTGTAGACTTGCGGGCTGTATAAACGGTCTGCCATCCGCAGGTGGTATTGAGAACAAATACTGCGGCTTGATACATAGCCGATTGATATAAGTTCGGTTATGAATACAGCGAAAGGAGAAAAAGCGAAAGATGTCAAACTGAAAAGGGCAATTTTCACCGCCGGAACGAGCCTTAACGCTTGCCTGCCACTCGTGACCACAGGCAGCTTTCCACCAAACGATTTTATTTGAGCCATTGGTTATTTTATCAGGCGTAAGCGGAAGGCTTTTGTCTGACCACTTCGATACCAACTCAGAACGCATATCTGCTATTGTTCATATTAAATCCTCGACCTCCTTTGCAAATATATTGTATTGGAAATCGGGGAAACCTTGTATTTTGCGAATTTAAGCAAAAAATCCCCTTGTAGAATTTTTATTCTTACAAGGGGTACTTTCTGTTCTTAAGTTTTTGGATTCTGCAAACCGGAAGTTGTCAAACAGAACATTCGTATAAGAACATTTCGCTCTGATTATTTTCAGCAACAACTTTATCATAGGACGAATATACTCTTATTTTTGTGAAACCTATGTCCCTTAGATATGATTCCATTTCTCCCAATTCGTAAAGGTGGGTTTGAAAATTCATTTCTTCTTGTTGCAATAATTCCGTTCCATTGTATAACTCATAAATACTCGGAGAGAACTGGGTGTGCGTTTTCTCATCATAAAAGTTCTTTCCCTTAAGGACTAAATCAAATCCTTCTTTTGTTTTCACAGATATTAAAATATGATAGTCTGAATCGTCAGGGCATCTATTTGCCACTGTATCAACCGCAAAAACAAACTTACCATCTTTTTTTAGCAGACATTTCATCTTGTACAAAATTGCTCTGCACATCTCCATATCTGTAAATAAGGATACTGAACCAGAGGATATAAAAATATAGTTATATTTCTCTTCCGAATCATATTCCAGAATATCCCCTTGAACTACTTTGGCAACGGATGTCTTTTCTTTCAATTTTGCAAGCATCTCTGTAGACATATCCATGCCACATATATTGAATCCTCTTTCTAAAAAAGGAATTAAGAATCTACCGCTTCCACATAAAGGTTCTAAAATGTTCATTCCCTTTTCAGCATAAGAAAGATAAAATGACAACTCGTCTAGCGATGCGTCTTTGTGTAAAATCTCATACATTTCTGTACATAGGTTACCATAATAATTTTTAACCGGTTCCATATTCGTTACCTCACAAATTCAGATTTGTTTAATACATTATTTTGACAAATGGGCAATCCCGCTATGGAACTGCCCATTCATTTTGTAAAATATACGATTTTTCCACCTCTGCACAAATCTACGCACCGTTTGATGTAGATTTGATGTAGAGATGTAAGACTTCTCGATTTTTCGTGTCCGCAAACCCGCATAAACACTGGGTTTTTAATCCTTGTTGTTAGGTAAGGATTTCATTGTCGGGAATAAAAGCACATCTCTTATAGATGAACTATCGGTTAAAAGCATAACAAGTCTGTCTAAACCAAGTCCCAGTCCACCGGTCGGCGGCATTCCATATTCAAGAGCAGTTATAAAATCTTCATCAACTTCCGCATTAGCTCCGGTTAATTTTTTTGCCTCAACCTGACGAACAAACCGCTCCCTTTGATCAATAGGATCATTAAGCTCTGAAAAGGCATTTCCCATTTCCCTTGCATAAATGAAGTATTCAAATCTTTCAGTAAAAGCCGGATCAGACGGCTTTCTCTTGGCGAGAGGAGAATTTTCAACCGGATAATCATAAATAATTGTAGGCTGTATTAGTTTTGGTTCAACAAACTCTTCGAAAAAGGCGATTAAAACGTGACCTTTAGTTGCTTTTTTTCCTTCCTCCACTTCAAGCCCGTTAAGTTCAGCGCATTTTCTTGCGTCCTCATCAGTATTCCATTCATTGTAATCTACGCCCGCATATTTTTTAACCGCTTCAATCATCGTCAGCTTTTCCCATGGAGCCTTAAGATTTATTTGTTCGCCCTGGTATTTTACCGTAGTACTTCCGCAAATCTTCAATGCAAGACTTTCGTACATATTTTCTATAAGCTCCATCATTCCCTTATAATCGGTGTAAGCCTGATACATTTCGATAGTAGTAAATTCAGGATTATGAGAGGTGTCCATACCTTCATTACGGAATATGCGTCCTACCTCGTAAACTCTGTCAAATCCGCCGACAATCAGCCTTTTTAAATAAAGCTCTGTTTCAATTCTAAGATACATATCAATATCAAGCGCGTTATGATGAGTTTTAAAAGGCCTTGCGGCAGCTCCTATTTCAAGAGTGTGCAAAACGGGTGTATCTACCTCTATATAACCCAGATTGTCAAGATAACTTCTGATTTCACGTAGGATCCTGCTTCTCTTTACAAAAGTTTCCTTAACGCCGGGATTTACAATAAGATCAACATATCGCTGCCTGTACCGTATATCCTGATCCTTTAAACCGTGCCATTTTTCAGGTAAGGGCAGAAGAGATTTTGAAAGAAGCTTAACCTTTAATGCGTGAACGGATATTTCTCCCTTGCGAGTTCTGAATACATACCCTTCTACTCCGATAATATCTCCGATGTCCCATTTCTTAAATTCGGCAAATTCATCTTTACCTATATCATTCATTCTGACATAAATCTGTATTCTGTCGGTATCGTCCCTTAAGTCGATGAAGTTTGCTTTTCCCATATCGCGCCAGCTCATTATGCGCCCTGCAATAGTAACGATTTTACCCTTTAGCTTATCTAACTCCTCAGCAAGTTTTTCGTCGTTTTCACCTGCAATAAGCTTCGCCTGCTCTTCATCATACTCATATTGCTTTTTCAAAGCAGAGTTTTTACCGGTTACTTCAAATTTTGTAATCTCATAAGGATTAGCATTTTTAGATTTAAGCTCGTCAAGTTTTTCTAGCCTGACCTTTTTCAATATATTTATATCCTGTTCTGAAATTTCTTCTGTTAAATTATTCTGATTTTCATTCATTGTCAAAATCCGCCTTTTTTACTTTGATATATCAATAACTTCAAATCTAATCTCGCCAACAGGAGCTTCAACTATAAATATGTCTCCTACCTTTTTTTTCATTGCGGCTTTTCCTATAGGCGAATCATCAGAAATTTTTCCTTCGTTGGCGTCTGCTTCTGTCGTACTTACGATCTGAAGGGTTTCTATATTTTCAGAGCTGATATTTTTAATTTTTATTATTGAACCAATACCGATCTCATCAATCGAAATATTATCGTCTTCAACAACCTCGGCATTTGAAATAGTTTCTTCTAAATGAGCAATTTGTGCTTCAAGTAAGGCCTGCTCATTTTTAGCCTCGTCATATTCGGCATTTTCAGACAAATCGCCGAATGATCTCGCTTCTTTCAGCTTTTGTGCGACTTCAGCACGTCTGACTGTCACAAGTCTCGTGTATTCCTCCTGAAGCTTTTCAAAGCCTTCTCTGGATATTTGCTTTTTTGCCATGTCTTTATAACTCCTTATCAAAAATCATTAATAAATGGACTATCTTATAATTATAGATTATTTTAACTGTTTTGTCAATGGATTCTAAACAAAATCCTACCTACACATTATGTGGGTTTGCAATAGCGGTGGCAGAAGTATTCAGATTATTTCAAGAAGTTAATTATATAAATACAAGCTATAGGATTGAAAAACTGACATAATATACCAAATATATTTGAAAATTGAATTATCGTCCAATTTATATGATAGAATTTTATATTGCATCTTATAAATGGAGGTTATATTAATGGCATTTTACCAGAGATTGAAAGACTTAAAAGAGGATGCCGATTTAACTCAGGCAGAAATTTCTGAGATAATTGAAGTATCTGCTAATCATTATGGAAAGTATGAGCGCGGAGAAACCGATATACCGTTTTCAAAGGCAATCAAATTAGCAGATTATTATGACGTTTCACTGGATTACATAGCCGGAAGGACTAATAATAAAACATTTTGCAGAGAAATATCTTCATCATGCTTTACTGAAAAATTCAACCAGCTTAACGAAAAAAATAAGGCAAGAATAGACGAAAGAATGTCCCAAATGATTGAAACTCAAAAAAATAAACAGTCTGCTAAATAACGGTTCTGACGCTTGCAAAGTACGCAGTGAACGAGAGTGGATGGATCAAATTAATATATCGTATTTCAAAATTTTTTTAACATCTTATGCAGAGATAAATGAAAATACGACATGCTGTGTTATTAAAACCACTTTAAACTCTTTAATAGATGAATGGTTCAAAATGTCCAGATGTTATTATGGAAAACGTCATGATAATATGATATTTGAAATTTCGTTTTACGGAGCAAAGCTTTTAATCGAGTTTTGCTCCTTAAATATGCGGATAAATGATCGCTTCGGGAAGTTGTCCCATAAAAAACATGTTGGAGATGCTTGAAGAGGTGCAGAGACGGAAAGGTTAGTTTTTTTGCTGCTTATCTCTCCTTCATCTATTTTTCACTTTTCATTCACTGTTTTCTTTAGTGAAAATTTAGTACTGTGCTTTATGATAGAAGTGTACTAAATTACAGGAGGTTCCGTATGGACATTGAACTGTACAAAAAAATTAAGAAGCACAACTTCGCCTGCATAGAGGAACTGTCAAAAAGCTCACTGAAAAGAATATGGTTTATATGTTGGTATACAACGCTTGACAGCAGTACTGCCGTACCGCTGCTGTTAAATTGCTGGATGAAAACGCTTAACAAAATAGCAAAAGGAAAATCACCACCTTCAGAGGATTTTGCCGCTTTATTTTCTGTTGAATTGCTGAATGACAGTGTAAAGGATATCGTTTCAGATGATACTTTTAGTAAGATAAAACAACCGGCAGTCAGTAAGAAATATCAAGCGCTTTCAGATCCTATAGCTAAGATTGATGATGAAATGAGAATTATCTGGATCGTAAATCGCTTTGGAAATCTTAACGCTGCCGGAATAGCAAATGCAACGGGTATTTCGAAAGAACTTGCAAAAGAGTTTATAAATAAAGCTTCCGATAAATATACAAACGAGGTAAAAAAATCCAATAACATATCAGGCGTAAAGTTGGTTGCGCTGCTGACAGAATTCACCTGTTCAGACGGAAAAGGCGTTGAAGCGATTGAAATTCCACAAATTATTTATAAATCTATACTCAGAAAATATATTGAATCGGCGCCGGCAAACGGCAGAAAGGAAAAAATCAGAATGCATGCAGAAAGAACGCAGAAACGCAGAAATGCAAAAATAAAAAAGACAATTATCACGATTAGTATAATCGCGATAATTCTGACTGTATTAATTATATTTATCCCTAAAATGCTAAAGGCCATAAAGGGCGATGATGTGGCAGCAACCGCAATTACCACATACAAAGCAGAAGAAATTACATACGGTGATGTGGATACTACAATCAGCGGAAGCGGTTCGCTCAGTCCTATAAGGAGTGAAACGATATCCGCGCCATATCCGGAATGTTATGAAGAAAAAACTGATGAAACCGTCGATATATCCAATAACGGGCAAATGTCGTCTAATACAATAGAACAAAAAGAAAATTTTAAAATAACCGAGCTGAACATTTCTGCCGGAGATGAGTTTACAGAGGGGGATGTATTGGCGGTTCTTAAAAATGAAGATGATGAAACTACCAAAATTAAAGCCGAATATAATGGTATAGTACTTGAGGTAGACGTTCAGGAGAAGGACGAGATTACATCCGGTGATGAAATTGCAATGCTTATGAGCAAGGACGGTTTCGAACTGAATATTTCTGTAGACGAGCTTGAAATTTCAGACGTAGAGCAAGGACAGAAAGTAACTGTAAATGTTGACGCCGTTTCCGAAGAATATACCGGTACTGTTTCTGCAGTTTCCTATAACGGCAGTAACGACAGCAGCAGCGTTTCTTATGATATTACAGTACAGATTGATTATGCCGAAGGAATTTATCCTGCAATGAGTGCAAGCGCGGAAATTGTAATTGAAAGCAGCGGAGAAGGCTTGCTTATACCTGTTGAGGCAGTTCAGACAAGCGGTGACAACAGCTATGTATACCTTGCACCTAACGGCTCTGAAAGCGGAACGGAATACGACGAAGATGAAATCATACTGTCAGACCTTGACACTGTAACGATAGAAACAGGAATGTCAGACGGAAGCTATATACTAATTGAAAGCGAAGAGTTATCTGAGGGTGATTTAATCATCGTTACAAAAGTAACTTCAACTCTTTCAGGTTCAGATTCAGCCAATGAAACCGGAGGCTTCGGCGGCATGCCGGGAAATCTTGATTTTGGTAATATTGACTTTGAAAACTTTGATCCGAACAATATGCCTCAAGGCGGCGGTATGCCCGATTTCGGCGGAATGCAGTGAGGTGAACGCGAATGATTCGTTTGAAAAATATCTGTAAATCTTACGATTTGGGAGAAGTTGAGGTTCCGGTACTCAAAAATATAAATCTTCACGTTAAGCCTCATGAATTTGTATCTATACTTGGACCGTCCGGCAGCGGAAAATCCACTCTTATGAATATTATTGGCTGTCTTGATATTCCGGACAGCGGCGATTATATTCTTGACGGCGATTATGTGGATGACTGTACTGAAAATGAACTCAGTGAAATCAGAGGCACAAAAATCGGATTTATATTTCAGCAGTTTAATCTGCTTTCAGATTTGACTGCATACGAAAATGTTGAAATGCCGCTTTTATATCATAAAATACCAAAAGCAAAACGGAAGGAACGCGTACTGAAAACACTGGCACAAGTAGGACTTTCTGACAGAATATATCATAAACCGTCGCAGCTTTCAGGAGGACAGCAGCAGAGGGTGGCTATAGCACGGGTACTTGCCAATCGGCCGTCTATTATTCTTGCAGATGAGCCTACCGGAAATCTGGATTCTGAATCAAGCAAAGAGATAATGGATATCATACAGAGCTTGTGGAAACAGGGAAATACAATCGTGCTGATTACTCATGACATTAATGTTGCAAACCAGGCGGCAAGAAAAGTGTATGTTCATGACGGAATGCTGACTGATGAAGCGAGGCGAAAATTATGACGTGGAAAATCATTAAGCTTTCTCTCAAATCGATATACAACAATAAACTGCGCTCTTTGCTTACAATGCTCGGAATTATTATAGGCGTGATGGCTGTAGTTATACTGGTTTCCATTACACAGGGAGCGGCAAGCGGTATTACGAACAGTATTTCAGATATGGGCTCCGATAAAATTACAGCACAGATTATTGATAAAGAAATAAGCCTTGCATTAGAGGAGCTGGAAGATCTTTCGGAAAACCGATTGATTGATACTGTGGCGCCTGTAATTTCAAGTAATCAAACCGCAAAGAAAAATTCTGAATCCGGCTCATATTCTGTTATAGGTGTGACGGAAAGTTACTTTGATGTTCAAGAGGCCGTTATTCAAAGAGGCAGATTAATTAAGCAATCGGATATTGAATGGAACACAAACGTTGCCGTTATCGGTACGGATGTAGCGGCAGATTTATTCGGTACATGGGACGCGGCGGGAGGTACTATTACAATAAACGACAAATTATACAAAGTAGTCGGAGTGCTTGAAGAACAGGGAAGCAGTCTTGTCGGTTCGGATAATTCCAGTATTCTTATTCCGATTACTACCGCCGGAAAAATAACGGGCAGTAATACAATTTCAAGCTTTTATGTGAAATCTTCTGGCGCCGATACTGTTGAAAGGGCTGTAAACTATATTGAAAGCTATCTGTATAGTCTGACAAAAGATGAAGACGCATATTCAGTAAACAATCAATCGGAAGTTTTAGACGCTATGGATGATGTGAACAGTACAATGAGTCTGCTTCTCGGCGGCATAGCGGCAATATCTCTTGTAGTCGGCGGTATCGGTATCATGAACATTATGCTTGTTTCCGTAACAGAACGTACACGGGAAATCGGCATTCGTAAAGCAATAGGAGCTAAACGCAGGCATATCCTTACTCAGTTCCTATGCGAGGCATGCATACTTTCCGTATTAGGCGGTCTTATCGGTCTTGGACTATCCGTATTGATTGTCAGCGGATATAATTTCCTTACCGGCAGCGCTGCGGACATAAACCGCGCTATTGCTTTTGCGGCTATTGCGTTCTGCGCTGTAATAGGCGTTGGATTTGGCAGCTATCCCGCTGCAAAGGCTTCAAAATTACAGCCGATTGACGCGCTTCATACGTCTTAATAATATCTAAAACAATTCAAGGCAACGTTACACGATTAATAAGTGCGGCGTTGTCTTGAATTTTCATAAAATTATGCTTTTTTCTTTAGCTTATCTTCAGGATAATATGATATTATAAATATAAAGGAGGCTGCCCTATGAGAATTTTAATTGCAGAGGACGATGCAAGACTGCTGAAATCACTATTGCATATTTTTAAAAAAAATCAGTTTATCGTTGACGGCGTATCAAACGGAAACGACGCTCTCGATTATGCACTCACCAATAATTATGACGGTCTTGTACTTGACGTTATGATGCCTGGACTTGACGGTGTTGAGGTTCTGAAGCTTCTCAGAAAACAGAATATCGATACGCCTGCAATGTTTCTGACTGCAAAGACAGAAGTATATCAGCGTGTTGAAGGACTTGATGCAGGCGCGGACGATTATCTTTCAAAGCCGTTTTCAACCTCGGAGCTGCTTGCAAGGGTACGGGCTATGCTGAGAAGAAAGAATAACTACGTTCCAAATATAATTAAGTTTAACGGTTTGAATCTGAATTGTTCAACATATGAGCTTTCGTGCAATGCACTAAATGTTATACTAAGCGGAAAAGAGCTCCAGATCATGGAAATGCTTATACAGCGTCCAAATTACATCATTTCGACAGAAAGTATCATATCCCATATATGGGGTTGGGATACGAATTGCGATATAAGCGTTGTGTGGACGCACATTTCCAATCTTAGAAAAAAGATAAACAGTATAAAAGCTCCTGTTGAAATCAGATTTATCCGCGGCGCTGGATATATTCTGGAGGTTCAGACATGATATACAGTTTAAGACGTAAGTTTATACTGATATGCACCGCATCTTTTTTAACTGTATTGCTTATTATGATTGGAGTTATTTTCGCAAGTAATCGCATAAAACAGAATAACATGATAGATATGATGTGCGATATTATTGCGGAGAACGGCGGAGCGTTTCCCGAACAGCCCACACCGGAATTCAATAATATTGAGCATAGCCGGCCTATGCCCGATTTTATTGATCAGGAAACTCCGTTTTCAATCAGATATTTTATCGTTTATTATGATAAATCGGAACGGATCAGCAAGGTAGATACAACGTTTATTTCCAGTGTTTCAGAAGTAAATGCCAAACAATGGGCAGATATAGTTGTTGAAAAAAACAAAGAACGAGGCTGGTATAATGATTACCGTTATAAAATTTACGAAACTAACGGAAATCCCACCGTTGTCTTTATAAACGGCAGTATGTTTCGTTCTATGAATATTTCCTATATGTTGTCAACGGCAGGCACATTTGCGATCAGCGGATTAGCGGTAGTTGTGCTGATTATCATTCTGTCAAAATTCGCTGTCAGACCTGCTGCTGAAAGCTATGAAAAGCAGAAACAGTTTGTCACAGACGCTAATCACGAATTGAAAACGCCGCTTACGCTGATACTTACAAACGTAGATATTGCCGAATCAGAGCTTGGGAAGAACGAATGGCTTGACGATATCCGCTATGAGGGACAGCAAATGAGCGCGCTTGTAAATAAACTTGTCACCCTTTCACGAATGGACGAAGAAAAGCAAAATGAAGGCTTTGAAAGCTTTAATCTGAGCGAGGCGGTAAATGATGTATATTCTGAATTTTCTGAGTTGGCAAATTTGAAAGGCAAAAAAATATCATCTGAAATTATTGATAATGTGCTATATTACGGATGCGAATCCGAGGTACGTCAACTTGTGTCAATTCTACTTGATAATGCAATAAAGTATTGCGATGAATCCGGTGAGATCAGACTTGAACTTCATTATAAAAAACACCTTGTAATTACCGTCAGCAATACGTTTGATAATGTAAATAAAACAGATTTGGATAAACTGTTTGATCGCTTTTACCGCTCGGATAAAGCAAGGACCTCCGGATCGGGATTTGGAATAGGTTTATCAATAGCTCAGTCTATTGTTCATCGGCATCACGGAGATATTCGGGCAATAAGAAAAGATGACAATACGATTTGTTTTAGAATAAAATTATAATACATCTCCATTAGATTTTGAGGAACAAAGATTTTGTCCAGATCATCAGATATAAGTTTAGAATTAATTCTAAACTTGCAGGGTGGATAAAAATGAGCAATGGTGTTTAATATATTTACTTCAGATGAAAACGCCAACCATTCTTTATATGTTTCTGGAATGGATATGTTGTTTTCGTTTTCTCATTTAGTAATTTCTTCATCCGATTCCGGAGGTAAAAACCATGATACCTTTTCTCCGTATTCCGGTGCAAGTTGTTCACACAAGCTTACAATTTCCTTTATTTCTTCTGTCAAGCTGTTATTGGGTATCTTTGGTACTTTCATAAAACATCGTCTGATATTGTATAATTTTCTTCATCTGCAAACGTAATTGTTATATTCATTGAATCATAATTTTCATCGTATGCAGTCAAATAATAACTATTATAAATGCTGCTTGGTCTATCGGTTTAACGCTATTTCAAATTCTTTTTTATACTTTTCTTTTAAATATTCCTCGAATATCTCTGTTACTTCATCATCATCCTTAGTTATTACATTTATACTTGATGTTTCAACTTTTGCTTCTCCCGAACGCAGACATATTCTCCGTCAGTATAATTACCTGTATATCCGTCTGATCTGCGGTTTCCTCTGTTTCCTTTGCCGCAGAAACAGCGCTTGAAGAATCAATCAAAACGGTGTCGCTTATTTCTGTGAGCAAATCTGAAGACATACTTTCGTCTGAATAGATATCCGAGAGAAGCTTGGCGTTTGACTGAATTATTTCTTCCTCCGGAATTATCTCAGTAAACACAGCAGTTTCTGCATTTACAGTTCCGGACACGCCGCCTGCAAATTCAAAGGTAAAGCTTTCGGAATTAAAGTTCCTTATAGTCAGCTTATCCTCGCAGCCGTTTATTGATACAGTCAGCTCGGATTGATTTGTTTTAGCAAATGTGACCTCGTTAGGATCAATACCGCTTAATACGACCTTGTTATTTCCGTCATAATCCTCAATTATATCCGTACCGTAATTTCTGCCGAATACATATGTATCGTTTCCGTTGCCGCCGTTGATATAATCATCGCCTTGGCCGCCGAATACAAAGTCGTTTCCGCTTCCTGCGTATATAGTGTCGTTCCCTTCATTTCCGTATATAGCGTCGCTGCCTTTGCTTCCGTAAACGGTATCATCGCCGCCGAAGGCATGCATAACAGAATCATCAACTACAGCCTTGAGAACGTCGTCGCCGTTTCCGTCGTAAATATGCCGGAACGGACTGCCATCATCGGTAACGTGCATCTTTATACCGTTAAACTCAAGGTCATAATTTCTGTATTCCTCTTCCTTACGAAAATCCCTGATTACGAGAGTATCATTTGTACCCTTTATTGTGATAGTAACATCATAATCTCCTGTTCCGTTTACAAGGATATCGCTTGGGGCAAGGTTTGAAAACCTCAGCGTATTCAGACCGTCGGAGTCGATTATTGTATCGTGACCGTATCCCTTTGTGAATACATAGGTATCGTTTCCTCCGCTGCCGTAAATTACGTCTGAAACATTAGTGCCGTTTAATGCGTTATTACCGTCATTTCCTCTTATTGCTCCGAAAACAGAGGAATCAATTATATCAAGATATTGAGGAGCCGTTCGCTGCCCAGGCGGTCAAGAAGCGCAGTTCTTCGGCGTTTGAGTAATCACAGTCTTTCTCATAGCCATAGGCTGACCACTTCGTACCCCAGTTGGCTATACGCCAGTCGTACCAGTTGTTTTTGCCGTAGAGATTCATTTCCTCCCGACCGAGATTGCCGCGGTAGATATTTTCAGGCATAGGAATTATCTTCTCAAAATCAATAGTTCCAAGTCCGAGCTCATCGTTTTGGATTTGCTCCAGAAGCTCCCGAATCTGCTTTCGGTCACCGTTTAATTTGATTATGTTCGTCACATGATTTGGCATTCGATTTCTCCTTTCCGCATTTGTTTTTCACTTAGCGGCATGGCTGTTGTTCCTAAAACACCGCCTGTCAGCATTTCTGTAAATAAATACGCCATTACATCATCTCCATTTTGAAATCTTCGGTTTCTTCCATAGAGCAGCGAGATTCATTCTGTGTTTGTTCATTTTCTGAAACAAAGCCGCCAAGCCTGTTAGGAACATAATCGGAAAGCCATGTGCCGCCGAACTGCTCGTGAGTCTGCAA
>OLPE01001123.1_pt1 | contig 16880 bp, 9 predicted proteins | sample 1671901 | NCBI WGS metagenome assembly OLPE01 (sample SAMEA3136624, study PRJEB25190) | human gut metagenome | biome: human gut; feature: human-associated habitat; material: faeces | place: Austria | collected 2013 | reverse complement strand
AAAGAAATCTGGCTGGTCGATATTGAAGATGGAAAAGAAAAAGTAGAGACTGTAGGAGCACTGGCACAGAGAATGTGGGATGCATCTCCATATGATGTAAAAGTTTATACAACATTAGACAGAAGAGAAGCATTAAAAGATGCAGACTTTGTTACAACACAATTTCGAGTAGGACTTTTAGATGCCAGAATTAAAGATGAAAGAATTCCATCATTGTATGGAATGCTTGGTCAGGAAACAAATGGAGCAGGAGGAATGTTTAAAGCATTTCGAACCATTCCAGTGATCGGACAGATCATAGAAGATATGAGAGAATTATGCCCAGATGCATGGCTGATTAACTTTACAAATCCAAGTGGAATGGTAACAGAAGCTGTAATTAAACATTTTGGATGGAAAAAATGTATCGGACTTTGCAACGTGCCAACGATCGCAATGATGGCAGAACCAAAGCTCCTTGGGAAGGATATCAGCCAGTTAAATTACAGATATGCAGGAATTAACCATTTTCATTGGCATAAAGTATTTGATGAAAATGGAAATGATATGACACCAATTTTGATCGATCATATCAATGAAAAAGGTGGTGGAACACCAGCCAATATCTATCAAGCTGAATTTCCATTGGAATTACTTCACAGCATGAATATGGTGCCTTGTGGATACCACAGATATTACTACATGAAACAAGCAATGCTTGAGCATGCGATTGAAGAATTCAATGAAGGTGGTACTAGAGCAGAGCAAATGAAACAGGTAGAACATGAGTTGTTTGAAATTTATAAAAATGCAGAACTTCATGAAAAACCAGAACAACTTGGAAAACGTGGAGGAGCATATTACAGTGATGCAGCTTGCGAATGTATTCGTGCAATTTATGCAAATAAGAAGATCCATATGGTAGTAAGTACACAAAACAATGGAGCAATTTCATGCTTAGATGATGACTCTATCGTGGAAGTATCAAGTATCATTTCAGCGACAGGAGCACAGCCAATGGCATTTGGAAAGCTTCCATCAGCAGAAAAAGGATGGCTTCAGATGATGAAGGCAATGGAAGAATGTACAATTGAAGCGGCATTGACAGGAGATTACGGAAAAGCATTAGAAGCCTTCGTATTAAATCCATTAGTAGAAAATAATGAAAATACAACAAAAGTTTTAGATGAACTGTTAGTTGCACATGCAAAATATCTGCCACAGTTTAAAGAAAAGATTGAAGAACTTAAAGCAAAAGGAGTTCATTCTACAGATCCTGTTGTTATGGACTTAATGGAACATGGACACTAAGCAGGAGGCTGATATGGGTGTAACAAAAGAAAGTTTTGGCTTTTTAGAAGATAAAAGAGAAGCATTTCTATACACGATTGAAAATCAAAATGGATTTGCAGTCAAAGTTACTGATTTTGGTGTAAATATTGTTTCTCTCCTTGTAAAAAACAAGGAGGGAAACATCAAAGATGTAGCCCTTGGATATGACACCTTGGAAGAATATTTTGAGAATGGAATTATGTTTGGAGCAACTGTCGGACGGAATGTAAACCGTATCTCAAATGCCAGATTCGAAATTGATGGGAAAGAGTATCATGTAGCAAAAAATCGTGGAAAACATAACATTCACAGTGACAAAGAACATGGATTTCACAAAGTCTTATGGGATAGTGAGATCATTGATGATCATGCAGTGAAGTTTACTTATGTAAGTCCAGATGGGGAACAAGGATTTCCGGGAACATTGGTAACAAATATCATTTATACGGTAACGGAAACAAATGGATTGATCGTTTCCTATCATGCAGTCAGCGATAAGAAAACGCTGATCAATCTGACAAATCATAATTACTTTAACTTGGGTGGACATGAAAGCGGAACGATCGAAAATACAAAAGTAAGGATTTATGCAGATGAATTTACACCGATCAATGAAGATACGATCCCAACAGGAGAAATCAGAAAAGTAGAACATACACCGATGGATTTTCGTGAATGGAAAAAGATCAAGAATGATCTATATGCCGAAGATGAACAACTAGAAAAAGGCAAAGGATATGATCATAATTTTGTAATTCGGAATAAAGATTGTGGTTTCCGAAAAATGGCGGAAGCATTGGACGAAGAACAGGGTATTAAAATGGAAGTTTATTCAGATCTTCCAGGATTACAGTTTTACACTGGAAATACAATGAAATCAACAAAAGGGAAAGGGGGAGTGATCTATGGAAAAGGATGTGGATTTTGCATGGAACCACATTATTTCCCAAACAGTATTAACACAAAAGAGTTTGATGCACCAGTATTTGACGCAGGAGAAGTGTATCAGACAGTAACCATGTATCAATTTGTCACAAAGGAGGATTAAAATGGCAAAGAAAAAGAAAAGTTCAGCATTTGCGGTAGTACAACAGATCGGAAAATCATTTTTTCTTCCAGTATCTGTGTTACCAATTGCAGGTATCTTACTAGGACTGGGATCTTCATTTACTAATGCTGATACGATCGCAGCGTATCATTTACAAGGAATCATGGGAGAGGGAACTATCCTGAATGCGCTTTTAACGATCATGTCACAGGTCGGTAATACAATCTTTGGAAACTTACCATTGATCTTTGCATTAGCAGTAGCATTAGGAATGGCAAAAAATGAAAAAGCAGTCGCAGTACTTTCTGCAGGTATTTCATTCTTTGTAATGAATTCAACAATTAATGCGATGTTAAAATTATCAGGAAAGATTTTAGCGGACGGAACATATGCAAAGAGTGTCTTAAACGGACAGATCACGAGTGTCTGTGGTATTGATTCTCTTCAGATGGGAGTATTTGCTGGAGTTATCGTAGGACTTGTAACAGCAGCATTACATAATCGCTTTTATAAACAGCAATTACCAGCAGCATTAGCATTTTTCTCAGGAGTACGTTTTGTGCCAATTATTAGTGTAATCGCACATATCGGTGTAGGTATTATCTGCTTCTTTGTATGGCCAACGATTCAGAGTGGAATCTTTGCACTTGGTAATCTGGTTATGCATTCTGGATATTTTGGAACAGCAATCTTTGGATTCTTAGAGAGAGCATTAATTCCATTCGGATTACATCATGTATTTTATTTACCATTCTGGCAGACATCTCTTGGAGGAACAATGGAAGTTGCTGGAAAGATGGTAGAAGGTGCACAGAATATCTTCTTTGCACAGCTGGCAGACCCAAATACAAAACATTTTGCAGTAGAAGCATGTAGATTCATGACAGGAAAATATTCTTTCATGATGGCGGGACTTCCTGGAGCAGCTTATGCAATGTATCGTTGTGCAAAACCAGAAAAAAGAAAAATTGTTGGAGGATTACTATTCTCAGCAGCATTAACATCATTCCTTACAGGAATTACAGAACCGATTGAATTTACATTCTTATTTATTGCACCAGGATTATTTATCTTACATTGTGGATTAGCAGGTTTGTCATTTGCATTAATGCATATCTTAAAGATCTGTATCGGAACAACATTCTCTTGTGGATTGATCGACTTTATGTTATACGGTGTATTACAGGGACAGACAAAGAGCAACTGGATGATGATCCTTCCAGTATTTGCAGTTTATGCAGTATTATATTACTTTGTGTTCAAATTTGTCATTGAGAAATTTGATCTTCCAACACCAGGTAGAGATGATGACGAAGAAGAGGTAAAATTATATACAAAAGCTGATTACCAGGCAAAAAAAGGTGCAGCAAATGAAGATACAGACGCACCAGAGGATCCAATTTCCTTTATGATCTTAAAAGGACTTGGTGGAATCAAAAATATTGAAGATATTGACTGCTGTGCTACAAGACTTCGTATCACAGTAACAGATGAAACTAAGGTGACAGATCAGTACTTAAAACAATCTGGTTCCAAAGGAATCATCAAAAAAGGAACAGGAATTCAGATTATTTATGGACCACAGGTATCTGTGATCAAGAGTAATTTTGAAGAATATGTGGAATATTATGCACAGCATGGAACAGATCCTTCCAAAGAAGAAGAGGTAACACCCATAGTTTCCTCCAAAGAAGAAGAGAAAAAAGAAATCAGACATGGTAAATTAGTTGCGGTAGCAACAGGAAAAGTTCTTGCAATGACACAGGCAAAAGATGAGGCATTTGCAACTTGTGCTATGGGAGATGGTGTTGTAATCGAACCAGAAAAAGGTGTCGTTGTTGCACCAGCAGATGGAAAGATCACAGCATTAATGAAACCATCTTTACATGCGATTGGAATCGAGACAAAAGAAGGATTAAATCTTTTAATTCATATCGGAATTGATACAGTCAAATTAGATGGAAAAGGATTTAAGTCTTTTGTCAAGAGTGGACAAGAAGTAAAGGCAGGAGATAAGTTGGTAGAGTTTGATATCGATCTGATCAAGAAAGAAGGATATAGCCCAGATGTTATGGTTGTTGTCTTAGAAGATTCTAATCTGCCAAAAGTAGATTATAAAACTGGAGAAAAAACAGTTGCAGGAAAAACAGTTGTTGCGGAATTTTAGTAAAAAATGATTGACAACAAACTGTGAATAAGGTAAAATAATGACTGTTCTGAAAAGGGACAGTCATTATATGCGATAGTGGCGTAGTTGGTAACGCGCGACCTTGCCAAGGTCGAGACCGCGGGTTCGAGCCCCGTCTATCGCTTTCGGTTAAAAGTCTCGAAACCACGCATTTATGTGGGTTTCGGGACTTTTTCATTAAAGGAAGATAATATCAATGTGAGTAATGGTTATGGAAGAGGGACAATTACAGACGCAATTCAGCATGCATTACAAAAAGTAGGAATTCCAAAAACATTTGCTGGAATAGGAGCAAGATTAATTGTATTTGTTTTGTTTTAGGTAGGTGAAATGAATTGAAAAATAAAAAAAATAATAGATATTTAATTATAGGAATTGGTTATCTTATTTTATTTTTTATTGTTCTAACTCCAGACATTAATAATGCAGTAGGAAGAGGAATACAAGCATTATTATTTTGTGTTTTAGGATATAGATGTGAGGAAAATATTAGAAGGTTTATAAAAAATAGATAATAAAAGGATTTTAATCAAGCAGAGAATTTATTTGAGATATTTTCTGCTTGATAACATACGATTGGATATGAAAAAATCATGATAAAAGAAAACAAGATAAAAAAATATGTAGTTGTAATTATATGTTTATTAGGTATGTTGATATTAAGTGGAAAGACAGAAAATGTATTTGCGAATGATAAAAAATCAAAAGATATGGAAAATAGCTTATTATCTTTCTATATAAAAGATGTATCAAACGTTGAAAGCATTAGATATATTCCATTGGATAAAAAAATCATAGGAAATAAAAGAATAACGGATAAATCAAATGTTGTAGATATTGGATTTGGAGAATATTATATTAAAGTTAAAGATGAAAAAAAGGAACTACAAGAACCAAGTTATTCATCTTGGTATGAGGCACCGAAAGGTGGCATGCAATTTCGTGAAAAATTATCAATAGAATACCAAGTAAATAAAGATTATAATAATAAAAATCTGAGGATTTTAAAAAAAGTTGTTGAAGAAAATATTCATCCAAAAAATAAAGTACTTATTTCTGCCTCACAATATGTCAATGTGAAAAATGGATATAAGAAAAATATCAAAGCATGTATTTTTTATCAAAGCTATAGTATTCAACTTTATGAAAAAGACTTATTTTTTGATGATAAAATTACAACAGGAAAAGTGAAAATACCAATAGGGATTGTCTTTATTGTTAGTAAGGATATGAAATAATGATATAAAAATATAAGGGGTAGAAGATAGAATTCTGCCCTTTATATTTTTATAGGCTCTCAGAATCATGAGCCTTCCGACTAAGATGCATTGGTCGGATGAATCTTGAAAAGTAAATATTATCCAGAACGGACATGAAAAGTAATAAAAGTAAAATAATAAGGAAGAAGGCATTCAGGCTTAGCATATAAATTCTAAGTTTGGATGCCTTTTTCCGGTGATAGATACATAAAAATGTCAAAGTTCTGTGAACAATTCCATTTCTCACAAATTCATAACATTTTCCATCTATAATAAATCAAAAATCAGAGAAGTATGCAAAAAAGGAGGAATTCCACAATGCGGTTATTACTTGCAGAAGATGAAAGATCATTATCAAGAGCGTTAGTTACGAGGAAGTATTAAAAACCATCAGAGATAAGAAAAATCTGATTCCAATTCTGATGCTGACAGCGAAAGCAGAGATTGACGATAAAGTAGAAGGACTGGATCTTGGAGCGAATGATTATCTCACAAAACCATTTGCGGCAAAAGAATTGTTGGCAAGAATCCGTACCATGATCAGAACGCAGACAACACAAACAGAATCAATTTTGTATGTCGGAAATATCACATTAAACAGAGCGACTTTTGAACTGACATCACCAACAGGAAGTTTTCGTCTTGCGAATAAGGAATTTCAGATGATGGAGATGTTTTTATGTAATCAGGGCCACAGTATCACGCACAAACGTCTGTTGGAAAAAATCTGGGGAGATGAAAAACAGGTACAGACGAACGTTGTATGGATGTACATTTCTTATCTTAGAAAGAAATTAGAAGCACTCCACGCAAATCTTCAGATTACAGAGGCAAGTCACGCAGAATATATTTTGGAGGTGGGAGGATGATCCGAAAACTTCGAATAAAATTTATAGCGATTTCCATGACATCAACGATCATTGTATTATTTCTGATTCTTGGATCGATCAATTTGCTGAATTATCGGGAGATGAGTCATAATGCAGATACGATCTTAGATTTCCTGAAAGAGAATGATGGAGAATTGCCAGAAAATCTCTATAAATCTCAACATAAAAAGACAAATGGAATATCACCAGAAACTTCCTTTGAGTCCCGCTATTTTTCTGTATTTTTGAGCAATAACAGACAGATATGTGAAGCGGATACCGATAATATCTCAGCGATCGATGAAGAAACAGCGATTAAATATGCACAAAAAATCAATAGAAGTAACAAGAACTGTGGATTCATTTCAAAATACAGATATATGAAAGAAAATACTTCAAACGGAGTAAAAATATATTTTCTGGATTGTACAAAATCCATGATGTCATTTCAGACTTTTCTTGTCACTAGCTTTTTTGTTTCTATTTTTGGTGTTAGCACCGTTTTTATTTTGGTGGTGTTGCTTTCAAAATGGGCAATTGAGCCAGTGGCAGAAAGCTATGAAAAACAAAAACGCTTTATCACAGATGCAGGACATGAGATCAAGACACCGCTTACGATCATTGATGCAGATACATCGATCTTAGAGATGGAATACGGAGAGAATGAATGGCTTGATGATATTCAGGTACAGACAAAGCGGCTTGCAGGTCTTACAAATGATCTGATCTATTTGTCACGGATGGAAGAAAAACAGACAAAAACAACGATGATCGAATTCCCATTTTCGGAAGTAATATCAGAAGAAGCTCAGTCATTTCAAGGACTTGCCAAGGTCAAAGGAAAAAATTTTATGGTAGATATTGAACCGATGTTGTCACTTAAAGGAGATGAAAAAACAATCCGGCAGCTAATCTCCATTTTGCTGGACAACGCGGTCAAATATTGTACCGAGCAGGGACAGATCAGACTGACAGCTGCACATAAAGGGAAAAATATTATTTTATCTATATACAATACCTCACAGCCACTGACAAAAGAAAATATTGATCATTTATTTGACCGGTTTTACAGAACGGATGAATCAAGAAATTCCAAGACCGGCGGTTATGGCATTGGCTTATCGGTCGCAAAAGCTGTGGTTGAAGCACATCATGGGAAGATCGTGGCATCAAGTGAAGATGGGAACTCTCTTTTGATCACGGTTATCTTAAAGATATGAAAAACAGGAGGATTTATGACATACGAAGAGTTTTATAAAGAACAGTATCCGGTTTTATTAAAAGCAGAAGAACAATTGAAGAATCTGATCACCCAGTTTGAAACAAACGAAAATAAGAAAAAGATCGCATACTGCAGCTCTAGAATCAAAAGTCCGGAAAGCATGAAGCAGAAACTCTTGAAAAAGGGGGAAGAACCAAATGCTGAAAATGCGGTTTCAAAAGTAAATGATGCAGTAGGAATCCGTGTGATCACATCATTTGTAGATGATATTTACAAAGTATCAGATTGGATTACTTTACAGAATGATATAGAAGTGGTTAACATCAAAGATTACATTGCATATCCAAAGCCAAATGGATATCGAAGCTATCATATGATCATTCATCTGAATGACCTGAGCTTAAATGCAGAGATTCAGATCCGCACGATCGCGCTGGATTTCTGGGCAAATCTTGAACACCAGATGAAGTATAAGAAAAATATTAAGGACGAAATAATAATCCGCTCCGAATTAAAACGATGTGCGGACGAGATCGCATCGATTGACTTGTCCATGCAGACGATCAAAGATTTGATTCAAAACGATGAAAAATGTTGCAAATAGGTACATTTTTCATAAGAATTTATGAAAAAAATATTACGAAATGGTTTACATATGAAAAATGAGGTAGTAAACTAGAAGTAGTCGGTAAAAAATGGAACTAAAGGGAGGAAATATGAAGAGAAAGACTACTGGAATCCTCATTTCCTGTGTAGTAAGTATATGTTGTATGGTGGTCTTATCCATGAGTTCACATACACATGATGTATATGCTTCCTATTCAAGATATGTAACAGCCAATAACGTAGTGGTTCGTAAAAAAGCATCAAATAAGGGAAAGATCGTTGGATCATACAAGAAAGCAGCAAAGGTTCGCTGCTACAAGAAGAAAAGATCTTATACGAAGATCAAATATGGAAGATATTATCGATATATCGCAACAAGATATCTGTCAAAGAAGAAACCAGTTGTTGTAACAGCACAGAAAGCAGCGAATATAACAACAGATACATATACAAGATATGTAACGGCAAGTTCTTTGACGATCCGTAAGAAAGCGTCGACAAGTGCAGCAAAGGCAGGATCATACAAGAAAGGTACGCAGATCACCTGTTATGGAGAACGGTCTGGATGGACAACGGTAAGATATAGTGGAGTTTATTGTTATGTAAGTTCACAGTATCTATCTGAGTCAAAACCGGAAGAAGATACATGGGAAGTTTATGGAACGGCAACAGGACAAAGTGTTGTAGACTACGCAATGCAGTTTAGAGGCAATCCTTATGTATGGGGTGGAGAAAGCCTTACGAATGGAGTTGACTGTTCTGGATTCACGATGCAGGTATATAAACATTTTGGATATTCACTGCCACACAGTTCAACAGCACAGAGATATGAAGGAACAGCAGTATCATGGAATGAGAAGCAGCCAGGAGATCTGATCTGCTATCAGGTAGTGAACGGTGTAGGACATGTAGCGATCTACATTGGAGATAACCAGATCATTCATGCAGGAAGCAAAGACACAGGAATCAATGTGCGGAATGCTGATTACAGAGCTGTATGGGGTGTCAGAAGAATCGTTCAGTAGGACAAGCATTTTAATTTAATATGAGATAAGAATAAAACAGCCGTATCGATCATGATACGGCTGTTTTTCTATACTTATAAAACGGCATATTTCAGGATGAATAATACTGCAAGTACGTACATTAAAGGAGTGATCTTCTTTGCTTTACCACAAACTACATTCAAGATCACATAAGAGATGATCCCGATAGAGATTCCCTCAGAGATACTATAGAATAATGGCATTGCAATGATGCAAAGGTAAGCAGGTACGGCTTCTGTCATATTGTCATCTGTAAATTTGATATCAGAGATTGCTCCAAACATTAAGAACCCAACCATGATCAGCGCAGGGGCTGTCGCAAATGATGGGATTGCTGTAAAGAGCGGTGCAAATAATGTTGAGATCAGGAATAAGAATCCTGAAACAACAGCTGTTAAACCAGTACGTCCACCTGCAGCAACACCAGAAGAAGATTCAACGAATGTTGTAACAGTAGAAGTACCAAGAACCGCACCAGCTGTTGTAGCAACGGCGTCTGCCATTAATGCAGGTTTGATTCCAGGAAGTTTACCTTCCTCGTTAAGCATTCCGGCTTTTGTGCTGACACCGACTAAAGTTCCGAGTGTATCAAACAGATCGACAAATAAGAAAGATAATACAACGGCGATAAAATTAAAGATTCCGACTTTGCCCAAGTCATACTGGAAACATTTACCGAAAGTCTCTCCTAATTTTGAAAAATCTGTCATTGCAAATGTAGGGAACAGGCTGTAATAACCTGTTTTGAAATCAGGAACATAGATTCCTGTTATCTGGCAGAGCATTCCGATCACCCATGTAGCAAGGATTCCGATCAGGATAGATCCAGGTACTTTTTTAATATAAAGAATGACTGTGATCAATAATCCAATAACTGCAAGTAAAGAACAGATTCCAGCAGTATGGAAATCTTTTGTAAAGTTTGTGATAGATACCAATGTAGATTTATTTCCAATAACAAGTTTTGCGTTCTGAAGACCGATAAAGGCAATAAAGATACCGATTCCGACAGAAACTCCCTTCTTAAGATTCAAAGGGATCGCATCAAAGATCGCTTCACGAACATTGGTCAAAGATAATACGATGAAGATGATACCTTCAACGAATACAGCAAGTAAAGCAACCTGCCAGTGATAACCCATCACACCAACAACGGTATAGGCAAGATAAGCATTTAATCCCATACCAGCGGAAAGTACGAATGGAAGGTTCGCAGTAAGTCCCATGCATATAGTTCCGATAAAGGAAGCGATACATGTAGCTAATAATACAGCAGTAGGGTCCATGCCAGCTGCAGAAAGCACACTTGGGTTTACCGCAAGGATGTAAGCCATTGTCATAAATGTAGTAATACCAGCAATGACTTCAGTTTTTACGGAGGTATGATTCTCCTTTAATTTAAATAAGTTTTCCAACATAGTTTTTTTCCGTATGTAAAAACATACGTTCCTCTCTTTCTTTATTGAAAATCTATAAAAAAGTAACAAACATCATTATATTATAGGCAAAAATGAAAAGCAAGGCGGGAAAATCTGACAAAAATAAAAGGAAACCATCTGGGGTGTGATGGTTTCCTTTTTGAAAAGAGAGGATTAAAAATATATATGAAAAAACTATACCTGTAGGATGTTTCCTGAAATTCTTTTATTGTCTTATCTTTTAGGTCTTTCCTTGAGGTATGGTTATAGTATAATCATTTCCATTTCGAGATTCAATATACAGAATATAAACAAATATAAACGATTTATAAATTGTCATTAAGAAATTCTTATGAATTGGTAAGAAAATCCAAAGTTAACATAGTTAAAAAAACTTCACAAAATGATTCCGATTTCACTGATTTTCTTATATAATAATAATAAAGTCTAAAGGAGGAATTATTTTTATGCCAAAAAGAACAGATATTAACAAAGTGTTGATCATTGGCTCTGGTCCGATCATCATCGGTCAGGCATGCGAATTCGACTATTCGGGGACACAGGCGTGTAAGGCGCTTCGTAAACTTGGATATGAGATCGTATTGGTCAACTCCAATCCAGCAACGATCATGACAGATCCAGAGACAGCTGACGAAACTTACATTGAACCGCTGAACGCAGAACGTTTAGAGGAAATCATTGCAAAGGAACGTCCAGATGCTTTACTTCCAAACTTAGGTGGGCAGTCCGGATTAAATTTATGCGAAGAGTTATATAAAAAGGGTATTTTAGATAAGTATAATGTCAAAGTAATTGGTGTACAGGTAGATAGTATTGAACGTGGAGAAGACCGTATCGAGTTTAAGAAGACAATGGACGAACTTGGAATCGAGATGGCTCGAAGCGAGGTTGCTTACAGCGTAGAAGATGGGTTGAAGATCGCTGATAAGCTTGGTTATCCAGTGGTACTTCGTCCAGCTTACACAATGGGTGGAGCCGGTGGAGGACTGGTATATAACAAAGAAGAATTGAAGACCGTTATGGCAAGAGGACTTCAGGCAAGTTTAGTTGGACAGGTACTTGTAGAAGAATCCATTCTTGGATGGGAAGAATTAGAATTAGAAGTTGTCCGTGATGCAGAAGGAAATATGATCACAGTCTGCTTCATTGAGAATATCGATCCATTAGGAGTGCATACAGGAGACTCCTTCTGTTCCGCACCGATGCTCACGATCTCTGAAGAATGTCAGCAGAGATTACAGGAACAGGCATACAAGATTGTAGATTCTGTACAGGTGATCGGTGGAACAAACGTACAGTTTGCTCATGATCCAGTGACAGACCGTATTATTGTTATCGAGATCAATCCAAGAACATCAAGATCCTCAGCATTAGCATCCAAAGCGACAGGATTCCCGATCGCTTTAGTTTCTGCAATGCTTGCAGCAGGTTTAACATTAAAAGATATTCCATGTGGAAAATACGGAACATTAGATAAATATGTACCAGACGGTGACTATGTCGTTATCAAGTTTGCACGTTGGGCATTTGAGAAATTCAAAGGTGTCGAAGACAAACTTGGAACACAGATGCGTGCTGTTGGTGAAGTTATGAGTATCGGTAAGACATACAAAGAAGCATTCCAGAAAGCGATCCGAAGCTTAGAGACAGGACGCTACGGACTTGGACATGCGAACAACTTTGATACTTTAACAAAAGAAGAATTATTAAAGAAATTAGTGTCACCATCAAGCGAACGTCATTTCATCATGTACGAAGCATTAAGAAAAGGTGCAACTGTCGATGAGATCTTTGAACTGACAAAAGTAAAAACATACTTTATCGAGCAGATGAAAGAGTTAGTTGAAGAAGAAGAAAAGCTTCTTGCATGCAAAGGAAACATGCCATCTGATGAAATGTTAACATCAGCGAAGAAAGATGGTTTCTCTGACAAATATTTAAGTCAGTTATTAGAGATTCCAGAAGAAGATATCAGAAATAAACGTATTTCAATCGGTGTCGAAGAAGCATGGGAAGGGGTTCATGTAAGCGGAACGCCAGACAGTGCATATTATTATTCAACATATAATGCAGAAGACAAGAACCCAGTATCCACAGATAAACAAAAGATCATGATCTTAGGTGGAGGCCCAAACCGTATCGGACAGGGTATTGAATTTGACTACTGCTGTGTACATGCATCTCAGGCACTGAAGAAAATGGGATTCGAGACGATCATCGTAAACTGCAACCCAGAGACAGTATCTACAGATTACGATACATCCGATAAATTATATTTCGAACCATTAACAGTGGAAGATGTATTAAGTATTTATAATAAAGAAAAACCATTAGGAGTGATCGCTCAGTTTGGTGGACAGACACCACTGAATATTGCTGCCGAACTTGAGAAAAATGGTGTGAAGATTCTTGGAACATCTCCATCTGTCATTGACCTTGCAGAAGACCGTGATCTGTTCCGTGAAATGATGGATAAATTAGAGATTCCAATGCCGGAATCAGGAATGGCAACAACAGTAGAAGAAGCATTAGAGATCGCAGGAAAGATCGGATATCCAGTGATGGTAAGACCTTCCTACGTTCTTGGTGGACGTGGAATGGAAGTTGTCTATGATGACGAAAGCATGGCAGGATATATGAAAGCAGCCGTTGGTGTAACACCAGACCGCCCAATCCTGATCGACCGTTTCTTAAATCATGCGATGGAATGTGAAGCAGATGCGATCAGTGACGGAACACACGCATTTGTACCAGCAGTGATGGAACATATCGAACTTGCAGGAGTTCATTCAGGAGACTCCGCTTGTATTCTTCCATCTGTTCATATTTCAGAAGAAAACCTGGAAACGATCAAAGAATACACAAGAAAGATCGCAGAAGAAATGCATGTCAAAGGACTAATGAATATGCAGTATGCGATCGAAGATGATAAAGTTTATGTATTAGAAGCAAACCCACGTGCATCTCGTACAGTACCTTTGGTATCCAAAGTATGTAACGTGAGAATGGTTCCACTGGCAACACAGATCATCACATCTGAATTAACAGGAAAACCATCACCAGTACCAGAATTAAAAGAGCAGGCAATTCCATATTATGGAGTCAAAGAAGCAGCCTTCCCATTCAATATGTTCCAAGAAGTAGACCCAGTTCTAGGACCAGAAATGCGTTCTACAGGAGAAGTTCTTGGATTATCCAAATCCTATGGAGAAGCTTTCTACAAAGCACAGGAAGGTGTTGGAGCGAAACTTCCATTAGGAGGAACGGTACTGATTTCTGTAAATCGCAAGGATAAAGAAGAAGTTGTAGAAGTAGCAAAAGCATTCGCAGACGACGGATTCAAGATCCTTGCAACAGAAAACACATGTAAACTGATCAAAGAAGCTGGAATTGAAGCTGAGAAAGTCAATAAATTAAGCGAAGGAAGACCAAACATCCTTGACCTTATCACAAATGGTAATATCGATATTATTGTAAACTCTCCAGTCGGAAAAGACAGCGTGAACGATGATAGTTACCTAAGAAAAGGTGCGATCAAAGCGAAGATTCCATATTATACAACAATCGCAGCAGCCAAAGCAGCAGCTGAAGGAATCGCTTATGTAAAAGCACATCAGGATCAGAATGAAGAAGTGAATTCATTACAGGGATTACATGCACAGATTTCTGATAAGTTGTAATTTGTGTGTTGGCCAACTGTAGTTTTTCAGTATATGATAAAAAATAAATAAACGATTGGAAGAGCAGCTAGAGAATTTTGCTCACGTTTTTTGCAGATCGCTGATCCGCCGGCTTTCCTTGTGCAACTCGCCTTCAAGGGTGTTTAAATCAGAACTCTTTGAGGCTCAGACAGCACACCAAGCCGGCTGCGAATCCGCAAAAAACGTGGCAAAATTCTAATGCTACTCTTCCGATCGTTTATTTATTTTTTATCATATACCTGAAGGCTAAAGTGTGGACAATTACAAGATTGGAAAACTTAGGTGGGGTGTATGTTAAACGTTATTGGTTTTCGTAAGTTTCTTTTATCTTCCGTCAACGAATTCAAAACTTATCAGTCAATACCGTTTAACATACACACTGTGTAGTGATTTGAATAGCGTTCCGTTGTATGAGTCAGAAAGAAGATAAGAAAAAATATTTATAAGAATACAGGGTGACAACATGAGCACTTTTTGAATGCGTTTTTTACAAATTCGCAGCGCCCTGTGGTTGATTGTCTGACCGTAGCTGCGGGCATTTTGGCTCGCAGCCAGGAAGTTATCAAAGGAACAGGCGCGGATCAGCGATTTGTAAAAAACGCTTTCAAAAATGCGGAGTGTCACCCTGTATTCTTCTAAATATTTTTTCTTATTTTCTTTCTGACTCATACATGCAACACTATCCACAAATCAGAGATTTCGATAACGATTCATCGCTGCCATAACTTCCTGTTTCCGAGGCATTGCCAGATTACTTTTCACATACTTACTATCCAAGAGTGCAGAAAGTCCTTTTGTTTCAATCATCTGCATTAATTCATCTGCAACTGCACAAAGATCTTTCTTCCCATCCATCAAATGAAGTTTCGCATACAACAAAGCATAACCAAGAGCTGTTGTCTGTTCAGTATCAGCAATCTGCTCCACATATCTTAGATCAACTGTATCCTTGTTAATCGAAAAAGCATCTTTTCCAAGTGTTTTCATCTTGATCTTGCGTTCTTTCTTCAAATGATTTCCAGCATTGAAACAACGGTCAAAACAAGGATCTGGATGTTTCTTCTCAGGCAGTGAAACCATAGGGAAATCTTTTGCTGCGTCTTTGGCGGCTGTAGTGATATCTTTTGGTATATACTGATCCATCTGAATGATATGATCTGCCGGATGGAAATAAGATCCACAGCTTCCAGCAACGAGGATCGAAGAAATACCATATCTTTCGTACAATTCACGAATCCGTTCGATAAAAGGAGTGATCGGTTCCTGATCACGAAGAACTACACGCTGCATCAGTTCATCACGGATCATAAAGTTGGTGGCACTCGTATCCTCGTCAATTAAGAATAAAGAAGAATCCGTTTCCATGGCTTCAACTACATTTGCAGCCTGTGAGGTGCTTCCACTGGCATCTTCTGTGTCAAAAGAAACCGTATTTTTGCCATTTGGCAGGTTATTAATGAACATAGAAATATCTGTATTTGTAATACTTCTTCCATCTTCTGCACGAATCTTCATGGCAGTTGGATCAGTAATGACAAATTCACGACCATCCCCTTTGACATGATCGTAAACACCAAGTTCCAATGCCTTTAATAACGTCGATTTTCCATGATATCCACCACCGACGATCAGGGTGATTCCTTTCGGAATTCCCATACCTGTGATCGTCCCATGGTGTGGAAGATCAAAAGATACCCGGTAAGTATCTGGTGACTGGAATTTCACACAGTTTCTTAAAGGTTTCTGTGAGATACCACTTTCTCTAGGCAAAACAGAGCCATCTGCAATAAATGCGACAAGTCCCATAGAAGACAGTTTTTTACGGATTGTATGTTGATCTTCGGATAAATAAATTACTGATTCCAACATTTTTTGATCAATATTTTTATAAAACAAAGAAGATGAAACACAATCTGGCAACAGTCCAAACAACATTTTATCCAATTCTCTCGCATTTACAGTTCGTCCATTTGCAGGGAAACCAGCTTCAAAATGAACAGAGATGTCACCGTTGGAAGGATTGATCGTACATGCAGTTCGTTCTAGTACCTGTTGTCCACATTTGCTGACAGAAAATAAACCGCTTTTTCCAGAACCTTTGGCACGAAAAGAGATCTTAGATAAAGTTTGATAAAATAATCGTGTCAAATGATCACAGAGTGCAATCTGTTTATATTTTGTATCATAAAAA